>JAEEGL016039959.1_pt1 | contig 14583 bp, 10 predicted proteins | sample 9134231 | NCBI WGS metagenome assembly JAEEGL01 (sample SAMN16246548, study PRJNA631951) | gut metagenome | biome: gut microbiome; feature: rumen; material: fiber-attached | host: Bos | place: Iran: Karaj | collected 2018-10
GATCGGCGCGGGCTTCGTGCCGGACGTTTTGAACACGAAGATCTACGACGAGATCATCCCCGTCACCGCGGAGAACGCGTTCGCGACGGGCAAACGCATCGGAAAGAAAGAAGGCGTTCTGGTCGGCATCTCTTCCGGCGCCGCGGCGTGGGCGGCCATTGAGCTCGCGAAGCGCCCCGAAAACGCGGGCAAAACGGTCGTCGTCCTGCTGCCGGATACCGGCGACAGGTATCTCTCGACGCCTCTGTTCGCGGACTGAACGAAACATAAGATAAACCGGGCTTTACGAAAAGCCCGGCTTTGTTTTTGTTGCTTCGGAGATCAGAACGCGAAGATCTTTTTGCGCAGTTTTTCCGCTCTGCCCGCGATCGCACGCAGGGTATTTGCCGCCTCCTCGCGCTCTTCGGGCGTGCCAGTGACATACTGCTTCATCAGGCGCCCCTCTTCATAACAGAGCTCGTCGTGCAGCGGGAAATAGTTCTTCAGCAAAAAGCAGCCGTATTCCACGAATCTGCGCTCACCCACGAGGCGGAACTCCTTGCTGATGGTGTCGACCGCGACCGAATAGTCGTCCTTGACCGAGGAAATGAGCGATTTCCGTTCGTTTTCGGGCGCGAAGACGATGGTCTCGCAGATAAAGGCGTTGCGGTTGCTCTCATACGACGAGTGCGAATCCGTGCTGCCGACGACCGGATATCTGAGTCCCTTCGCGACATAGTCGTAATACATCGAGGTCTGGAACCCGTTCTGCTCGTAGTAATTCTCGCCGCCGAGCACCTCGAACGCGTCGAACAGATGACTCTCGAACAGCCAGTCGCAGAAGGCGTTCGGCACGTGGTTGACGTTGTTGCGCCAGCGCGGATGCGGGAAGATGCCGAGGCCGTTCGCCTTGCGGATCTCCTCAAAGATCCACTTGCACATCGCGGCCGGCACGCGGTCCACCTTTTCGGGCACGTCGATCTTTTCGGCAAGGCCGTCGATCAGCGCTTCCCATTCTTCCTGCGTCATCACGTCGGGCACGTTATCCGTACGGATCGCGCGGGTCGAAAGCTCTTTGCCGACTTCATTGACCGCGACCGCCTCCACGAGCTGGTTGACGCTGTATTCCCCGCCGAAATTGACGATATGCACGTCGTTATGTACGCCGTGCACGTCGGGCATGTGCACCTCTTCGCCGGGCACGATCGTGAGCTCCGTCGGCACGCCGCGATAGGCGTCGATCGCTCTGAGCGACGGATAATAGCGCCTGTGGTCGCTGATCACGGTAAAATCGTAGCCGTATTGCCGGTAGTTGGCGCACACGACCTCGGGCACCTGCCTGCCGTCAGACAGGGTGGTGTGCATGTGCAGGTCGCCGATGAACGGATAGCGCCCGACGAGGTCGGGATTCACGGCGAACACGCTGAACTCGAGCTTCGTGCGGTTGTTCTCGTCAACCACGCGGATGAAGTATTCCTGCTCCTCGGGGAACGCCCAGTCAAACGCCAGCTCTCCCGCATCGTTCGCGTGGACGGTCGTATTCCGGAAATAGGCGGACGACGGAAAATCGTCGGGATCGCCGCCGTCGAGCGCGCAGATCTCAAGCCTGACGTCGGAATCGGGCGCGAACACTTCCCTGCCGCCGAGCGGACGGATATGGATCGTCGTCTCTTTGCCGACGGAAAACACCTTCGGATACAGATCGAAGTTTTGCAGAATGTCGCTCTTTTTGTATGCCATAACGGACCTCCTTTATCCTGCGCTTACGCGTCCCTTGAAGAAGAGACACAGCGGATATATCGTTTGAAGAACGCCACGCCGTTTTCGATCGCCGCCACAGGCAGGCGCTCGTTGGTGCCGTGCGTGGTCAGAAGAAGCGCGGTGCTCACACGGAACGGCGAATAGCGGTAGATGTTTTCGCACACGTCCTGATAGTGGCAGGCGTCGGTGCCGCCCATCACGAGATAGGGCGAGACCACGGTGTTCGGGTTCATGCTCATGCTGATCTTTTCGATCCAGCGGTAGGCGCGCGAATCGGTCGGCGAGATCGCTGAGGGGTTCTTCCAGCCCGGCAGGATCTTCAGTTCGACTTTCTTGTTGCGGATCACCTTTTTGAGGTGCGCGATCACGTCGTCCACCGTTTGCCCGGGATAGATGCGGAAATTGACGATCGCGCTGGCTTTCTGCGGCAGCACGTTCGGCTGCGGCGAGCCGGACGCCATCGTCACGCCCGTGGTGGTGCGCATCATGGACGCCGCCGGGGGGATATAGCTCATCGCCTTCGCGAGCGCGGGCTTCATCAGCTTATAGTTGCAGGTCACAAGCCGCACGGGATATGAAACGTTTTTCGTGATCTTCACCATGAGTTCGTTCATCATAGGGGTGATCTTCGCCTTGAACTGGTGGTTCTCGATATCCCTGATCACGTTCGCAAGCTTGCCGAGTGCCGTATGGTTCGGCGACTGCGACGAGTGGCCGCCTTTGGCGAACACGCTGACCTCCACGTCCACGTAGCCCTTTTCGGCAATGCCGATGCCCGCGAGATCCTTGTTGATCACGCCCTTGACGTTCACGGGCAAAATCGCGCCGCCTTCGTCGAGCACGGCGTCAAGATGCACGCCGCGTTCGGCCAGATAGTCGCACATGCAAACCGCGCCGTTCGTTTTGTCCGCAGACATGACCTCTTCGTTATGGCCGAAGCAGAAATAGACGTCGCGCTCGGGCTCAAAGCCCTCGGCAAGCAGCGCCTCGGCCGCCTCGCACACGCCGATCAGATGGTCCTTCATGTCGAGCGCGCCGCGCCCCCAGATGAACTCGCCGTCGTCCACGCCGTCGAAGGGCGGATTGGTCCAGTCGTCCCACGTGCCCTCGGAGATCGGCACGACGTCCTGATGTGACAGAAGGGCGATGGGGTCGAGAGAGGGATCTTTGCCCTGCCAGCGGAACATCAGGCTCCCGCGCGTGACCTCGGTGAGCGTCAGTTTTTCATGCATCAGCGGGTAGCGTTCGCGCAGAAACGCGTGGAACTCGTCGAAAACCTGCCAGTTCATTTTGACGGGGTCTTTCGTCGCGATCGTGCGGATTTTGATCGCGTCGCTGAGGTTTTTGCGAAACCGGTCCACGTCCACGTTTTCATCGGGCATCGGAGCTTCTTCGACGGGCTTTTCGCGGTAAAACGCCGCGCGGACCGGCAGCGAAGCCGCCGCTGCGCCCGCGACCGCGCCGATCGCGTATTTAAGCTTTTTATCCATAGTCCATTCCTCCGTTTATTTCGCGAGGGATCAGCGTTTATGCCTGTTATCGTTTCTCTCCACGACCTTCGCGGCACGTTTTTTGCTGCGGCGCACACGCGGCAAGACCACGAACACGATGATGAGGAACGGCAGCAGCACGCACAGCACGAACAGCAACAGGATCTTCATCGGTTTCGTGGAGAAAAAGGTCTTGATACGGTACCATAGGTATTTCGGCGTGCTGCGTTCGATGTCGAACGCCGCCACGAGATCGACCTCCGCCACGGTCTGCCCGGCGTATTTGATCTCGGCCTTGCCGAGCACGTCGCCCTTTCTGACGGGTGCGTTGACGGATTCCGGCATCGCGTCGTCCACGACCTCATACATCACGCTTTCGGCGTTGACGCCCACGGGCACAAGAGCGGTGACCGATTCGGCGGGCACGAGGACGATGTAATCGTATTTTTTCGCAAGCTCCACCCTGATCTCGCACACGTTCTGCGAGGGGTTCGCAACCTCGCGCAGGCGAAGATTGTCGTAAGCCCATTTATAGAGCTTTCTTGATTCGACGAACGCCATGTTCTCGTCGTAGCCGTCTTCATCATAATCATAGAACTTCGCCTCAAGCACGACGAGCAAGTAATTATAGCCGTCGTTGGAGGCGGACGAGATCACGCATCTGCCGGCGTTGTCGGTGGTGCCGGTCTTGCCGGTCTTGACGTAGGGAGAATAGTAATCCGGGATCGCGTCGTTGAACAGTGAGTTCGTGCTGCGCAGGTGCCGGACATAGTCGTATTCGTTCGTGGGCGGGATATCGATCTCATAGGTGCCCGCGATCTCGCAGAACAGGGCGTTATTGAGGCAATAGCGATAGATGAGCGCCAGGTCTCTCGCGGTGGAATAATGCCCGTCGGCGTCGAGGCCGTGCGGGTTCATGAAATGCGTGCCGGTGCAGCCGAGGCCCGCAACGAAGCTGTTCATCATATCCACGAAGGCGTTGATATCGCCGTTCGCGATATATTCGGCGAGGATATTCGCCGCCTCGTTGGCGGAGGCGACCATCATGCAGTATAAAAGCTGGCGTACGGTGAGCTGCTCGCCGACGCGGATGCCCGCCGTGGAGGAGTTGGTGCCGTCGAGGCTGTGGATCGCGTAAGACGACGCCTCGACGAGCTCGTCGTAATCCGTGCAGTTCTCGAGCACGACCATCGCGGTCACGACCTTCGTGATGGACGCGGGCGCCACGCGGCGCTCGGAATTGACGTCCACGATCACGGCGTCGTTGTCGAGAGAAATCATATATACGACCTCCGCGTCGAGCTTTTCGGGGACGTAGATCGCCCCGAACGCCTCAACCGGAAGCAAAACGAGCAGCAGCAGAAGCAAAAATACGGAAATTATCTTTTTTTTCATAGACAACACCAACATTTTGTAGTATAGTAATAAAAGAAACTATCAAAGATCGCGAGGAATCGGAATGATCTGTTTTACGGGAGACATGCACGGCATGCAGGAGCGCTTTTCCGCGCCCTCGCTCAAAAAGCTGCAGGAAGAGGATACGCTGATCGTGTGCGGCGATTTCGGCTTTATCTGGGACGACAGCGCGAAGGAGCGCCGTTTTCTCGATAAGCTGGAGCGCAAAAAGTATACGATCTGCTTTCTCGACGGCACGCACGAGAACTTCGAGGCGATCAACACGTATCCGATCGTCCTATTCTCGGGCGGCAAGGCGCACAGGATCCGCAAAAACGTGTTCCATCTGATGCGCGGCCAGGTGTTCGGTATCGAGGATAAGCTCATCTTCACCCTCGGCGGCGGCGAATCGCCCGAAAGCGCCATGAAGGAGGACGAAGAGCTCGGCACGCTGCGCTATGAGATCCCGGACCGCAACGAGATGCTCGAGGCCGTTCACAACCTTGAGAGTCATAACTACGAGGTCGACTATATCGCCACGCACGAGCCGCCCGCGGGCGTGAGGGAGTTCATGCTCATGAACGAGGATGAGATCCCGGCCGTTTCGGCGCTCGGCGCGTTTCTCGACGGGCTGAAAACGACCGTGACCTACGACAAGTGGTTCTTCGGCAGCCTGCATACCGACAAGCACGTTTCCCCGTCAATGACGGCGGTTTTCGAGAAGATTATCGAACCCGAATCCGGAAAGGCGCTGTGACAAATCCGCTCCGTTTTCACGGAGCTTTTTTGTTGCCCGCACACGCAAAAACGTATATTTGAATTGTACCAAGTTTTCGCGGATTTGTAAATGCTATTTTATTAAATTTCTTATAATTTTATTGACTTTGAATCTCGTTTATTGTAGAATTTATATGAAAAAATATATGGAAAGGCGGTTTAAAATGTTAAAATACATTTTAGCTCTCGATCAAGGCACCACAAGCTCACGCACCATCGTTTTCAATAAGAAAGGCGAGATCTGCGCGAAGGCGCAATATGAATACGAACAGATCTATCCGCAGGCCGGCTGGGTCGAGCACGACCCCGACGCCATTCTGAAAAGCCAGTTCCGCAGCCTTGCCGACGCCCTCATCGACGGCGGCATCGAGGCCAAAGAGATCGCCGCGATCGGCATCACGAACCAGAGAGAGACGACCGTGCTTTGGGATAAACGCACCGGCAAGCCTGTGTATAACGCGATCGTGTGGCAGTGCCGCCGCACCGCGAGCATGTGCGAAGAGCTCAAGGCGCAGGGCCTTTCGGAATATATCCAGGAGCATACCGGCCTTGTGATCGACGCGTATTTCTCCGCCACCAAAATCAAATGGATCCTCGACAACGTGCCTGAGGCACGTCAGCTCGCGGATGAAGGCAACCTGCTGTTCGGCACCATCGACACCTGGCTCATCTGGAACCTCACCGCCGGGCGTGTGCACGTGACGGACTATTCGAACGCCTGGCGCACCATGCTGTTCGACGTCGACAAGCTCTGCTGGGACGAATATCTGTGCAAGACGCTCGACATCCCGATGTCCATCCTGCCGCGCGTGGCCCCGTCGAGCGAGGTCTACGGCGCCGTGGCGCAGGGCATCCCTGGCCTTGAGGCGCTCGCGGGCATTCCGATCTGCTCCGCCATCGGCGACCAGCCCGCCGCCCTGTTCGGCCAGGCGTGCTTCAAACCCGGCCAGGCGAAGAATACCTACGGAACCGGCTGCTTCCTGCTGATGAACACCGGCAAAAAGCGCGTCCACTCCAAGAACCGCCTCGTGACCGGCATCGCGTGGGGCCTCAACGGCGAGGTCGAATACTGCATCGAGGGCTCCGCCTTCAACGCGGGCTCAATCATCCAGTGGCTCAGAGATGAGCTCAATCTCATCGAAAACGCGCCGCAGTGCGACCGTTACGCCGAGAAGGTACCCGATTCGAACGGCATCTATCTCGTGCCCGCTTTCACCGGCCTCGGCGCCCCGTATTGGGATATGTACGCCAGAGCCTGCATCGTGGGCATGACCAGAGGCACCAACAAAAAGCACATCTGCCGCGCGGTGCTCGAGGCCATCACATTCCAGATGACCGATCTGCTCGAGGCGATGATCGCCGACTCCGGCACGGCGCTCACCGAGCTGCGCGTGGACGGCGGTGCCTCGATCTCGAACATCATGATGCAGATCCAGGCGAATATGATCAACACCCCCGTCAACCGCCCGAAATGCGTTGAGACCACCGCTCTCGGCGCCGCGTATCTCGCCGGCCTTGCCGTCGGATTCTGGACCACCATGGACGAGATCGAAGCCATCCGCGAGGTCTCGAAGGTGTTTGAGCCCCAGATGCCGAAGGAAGAGAGAGACACGCTCTACGAGGGCTGGAAGCGCGCCGTGGAACGCGCGAAGGAATGGGTCGAGCACTGATCCGTGCCGTCTGAGAAAGGAGAAAAACCGCTATGAGCAGAGTATATAATTTTTCCGCAGGCCCTTCGATGCTGCCGCTTACGGTGCTCGAAAAAGCAAGGGACGAGATGCTCGATTACGAGGGCAGCGGCCAGTCCGTCTGTGAGATGTCGCACCGCTCGAAGGTGTTCGACAAGATCATCAAGGACGCCGAGGCGCTGTTCCGCGAGATCATGAACATCCCCGACAACTATAAGGTCCTGTTCCTGCAGGGCGGCGCTTCTACACAGTTCGCCGCGATCCCGCTCAACTTCATGAACAAGAACCGCAAGGCGGATTTCATCGTCACGGGCGTGTGGGGCAAAAAAGCCTATCAGGAGGCGCAGAAATACGGCGACGCGAGAAAGGTCGCGTCGTCCGAGGACAAGACCTTCACCTATATCCCGAAGCTCACGCGCGAGGATTTCGACCCCGAGGCCGACTACGTGTATTACTGCATGAACAACACGATCTACGGCACGAAGTTCCCGTATATCCCCGACGTCGGCGATATCCCGCTGATCGCGGATATCTCATCCTGCTTCCTGTCGGAGCCGATCGACGTAACGAAGTTCGCCATGCTTTACGGCGGCGCGCAGAAGAACATCGCGCCCGCGGGCCTCACCGTGTGCATCATCCGCGAGGATATGCTCGGCAACGCGCGCGACATCACCCCCACCATGCTCAATTACAAGATCATGGCGGACGCCGATTCTCTTTACAACACCCCGCCGTGCTTCACGATCTATATGTGCAAGCTCGTCCTCGATTGGATCAGGGAGCAGGGCGGCCTTGAGGCGATCAAAGCCAACAATATCAAAAAAGCGAACCTGCTTTACGACTATTTCGATTCCTCGAAGATGTTCAAAAATATCGTAAACAAAGAGGACCGTTCTCTCATGAACATCCCCTTCGTCACGGGCAACGAGGAGCTCGACAAGAAGTTCATTAAAGAATCGACCGAAGCCGGCTTCATCAACCTCAAGGGCCACCGCACCACCGGCGGCATGCGCGCCTCCGTTTATAACGCGATGCCGATCGAAGGCGTTGAAAAGCTTGTGGAATTCATGAAGGCGTTTGAAAAAGCGAACGGCTGAACAACATAAAACCGCGGAGAAGGGTCCGGAATGGGCCTTTCTCCTTTCATAAAAGGAGGACGTCATGTTTCAGGTTTTAACGCTGAACAAGATCTCAGAAACCGGGCTTTCACATTTTGATCCCGCGTTCTTCACCTGCGCCGACGACCTGTCGTCGCCCGACGCCGTGATCGTGCGCTCCGCCTCGATGCACGAGATGGAGCTGCCCGAAAACCTGCTCGCGATCGCGCGGGCAGGCGCGGGCACCAACAACATCCCGATCGACCGCTGCACCGAACGGGGCATCGCAGTCTTCAACACACCCGGCGCGAACGCCAACGCCGTGAAGGAGCTCGTGATCTGCGCGCTGTTTCTCACCTCCCGCAAGATCGTGGAGGGCGCGCGCTGGGTCGAGGGGCTCAAGGGCGAGGGTGAAAACGTTTCCGCCAAGGTTGAAAAAGGCAAGGGCCAGTTCGTAGGTCCCGAGATCCTCGGCAAAACGCTCGGCGTGATCGGGCTCGGCGCCATCGGCCTGCTCGTTGCCGAAAGCGCCAAGGCGCTCGGCATGCGCGTGGTCGCCTACGATCCGTTTTTCAACCGCGAGCGTCTGCCGCAGAACGTCGAGCTGTACGACACGCTGGACGAGGTGTTCCCGCTGTGCGACTATCTCACCCTGCACCTTCCGCTCAACGACGCCACGCGCGGCCTCGTGGGGAGAGACAGTATCGCCCGCATGAAGAACGGCGTACGCATCCTCAACTTCGCCCGCGGTCCGCTCGTGGACGACGAGAGCATTATCGCGGCTCTTGATGAAGGCAAGGTCTCCGCTTACGCGACCGACTTCCCCACCGACGCCCAGCTTTGTCATCCGGGCGTGATCGCGATCCCGCATCTCGGCGCTTCGACCCCCGAGAGCGAAGAGAACTGCGCGGTGATGGCGGTGGAAGAGCTCTCGGAATACCTTCTCAGCGGCAACGTGCACAATTCCGTCAACCTGCCCTGGCTCAGGCTCGAGCGCCGGGGCAAAACGCGCCTCAGCGTGATCACCCGCGGCGAATGCGCCGCTTCGATCGGCGCCGCACTCGCCGGGGCGGGCGTGAACGTCAAAGCTTCTGCTGCCGCCGTGAAGAAAGGCGTCGGCTGCTGCCTGTTCGACACAGACGACGAGGTCACCGACGACGTGATCGAAAAGATCAAGTCCGACAGCGTGATCGCGATCCGCATTATCTGAATCCAAAAACTGACCGGGCAGGCTTCCCTGCCCGGTCGTTTTATCCTTCCTTCAGCCGTCGGACGGCCGTCTTTTCGAGGCGCGAGACCTGCGCCTGCGAGATGCCGAGCTCGCTCGCGACCTCCATCTGCGTTTTGCCTGCCATGAAGCGGCGATAAAGGATGTTCTTTTCGCGCTCCGTCAGCTTTTTCATCCCCTCGCGCAGGGTGATCTCTTCGATCCAGTCGGCCTCGTCGTTATACGACCCCACCTGGTCGACCACGTAGAGGGAATCTCCCCCGCCGTCGCTGCCGATCGGCTCGTAAAGCGAGATCGGATCCACCACGGCCTCGAGCGCGATCACCACCTTTTTGCGCTCCGTGCCGAGAGCGCGCGCGATCTCGTCCACGGTCGCTTCCCTGCCGAGCTCGTTCGTGAGCGCTTCTTTCGTTTGCATCGCGTGATAGGCGAGGTCCTTCATCGAGCGGCTGACGCGCATCGGCGCGTTGTCGCGCAGGAACCTGCGGATCTCGCCGAGGATCATGGGCACAGCGTAAGTGGAAAACCGCACGTTCTGCGTGACGTCGAAATTATCCACCGCCTTAATGAGCCCCACGCAGCCGACCTGAAACAGGTCGTCGGGGTTCTCGTTGCGCGAAGAAAACCGCTGCACGACTGACAGCACGAGGCGCAGATTGCCTTCGATGAGCTTATCGCGGGCGTGCCTGTCCCCCGCCTTCGTTTTCAGAAGAAGGTCCGTCACCTCCCGCTCGCTGAGCGTTCTGAGCGTGGACGTATCCACCGCCGCGATCTCGACCTTCTGATACTGCATAGCGTTCCCCTCTTCTGTCTTTCTGAAAACAGTTTGGGCAAAAACGAAAAAGCTAAGCAGGGCAATATCTGGAATTCATACAAATTCCCGTTATTCGTATAAAAACCCCGTTATTCGAATGTTTCACTTGACTTTTTTGGTGAAGAGGCATAGACTAATATTATAAATTATTATATTTATAATCATATTTCTTTGGGAGGCAACATGAACAGCTACATCGCAAGAACCATTGAAAACGTGAAAAAGAAGAACGCCGCAGAGCCGGAGTTCATCCAGACCGTGGAAGAGGTGCTCTCTTCCCTTGAGCCCGTGATCGATGCGCACCCCGAATATGAAAAGGCCGATATCCTCGGCAGGCTCGTCGAGCCCGACCGCTCGATCTCTTTCCGCGTGACGTGGGTGGACGATCAGGGCAACGTGCAGGTCAACCGCGGCTACCGCGTGCAGTTCAATTCCGCCATCGGCCCCTACAAGGGCGGCTTGCGCTTCCATCCGAGCGTGTATCTCGGCATTCTGAAGTTCCTCGGCTTTGAGCAGATCTTCAAGAACTCCCTCACCGGCCTGCCCATCGGCGGCGCGAAGGGCGGCTCCGACTTCAACCCCGAGGGCAAGAGCGACGGCGAAGTGATGCGCTTCTGCCAGGCGTTCATGAGCGAGCTTTATAAATATGTCGGTCCCGACGTGGACGTTCCCGCCGGCGACGTCGGCGTGGGCGGCAGAGAGGTCGGCTACCTTTACGGCCAGTACAGAAGACTTACCTCCACCTTTAACAACGGCGTTCTCACCGGCAAGGGCCTTTCGTTCGGCGGATCGCTCATCCGTCCCGAGGCCACGGGCTACGGCGCCGTATATTATCTGCTTTCGGTGCTCGAGCACTTCAACGACACCATCGAGGGCAAAACCGTGGCGATCTCGGGCTTCGGCAACGTTGCCTGGGGCGTGGCGAAAAAAATGATGCAGCTCGGCGGCAAGGTCGTGACCCTCTCCGGCCCCGACGGCTACATCTACGATCCCGACGGCGTATCCACCCCCGAAAAGGTGAAATTCATGCTCAAGATGCGCGCCAACGCCATCGACGGTGTGAAGCAGTATGCGGACCGCTTCGGCGTGGAGTTCTTCCCGGGTGAAAAGCCCTGGGGAGTGAAAGCCGATATCGTGATGCCCTGCGCCACCCAGAACGAGGTGGACCTGAAAGAAGCGGAGCAGATCGCCGCGAACGGCGTGCCTTATTACATCGAGGTCTCGAACATGCCCACCACGAACGCCGCGATCGAATACCTGAAAGAGCACGTCAAGGTCGTCGCTCCGTCGAAGGCGGTCAACGCCGGCGGCGTGGCGGTGTCGGCGCTCGAAATGAGCCAGAACTCGCAGCGTCTCTCCTGGACGTCGGAAGAGGTCGACGCGAAGCTCAAGCGCATCATGAAGGATATCCACGATAATTCCGCGAAGGCCGCCGAGCAGTACGGCTTCGGCTATGACCTTGTGAAGGGCGCGAACATCGCAGGCTTCAAGAAGGTCGCGGAGGCCATGCTCGCGCAGGGGATCTTCTGATAAAGCACATCCATTCGCAAATACGAAAGGAGAAAGTATATGGATAACGAAAAAAAGGCTGCGAAAAAGCAGCACGACCCCACGAAACTCAATTATAAACGGACCATTCTGATCGGCTTCGGCTTTATGGGCTGCATGATGCTCTGGTCGGTTTATAACTCCTACGTGCCCGTCATCCTCAAGGGCAAGCTGACCGAGGCCTTCGCCGGCGGCGGCGCCTTTGTGGAGTTCATCCAGAACCACGCGTGGCTCTCCTGGGTCTCCGTGGCGCTGATCGTGAACGCGATCATGACGATCGATAACGTGTTCGGCGTCATCTTCCAGCCGTTCTTCGGCAAAAAGAGCGATAAAACGAAGTCCAAGCTCGGCAAGCGCATGCCTTACATCCTGATCTGCATGCCGATCTGCGCGCTGTTCTTCTGCTTCATCCCGATTGCGTCGCTCCAGAAATCCCTCGGTCTCAGCATCCTGCTGATGATGAGCGTGATCATCTGCTTCAACTTCCTGATGTCCGTGTGGCGCTCCCCCGTCGTGTCCCTGATGCCCGACTTCACGCCCTCCGCCCTGCAGTCCGACGCCAACGCCGTGATCAACATCATGGGCGGCATCGGTCAGATGTTCGGCTTCGTGGTCGGAACCATCGCCGCAACGCTCGTAGGCTTGTTCGGTTTTGAAACGCTCAGCCACGCGCTGAAAAAGGCATCCACCAACGACTTCGGCCAGATCGTGGACGAGGCGGGCAATCTTGTGACCGACGCGAGCGGTAATCCGCAGTACGTCAATTACGCGCCCGTGTTCATCGTGACCGCCGTGATCGCCGTTCTGTGCATTGTGGTGCTGTATTTCTTCTACAAGAAGAACAAGCAGTATGACCTCTCCGCGAGAGTCGAGCTGCAGAAAGAAGAAACCGAAGAGAAGCCCGCGAAGATCAAGATCAAAAACCTGCCGATCTCCAAAGATGAGAAGCGCAGCCTTATCATCATGCTCATCGCCCTGTTCCTGATCAACAACGCGTTTGAATCCATCGTGCCCAACTTCACGAACTTCGCGAACTCCACCCTGCACGTGAAGCCCATTTACTCCACCCTGATGATGGCGGTGTTCGCCGTGTCGCTCGCGCTGTTCGGCATCCCCTCGGGCATCATGGGCAGAAAGCTCGGCCGCAAGAAAACCATCATGATCGGCCTTATCGGCGTCGTGATCATGTTCTCGATCTACCTCGGCGTGTCGCAGCTTCTTCCGAAGCCCGAAGACGGCTCCGTAAACACGTTCACCTGGGTGTGCCTGTGGATCGCCCTCGTGATCGGCGGCGCGGCCATCGGCTGCATCAACATCAACACCCTGCCGCTGGTGCTTTCGATCGGCGGCCGCGAATACGTTGGCACGTTCACGGGGTATTATTACACCGCCACAATGTCGGCGTCCGTTACCGGCCCGATCCTCTGCGGTCTGCTCATCGGTCTGTTCAACGACGACTATAACTATATGTTCCTGTTCTCCGCCATCATGTTCCTGCTCGGTCTCATCGTGATCACGCAGGTCCGTCACGGCGAAGCGCACGAGATCACCGAAGAAGAGATCAAGATCGCCCGCATGTCCGACGATTGATCGGATCTCGTTAACGATCGATCATAACACAAGAATACAGCCCCGGCAGGATCCCGCCGGGGCTGCGTTTTTTGTATTCAGGTTTTTATACGTTCGGTCTGAGCTCGGTGAGTTTCATAAAGTCGATCTTGCCGACAGCTGTGCGCGGGAGCGTGTCGATATAACGGATGTCTCTCGGCACGGCGAAGCGGTGGATCTTTTCGAGGCAAAGCTGACGGATCTCCTCAAAGCGCTTCTCTTTATCCGTTTCACCGTCGGCGGTGACGATATACAGGCGCACGAGGGATCTCGCGTTCTCGTCGTAGCCCTGCACGGCGCAGCATTCCTTGATATACGGCAGATTGTCGGTGAGGATCTTCTCAAGGTCGTTCGGATACACATTGTAGCCGGAGATGATAATAAGCCTCTTCATTCTGCCAACGAACACGACGTAGCCGTCTTTGTCGAGCTTGCCGAGGTCGCCGGTCAGCACCCACTGTCTGCCGTCTTCGTCGGTGTAGATACCGAGGCCGCGCTCTTCTTTCACGGTCTCAAGATAACCGGCCATCACGGTGGGGCCGGACACCGCGAGCTGACCCACGGAGCCCTGCGGGAGAGGCTTGTTCGTTTCGGGATCGAACACCGACACGGTGATGCCCTTCAGCGGCACGCCGACGGTGCCGAGCTTGTTCGCATAATAAGGATTCGCGGCGCAGCTGGCGCAGCATTCGGTCAGGCCCCAGCCGGCGCAGATCTGGGCGTGAGAGCCGTATTTGGAGAGGACGGCGTCGTAGGCGTTCTGCAGCACGGGGCGCACGTCGTCGCCGCCGCAGTACATCACGCGCAGGTTCGAAAGGTGCGGACCGTCAAAGCCGTCGGACACGAGCAGCTTGCGGAACAGGTTCGGCACGCCGTTGAACTGCACGACCTTGTTTTCACGCAGCATCTTGATGAAGTATTCGGGGTCGAACTTCGGCATGAAAATGACCTTCGCGCCGCCGTGGAGCGCAGAGAGGCCGCCGGACGCGATGCCGTAAACGTGGAAGAATGGCATGCAGGCAAGCTCGGTCTCGATGCCGTATTCCGTCACGATGGGCAGGATAGAACCGATGGAGCGCACGAGATGATTGAGGTTGGAGTTCTTGATCATGATCGTTTTGCTCTTGCCGGTGGTGCCGCCGCCCTGCGCGAAGAGCGCGATATCGTCTTCGTTCTCTTTGGTGCCTTCCACGCGCAC
>JAEEGL016449653.1_pt1 | contig 14583 bp, 7 predicted proteins | sample 9134231 | NCBI WGS metagenome assembly JAEEGL01 (sample SAMN16246548, study PRJNA631951) | gut metagenome | biome: gut microbiome; feature: rumen; material: fiber-attached | host: Bos | place: Iran: Karaj | collected 2018-10
AGTTTTAATATCTGCAAGATTGAATCTACCAATGAGTTCACCAAGTCTTTCATCTTGTGTCATACCCCAAGGATCTTCAGTATCGGTGAATACATTTAATGTGAAAGCATCACCGTTAATGTATTCCTTTTTATTTTTCTTGATAGATGTAATAAAACCTTTATCAAAATCAAATGTAACATCTAAATCACCACATTTGAATGTTTTAGTACCACTTTCTTCTTTATATACTGGTAGTGTATTTACCTTGTATGGTACGCATTCAAACGCATTAACAGACATAGGCTCAAGTATAGCCTCAAATGTAACATGTTTTCTCCAGTCTAAGTTAAGATTAGATCCTTCTTTTTCGATTTGTGATTTTAATAGATTACCATTTCTATCATACACATGCATAAAGGTAAAATTATCTTCCCAGTTTTGGTCTTTTAGTTGGAATTCAACTTCGATAGTTCTTTTAGTTTTATATGGGAGAGGATTCCAAACAAATATTGGATAATTACCATTTGCCGTATATTTAATTTGATTTGATAACTTAAAGAATGCACGAGTCTTTACTCTAGATAGTATTTCTAAAGCGTGATCTAGTCTTCTTAAGGCTGCAGTTTCTGCGTTTTTAATAACTGTTCCAGGAAGAATATCGTGGAACTGACAGAATATCATATCTTTTTCAGCTTCTTTTAATTCATCTAGTGGATAATCCATATTTGCGATTAAGTGTGCTGATGTAGATATTTTTTCTGCGTTAAATAATTCTCTTTCAAGAAGTCTATACTTTTGTTTAATCAAAGACATTGAAGTATAACATCCTGTATTGCATGGCCATAAAGACACATTCACTTCATTTTTATTAAAATGGTCTTTGGCGTCTTTAAAATACTTATCAGGCGTAGAATGAATAATTTCAACTGTGAGGTCTTCATTACCTTTATATGAGTTGATATCATTAATGTCTTTTTCTGATGGACCTCCACCATGGTTTCCTACACCCCATAAAATCATTAATGGATCTTCGTCAAAGTTTTCGATATTGTATTTTACTTTATCTAAGGCGTGACCTAAGGCACTATTATATAATTCATAATGTCTTCTTGTATTAATTTTAGAGCCATCATATCCAACCCAACTAAATTCGTTAGGAATTGATATTTTATTATGAATAGTTGGCCTACAAATGAGATAGTTTTCATATCCCATTTTTTTCATAATTTGAACTAATCCACGAGAATGTCCAAAAGAGTCAAAATTGCAAGCGGTTTTAAAGGTTAAATCAAAGTATTTTTTAAAGAATTCATTGCCTGCTTCAATTTGCCTAATCATAGCTTCGCCACTTGGAATATTACAATCAGGTTGAAGATAGTATCCACCTATAATTGTCCACTTTCCTTCTTTGACTAATTTTTGAATTCTTTCAAATAATTCAGGTTCATATTCTTTGACCCATTCATATAGGAGTGCTTCATTATGGCAGAAGATAAAATCGTCGTTTTCTTCGCATAATCTGGCCGCAGTTCTAAAAGTGGAAATGGCTTCAGCAGCGCCTTCTTCCCACTCCCATAACCAAATTGGATCAATATGAGCATTGCATATTAGGTGTATTATTCTTTTCATATTATTTCACCCTTATATCCATATTGTTGTAAGTCATTTCGATGTTATATGTTCCTGGAATTTCAAAACCAATATACATTCCACTTACATATAGATTTTCATATTTTGAAGATAACATACAGCCTTGTTCTTGTGCTTTTTGAAGAGCAATTTTAACAAATGGTAAAATGTCAAAATCTATTGTTACTGATGTTCCAACAGCAATCTTACCATCTCTATAGAAATTATTACCATCACTTAGATATTCAGTGCTTGCAACATTATATATAAACTTACCTGTACCTGATTCTTTTGATTCAGTATCAGGTCTTGCGAATTCTTCTGTATATTCGCTTCTACTATCAAAAATGCTCATACCAAGCCATAACATATCTGAGAAGTTATCAGTTTTTTCATCATAATTTGAAATGTATAGATAGAACATACATTGAGCAGCATGAAGCCAAGGTATAGGTTCAACAGTCATCTTATCTTCAAATCTATCTAAAGATGCATCTAATTTGATTCTTAGTTCGGTTTTATCTGATACTTTAGTTAAAAATGATCTATTAATGTCTCTTGATACTAGTAGGTGAGGCCATTCCATGTATAGTTCTCTATCACCATATACATAACATTTCTCGCCTTCTATTCCTAAGGTGAATTCACCGGTCGATGTATTAACCCTAAAGAATTTAGAAGGGTTAGTATAAGTATACTCAGTACCATTCGCAGTGAATTTTGTTACAGATTCATCATGAAAGCCATATCTTGATGACCACTGACATATTTCCCATACTGGACTATCTAAATCATCTTTACCATATTGAAATACATATCCTGTATCATATGCAGGGCCATATGTTTCTTCATCAGCGTGATCTTTATAAATTGGAAGACCAAGACCTCTAACCACAAATCCTCTTTTAAATTTGCGATCTGAAAGGATTGATGAAGATTCATCATCAATCATAGTTTCTGTTTGGCCAGTTACTCTTTTTTTAGTAGTAGTGGTAGCTTTGGTTGTTGTTGAGTTTTGCGCACATCCTGTTGTAATAACAATTAATAGTAAAGATACTAATAATGTTAAAATGCGCATTCTATTCTTCATTTTTAGCCTCAATATATGATGTAATATCTAGGTTTCTAAATGACATATCAATGTCATATGTACCTGGAAGTTCGAATCCAATATACATTCCACTGATATATAGTCTATCCATCGTTGCACCTTTCATGCATCCGCCTGCTTGTGCTTCTCTTAATGCTTGTTCAATATATGGCATCATTTCAACATCTACTGTTACCCATTTATCATATTGAATATTATTCTTAATATCGTAGATGTTATTGTCTGGGTTTAGATAGTTACTTGTACCAACGTTATAAATCCATTTACCTGTAGCCGATGCTTTAGTACCTTCATCGATGCAACTCATTCCATTCGGATATGCTTCTCTATTATCAAATAGCGATAAGCCTAGCCATATCATATCTTTATATCCTAAATAACCTTCTGGTTGATAGGATACGAATAGATATAGCATACAAATTGCAGAGTGGATTCCTGGATTAGCATCTGCTCCCATATGATCTGTGAATGAATTCATTTTCATATCGACTGTTACTTTCATAGACTTAGAATTAGCAACAATCATTTGAGGAGTTGGATTAGCTGGAGTTGCGAAATCTTGTGATAGCAATAAATGTGGCCATTCTTGTGTTCCATATCTTGGCTCTTTATAGCATTCGCTAGCCTTTAAAGCTAATCTAATTTCACCAGTTTTCGTATCAACTTCTACAGTTTTAGATCTGTTTTCATATAGATATTTCCCGCTTCCTTCATCAGTAAATCTATAATCGAATGGATCAGCAGTGTTCTCTTTATCGTGGAATGGGTATCTTGTTGCCCATTGTTGAAGTTTCCACACTGGAGCTTTAGGTTGATCTATATCGTAATCAAAAACTACATCAGTTTCTTTTTCATACTCACCACCATATAGTTCTATATCATCGCCATAAATAGGAAGACCTAATCCCCAAACCTTAAAGCCTCTTCTGAAAGACTTATCAGTAATTAGTGATACATAACTTCCTTCTTCACTTGTATCGACGATATATTCAGTTGTAGTCTTTTTAGTTGTTGTTTGATTATTTGAGCATGATGTCATTAGAAAAACCACCATTATTGTTAGTGTTGTTAATAATATCTTTCTCATAAATTGTTTTCTTTCTTTCTATAAGATACAAAACCAAGAGCTGTGATAGTTAAGATGAGTGCAGGAATGCATACACTAAGAGATGATTTACATCCTTTCTTAGCTCCTGAATTCGATGAACCTGCCTTATTATAAACAAGTAAGAAATTAACAGAAGATGATGATACTCTAACACTATTTACATCTTCTACTTCATCTACTTCTTCACCAACAATCTTATAGAGTTTTGCTCCTTCATAATCTGATAGGTCAAATTTAAGAGTAATGTTTTTGATAATTGATGCAGTTTTATTATCACCAAGATCACCTTTAACGTTGAATACTTTAAATTCTTTACCTTGAGTTAATGTATCAATATTAGCTTTTGCAGCCTTGTATGATTTTTCAGGTGCATCAACCATTTTGAATGATTTAATCATATCTGGATAAATACCAGCATGGAAGTTATCTACTTCAACTTTACCAGAAATTTTACCTTCAACGTTCTTAGCGCTAATTCTTGGGAATTCACTCATTGTTGTTGCAGCATTTCCATTAATACTATTAATAGTGAAAGATGCATCATCAACTCCATCTCTTAAATCCCAAGTATCTTTATACATAAAACTCATATAAAGTCTCTTTTCTTGAGTTTCTACGATGTTTTTAAATTTAGTTAAAGCATAGAAAGATTCACCCCAGTTAGCATATGGAATTACACTTGTTTCATATGCAGGACCATAGATGAAATTATCTTTTTCGCTATCAGATAATGAACCATTTGAGTCTTTATCAAGAAGAGCAAATACATCAGATGCTAAATTGCTCCAATCGATTGCATCTGTTCTCTTCCAGTATCCATTATTGATATCGAATGCGTATCCAGCTGATTTTTCGCCTTCAACGATTTCTTTTAATGTAATAGTGATGTTTTTATAATCGGTCTTATTAGTCCAATCTTCATTACATAATTGGATAGTTGAAAGCCATCCACACCATCCGAGGTGACCATCGTTATATTCACCAGCATTTGATGCAATCTTGTAATCTGCATCATATGTATCATTTATACCAATAAAGTTGAATTGAATTTGCATTGCGCCATTCTCATTAGGTCTAAATGCGAATAGAATTCCTGCGCCATAATCTACTGACCATGATTCAGAATGTTTTGAATAGAATGGAGCTTCATTATATTCATCGTTTTTAACACCAACATCGGTTAATGTCATACCAAACCATCTATCAGGAGATACTTCTTGCCATGAGTTAACAGAAATATTCATACTGAAATTATTGATGTTAATCTCAGGAAGATATGTCATGCCCATACCACCTTTAGTGGTTCTTCCTGTTGCAGTGATTTTACCATTTTCTATTGATAGATTAGTTCTAACATCATAATACTTCATTGCTGAACCAAATCCATCAGTTAATACATAGTTAAAAGGCATCCAATCAATATTTGCATCTTCTGCCTTTACAGTTTTACTTGATAAAGATAAAAGACAAACTGTGAGAATAGATAATAGTGTAAGTACTAATAATCTTGCCTTTTTCATATTATTCATCTCTCTTTTTCTTAAGAATTACTAAAGCACCCATACCAGCAATTACAAATGGAGCAATAGTGAGTGATAGCATAGATTTACAACCATTTTTTGCATCTTTATTTCCGCCAGTTGTATTTGATGGAGTAGCTGTTGTTGGATTAACAGGTGTATTAGGCTCTTCTTCATTCATAACACCATATATTGCAACTTTAGTAATGATTTCGTTATCAATTTTTAGTGTCATCTTGCCATCCGCTACTTGAACATATGACTTAGGTAGAGCTTGTGTCTCTTCGTCATCATTGATGTAGTATGCTTTATAATCATCAAATCCAGATGGGAGTGTATATTCAACTTGAATTGTGTCGCATAATAATAGGTTTTTACCACCAATTTGTGGAACGATTCTAAAGTAATCAATTAATTCACCGTTTAGATTTTTAGCTCTCTTTTGTACAGTTTCATAATCGCCATCTTCTTCATCATATTTTACAATCTTAACATCATCAACTGCACTTGGATATACACCAAATTGACCGATTGCAGATGCAGGTACAGTTACTTTTAAACCATCTTTTTCAACAGTTTTAGGAGCTAAATATGATGGTTCTTTGTTATCTGATGGATTTAGACCATTAATCTTATTTACTGTGAGTGTTACAGGTCTATGGATTTCATCTCCATACATTAATACACATGCAAAGTAGCATTCTTTATCTTTAAAATATTCAGCTAAACCATTAGAATTTGCGTATACTAATCCACTTCTTTCTTGTGTGTATTCGCCTTCGTCATCTTGATACTTCCATGCACCATCTTGAATATCAAAGTTTAATCCGCCTTCAACGCTATTTACTGCAAGTTTAAATTTGCCATCAAATGTTTCATTCAGTTTAACTTGATTAACGATAGAATTTGAAGTATAAGGTCTCCAGCCAGAAGTTGTTTTTTCACCAGTTTCAAAGTCTAAGTTTTTAGATACATAGTCGAGTTTTAATACATTATCAGTTAATAAAGCATTCGTCCATAATTGAAGTACTAAACCAGTTTGTTCCTTGTTTTCGTATCCGCCTCTTCCACTCATTGCATTGAATGGTTGAGCAACTGGAGCAACGGTATTTTCTAAATCTCTCATTAAATTTGTATCTAGGAATGTGAAACAAATCCATGATAGTAAATCAATATCAGGGATATCTAAATCCATTTCAATACTGAAATTATTAATATCAATTGGTTTAACATAATTAAAACCAGTTGTTGCGATACCTGCGTTAAGTGAGCCAGAGAATGATACTGAATTTTCATCATAACTCATTACAGTAGGAATATCATAACCAGATAGAATATATCTGTGAGGCATCCAATCAGATGTAGAAGGTGCGTCACCTTCAGCCTTAACTTTATTTGAAAGAGTTAAAGGTAATACTAATAATAATGTAAGTAAGGCAATGATTATCTTTTTCATGTTTTTCTCCTTTTTATTCTTTTACACTACCGAGCGTTATTCCTTTGATGAAGTATTTTTGCATCCAAGGATAGAATATTAACACTGGTATCATTATTACGAAAATATTAGCTGAAGCTAGAGATGAATCACTTATTTTATTAAACTTCATCTCCATACTTGAATTGGTAGGTTGTTTTAAGAATTGTTGCAGATAGGTTTGCAGTGGATAATATTCTGGTTGAGTGTTATAAATTAGTCCATCAAACCAACTATTCCAGTGAGCAATTACTGAGAATAATACTACAGTAATGATGATTGGAAGTGAACAAGGTAAAACAATCCTAAATAATGTTTGGAAGTGATCAGCGCCATCTATGTATGCTGCTTCTTCTAGTTCTTTTGGAAGCATTCTAAAGAAGTTCATCATCATAAGAGCGCTAAATATTTGTATACCACAAGGTAGTATTAGTGATGCGATAGAGTCTTTAAGTTTGAGTACATCAGTTACGATAATATATGTTGGAATTAATCCACCAGAGAATAACATCGCAATTATCATAAGTGTCATATAAATCTTTCTTCCTCTAAATTGTCTTCCTGGTCTTGATAGAGGATATGCAAGACAAATAGTTAGAAGCAATGTAAGAATTGTACCAAGCACAGTTCTTAATACCGTTATTTTTAAAGATACCCAGAACTGATTAGTTGAAAATACATATTTATATGAATCAAAATTAAATCCTTTAGGCCAGAGTGATACAATGTTTGCTTCAACTGGTCCTTTTTCTGATAGAGAAATCGCAAGTATATGTACTAAAGGTAATATACAAAGTAGAGCAACTAAAGTTAAAAATATGTAATTAAAGATTTGGAAGATTATATATCCTACGGAATCTTTACGGTGTTTTTTCTTACTCGTCATATAAACCCCCTAGAATATTCTATAATCTGTGAATTTCTTCACTATTAAGTTACTTGTTGAAATAAGGAGTAAAGATATCACTGATTTAAACATACCAATTGCTGTACCTATTGGATAGTTAGTTGCGGAGCTACCTTCTAAAGTAGTACGGTAAACATATGTATCAATAATATCGCCTTTTTCATAAACAAGTGGATTATATAAAACTAATATTTGGTCGAAGTTAGCATTTATTACGCTTCCAAGGTTAAGTAATAAATTAAGCACTATTACTGGCATAATACATGGAATTGTAATGTGGATGATTTGTTGGAATTTATTTGCACCATCAATTTCTGATACTTCATATAAAGTAGGGTCAATTCCCGTTAATGCTGCAAAATAGATGATTGTTCCATATCCGAAACCTTTCCATATATCAGTAATAATAACTATTGCTACGAATGAATTATTATTTTGAAGCCAGATGGTTTCAGGATGGAAACCAAAGAACATTAATATTTGGTCAAATGCACCACCATGAGCAAATATAGTCTTAATTATTCCTCCAAGTACTACCCATGAGATAAAGTATGGAAGGAATATTAATGTCTGAATTATTTTTTTATACCTTTTGCTACGCATTTCATTTAGTAGCAACGATATAATAATTGGAACTGGGAAACCGAATACCAATTTAGATGTTGCTATAAATAATGTGTTACCAAAAGCTCTCTTAAATTCAGGCAAGCTAGTGAAAATATACTTAAACCATTTGAGCCCTGCCCATTCAGATCCCCAGATTCCTTTTTTATAGGATAATTTATCGACGAAGGCTAATCTTAAGCCAAACATCGGTAGGAATGAAAATAGTAATAGGAAAATCATTGGCAAAAGTATCATTAAGTGAAGTTGCCATTCTTTGTTGACTGGCCCTCTTCTTTTCTTCTTCTTTGCCATTAATGAATTCATTTCCTGTTGAGTTCCTCCAAGATTGATGTCATTCCTTTTGTATCTAATCCATCTGTAAATTTCTTAAATACATCTTTTGTAATAGGTGTCTTTCCAGTAAACATATATACTAGTTCTTGATATTCATAATCGGAAATGATACTTGCGTATTCTTTCATTTTAGTTGTACTGATTGTATAGAAACTAGGTCTAATATAGTTTACTTTGAGATCGTTTTTATCTAAGTCATAGTTGTATGTTGCATAATTCGCAAGCTGAGAATATGCACCATTTTTTGCAAATATTTTATAGTAAGGATAATACATTTTTCCTTCGCCTGTAGGATCAGCCATAAAGTCTGTGACCCTCTTATAATACATTAATTCATGAAGTGTTAAGAAAGATGTATCATTAAGTTCGATTGCCTTTTGAACATCAAACGCATATCTAATGTTCTTGTTAGGCGCATCCATTCTAAATGGAGAATACATTTCTACTTCTGAGAAAACATTCTTATATTTTTCTTCGTTTGAAAGTGCATATATTTTCTTAGTTAATTCACCATCATTAGAGAAGTATCTATCTACTAAATGATTCGCAAAGATAATTACAACCTCTGGATTCATAAAGCCTTCTCTTATGCAGTAGAATGAATTATTTGAAACATTGTATGGTACAAGAGGCTTAATGACATTTCCATCAAAGTCTCTTATTGCCCATGGAATCCAATCTACATTTTGATTGATTAAATATGCATCTCCAAGTCCATATGACATAATAGACCAATATTCACCTAAGAATGTTCCAAGTGAACCAGATGCAAGGGCTTGTTTTAAAAGTTGGCCATCAAGTGCAGAGTTTTTATCTATTACTCCATCATTGTAATAGCCTCTTAATAGTTCTAATACTGGGATTAGATTTTCATCTTCGCTGCCATACGTATAATTACCACTTTCATCTTTGAGGTAATATCCAGGATATGCACCATATACATTTGCAATACCTTGAAGATTCTTAGTATTAAAACCAAGAGCCATACCATATGTGTCCTTCTTTCCATTGTGATCAGGATCCCCATTAGAGAAATAATCAACAATATCTAGATATTCATTAAAATTCTTTGGTAGTAGTTCTTCATCACTTGAATAAGTAATTCCCTTAAATTTTGCATATTCTTTAAGCCAATCAAGCCTAATCCACATAAGTGGACAATTACTAAATAGGTCATCTAGGAATGGAATTCCATATAATTTTCCATTGTATTTTGCGGTTTCTAATACTTGAGGTGTTTTTGGAATAGTTGGATTGCCATTATTCCATACTTCAATATCACCAGTATAACTATATTCCATAGCAAGTCTTAATGCTGGTGATGCATATTTTTCATATGCCTCAGTTAAATCCGCAACCATTTCCTGTTCAATTAAATCTGATAGTTGACCTTGTGAACAGAAAAACATATCAGGTAGATTATCATTAACCATTGCGAGGTTTAATTGATAATCATATGCAGTGCCTATCATTGCGCTGTACTGAGAAGTGATGTGAATATTCATTACTTCTTCGATTATTTTATACATTATGTTATCTGATGCTTTTTCACCATCAACATAATTGTTTGTGGAAACCATTTGGCCAACAGTTAATTCTAGTTTATCTGCGTACTTACCTAGAGGAAGGGTGCCTTCCTCTAGTTGTACGTAGTTTCTATTTTCTGTTTTGCCACATGCAGTTACCACGAAGCATAAAAGTGATACAAGAATTATTGATAATAAACTTTTATATTTTCTTATCATAATAATCCTCCTTTCAAAATAGATTAATTATTCTTCTCTTCTTTTCTTTTGTCTAATTACAACAATTGATGAGAATACTAATGTGATACCAAGAATTGATGGAACAAGTGCGTTCTTACATCCTTTCTTTTTGCCAGTTTTACTTGGTGTGTTATCGCTTGGTGCTTGAGTGATTGGTCTATCTTCTTCAATCTTAGAATACTTAGCGTATACTTCAATATCTTTAGCAGCTGTCTTATCAGTGTACTTAGTAGTGAAGTCTTTATCTAAATACCAGCCGTCAAACTTATATCCACTTACTTCAGGAGCTTCAAATTCAGGGAATTCTTCACCCTTTTCTGCGTATGCAACTCTTAATACTGTATCACCAGATTTATAAGTGATTGAGAATTCTTCTGGGTCTTCTGGGTCAACCGGTTGATCAGGATTAACTGGATCTTCGCCCTTAGTGAATGTGAGTGAACCAACTGTGATTTGAACATCTTCATCATAAGAGTGAGCTCTATTATCATCGATTTCTGGAGTAACTATCATGTAGCAGTCATTCCAGTTGAATGTCTTAGGAAGTAAAATCTTAGATACTTCGCCACCAGCAACTTGTGTGTCGCCTATGAAGATTAATACTCCAAGTGTTTCATCAGAGAAGTCAACAATTCTAACTTTGAATGTTGTACCAACGATATCGCCATTAGAGATTGCTCTATCTTCTTTGATTAATGTCTTATCAGTTGTGCCATAGCCATATGCATATAAATCTGCTCTTAATGATGTGAGTGCTGGGTGACCCCATGCAGTTTCATCCCAGAAATAGATGCAGAAGCCTTCACCACTTCCTTCCATAGGATAGTCAGTAGCTTGAGTTAAGAATGAAATTCTAAGTGCACCATCAGCATTGAATCTATTGATTGTGAAATAGAATTCAATTTCATTTAATGATACTTTTTCTTTATATATAGCTCTTGACTGAGTCTTAGTGCTTGAATCAGTTGTTACAAAGGTAAGTGTTGTACTTCCATCTTCTTCAACAGCATTTACTCTATTATTTTCAAGTGCATCGTTGAATCTTGAACCTTCACCAATTGAATATGGTGTAAATTCAGCGGTGATTGTAACATTTTCATTAACTGTGATAGTTGCTACTCCATCAGTTAATTCAACTGCTTCACCATTCACTTTAATAGATTTAAAGAAGAATCCCTTATTTGCTTTAGCGCTAATTGTAATAGTAGTACCTTCAATTACTTCACCAGTTTTTGAAGCTGTGATTGTACCTTTTTCATCTTGAGTAACTGTGACTGTATAAATTGTTACTGGAACTTCTAGTTCAGTGAATTCTGCAACAATGCTAATATCATTTTGAACATTTTCGATTACATATTTGCCAGTCTCATCAACTTCAACTTCTGTGTCGTTTACTAATAATTTAGATAATTCCCAACCAGCTTTAGCTTCTACTGTTACTGTAACATTTGAACCTACTGCAGCAACACCGTCAACAGATAATTCTACTGTTCCTTGACCAGTAATAGTCTTTGTTACTTCTACATATTCACCCTTACCTTGAATGTTGAACATTTCAAGTTGGACATTTCTTTCATGAGAATGTGGTCTTGATGAATCGATTTCAGGAGTAATCATTAAAACGCAGTTTGTTGGATCAAATGCACCGAGGTTTGCCTTCGCAACAGTACCAACTGCTACTGCAGTACTCATATCTTTTGTTCCATCAATATTGATTTGGATTGCATAGTTATTTGCATCGAAATCCCATACCTTAATGTACATAGTCTTACCTATATAATTATCGTTGGCACCGAATACTCTCTTAGCATCCATAGAGCCTCCTGATGCCTTACTATATCTCATATAGTCACATCTAAGCCATGTATTTTCGTTGTGACCCCATGCAGTTTCATCCCAGAAATAAATACCAAATCCATCGCCATATCCTTCCATAGGATAGTCGTTCTTAGATGACAAGAATGTTAATCTGAATGCGCCATCTTTGCAAATGTCTTTAATTGTTAAATATGCTTCAAATACCTTAGTAATATCGATATTATCTGAATCGTATGCTCTTGTATTAGATGATTGTCCATCTTTATTTTCAAGTTCAATAATATGAACATTATCTTTCTTTTCATAGATTACTCTATCATTACCTAGAGCGTCTTTGAATTCACTAGTATCTTCTTGTGCAGGAGTTTTTTCGAATTCAGCAGTGATTGTTAAATCGTCAGTTAAAACTACTACATACTTACCATCAGTGAGTTCAGTTTCAACACCATTAACTTTGAATGATTTAACTTGATACCAAGCTTCTGCTTTTACTTCTACAGTAATTTCTGTGTTTTCAGCTACACTTCCTGTTTGAGATGCAGTTACAGTACCATGTTCTGTATCGCTAACAGTTACTGTGTGATAAATGTGGTCAAATACAACTACTGCAGTAACGTTTTCTGTTAATGTTAGAGTGAATGTACCGTTTGTGAGTTCTTTTTCAACATCGTTAACTTTGAATGATACAACTTTATATCCAACATTTGGTGTAACTGTGAATACTACTTCAGTATTTTCTTCAACAACACCAGTATGGTTTGCAGAAAGTGTACCCATATCTTCATTTTCATTTGTTAATGAAACAGTATATGTAGATGCAGGAATTAATTCAAATTCTGCAGATACAGTTACATTTTCGGTTAATGTTAGAGTATATTTACCATTTGTGAGTTCTTTTTCAACATCATTAACTTTGAATGATTTAACGTAATATCCTTCATTTGCTTGAACATCAAATGTTACTTCTGTATTAACATATTGTGTTCCTTCTTTAGTTGAAGTAATAGTACCATTTGTTGTATCAGTAATTGTGATTGTAAATGTTGGGATTGCTTCAGTTTCAACAACTACTGATAAATCTTCTTGTAAGTTATTAATTGTATATTTACCATCAGTTAGTTCAACAGGTGTTCCGTTTACTGTAACACTCTTAATTTGATATCCTTCTTCTGGTGTTGCACTAATTACAACATTTTCTCCCTTTGCAACTACTGATTCACAAGATAGACTTGCAGTAACATGTCCATTATCAGTAATTGAAGTATTGAAATATGTACCAGCACCCTTAACATCTCTCATAGTTAGAACTACATTGCTTTCATATGAATGAGCTCTTGATGAATCGATTTCAGGTGTGAGCATTAATACACAGTTTGTAGGATTGAATGCGCCAAGGTCAGCTTTTGCAACAGTTCCAACTGCTACTGCAGTACCCATATCTTTTGTTCCATCGGCATTGATTTGGATTGCGTAATTGTTTTCATCGAAGTTCCAAATTTTGATATACATTTCCTTTCCGATATAGTCAGTATCTGCACTGAACACTCTCTTTGCTTCTTGAGTTTTGAGTCCAGCTTTGCTATATCTCATAAAGTCAGATCTAAGCCATGTATGTTCAGTATGGCCCCATGCAGTTTCATCCCAGAAATAAATACCAAATCCATCACCATAGTTTTCCATTGGATAGTCATCTTTTGATGATAAAAGTGTGAGTCTGAAACCACCATCTTTGCAGAGGTTATTAATAGAAAGCATACATTCAAATACATTATTTAAATTGATGTGGTCTTCTATATATGCTCTTGTTGATGTAGGTTGTCCATCTTTAACTTCGAGATCAACAATACGTGCATCGTTTACTCTACCGTTATTTAGCGCATCAGCAAATCCACCCTTTAAATCTAATGTAAGTTTTACGTTGCTTTCATATGAATGAGCTCTTGATGAGTCAATTTCAGGAGTAATCATAAATAAGCAGTTAGTTGGATCAAATGCACCAAGATCAGCTTTTAGAACTGTACCAATTGCTGGTGTTGTACCATCAACATCGATTTGAATTGCATAGTTGTTTTCATCAAAGTTCCATACTTTGATATACATTTCTTTTCCAATATAGTCTTGATCGGCTGCAAATACTCTCTTTGCATCTTGAGCTTTTAGTCCTGCTTTACTATATCTCATAAAGTCAGATCTAAGCCATGTATGTTCAGTATGACCCCAAGCAGTTTCATCCCAGAAATAGATACCAAATCCATCACCATAGTTTTCCATTGGATAGTCATCTTTTGTTGATACGAAAGTGAATCTA
>JAEEGL010008313.1_pt1 | contig 14582 bp, 6 predicted proteins | sample 9134231 | NCBI WGS metagenome assembly JAEEGL01 (sample SAMN16246548, study PRJNA631951) | gut metagenome | biome: gut microbiome; feature: rumen; material: fiber-attached | host: Bos | place: Iran: Karaj | collected 2018-10
CGCAGGAACCGCTTCTATGGCGCTCTTCACGACTCGAAATTACTGGAATCCGGGGCAGGTTATGATGAGCTGCCAGACTTTATCTCTATTACCATTTCTTCTTATGATCCATTTGATGCAGAGGACATGTGTTATGTGGCAAAATCCCTTCTTATATCACATCCCGAAACTGAATATGACGATGGCCTTACACATATATATCTTTATTGTAGGGGCAGCCAAAACACCGATGTATTGGCTCCATTTATCAAAAATCATCCCCATGGAAATAATCTTCGGGAAATGCTACACTATATACAAACAGGAGAGAAACCCGAAGGTCAAAATCCTGACATAAATGATGTAGATTCAGTTGTTACCAAGATCAAGAAACGCAAGGAGGTAACCACAAAATACATGAGACAATGGGAAAGAGAACAGGCAATCGCAAAAGAAGCAAAAATCGATGCCGCATTGGAGATGATTCGAAACGGTCGAGAAGATGGTGTTTCTGATGAAAAAACAAGATCTCGTATAAAACGCATCGGATTGAATGACTCCACCATTGACAAGCTGTTTGAACAGATCGATGCTGAAGAAACCGAGACAATTGAGGTATGACACAATGCCCCTCCACAATACTGCGGAGGGGCTATCTTTTGCCTTTCTTACCATATTCCATTCAAAATGCCACAGAACGTTGCAGGCAATATCATTGTTTATTGTATCCAAGTTATGATTGAGAACGATAGTTCCAGATTCACAGGTTACAATAATTATTCCTAATGAGTAACATTGCACATGCGCAAAGGTTCACTATATAGGTCCTCATAGTGAATTCCCACCATATCAAGCTCCTTAAGGAAGCAGTCATAATACCCATCTGAAGAGAATGGCTGCATGAACGCAAGGAAGAAGTTGTGGTTGATACAGGTAACCTCACAAAGGACATCTGTAATTTTCGACAGGGATGTAACGATATATATTTCTTCGATATAGGGGTCCAGTGGTCCAAAATTCGTGCTGGTCACATAAGATATACAGATACTTGCCTGTGGGATCAAAGGAGAAGCTGGCGGCAGCATCTGCTTCATCTGTTTGATCTCAAAGAGCGCATTCTCAGGCTGTGTCTGAAGTATCATCTGTCCCCGGGCTATGGTACAGGCCTTTGTGATATCGCTTAAATCCCTGTTCTTTGGAAAATCCAGTTTAATGTCACCGACAAACATTCGGTAATTGTCATGATTTCCAAGAATTGTTTTGTAATCTGCGCAAACCGAAACAGTGACGGGCTTTTCACTATCAGGGGAATATCGTCTTGCTGCTTTCGCGAGCATGACTGAGAAGAATGCATTTGGACTTCCGTCTTTATTCCTGCAGTATTGCATCACCTGAGCTTCCGGAATTTTCAAATAGAATACTTTTTTTTCGTGATCAGCTTCATCGATCAGTCTAAGAAAATCTGTGATGGGTTCCTTTTGGAAAAATGGTTCTTCCACTTCATCGAAATCAATATCCTTAAAGGGATCACCCACTTCTGACTGGGGTATCACATCACCGGGTAGCCTGAATCCTGCAGGATCAAACTTCTTCCCGCTCGTCTTTGAAAGATACAGATACATAGCACTTTTAACATATGGCATGACTCCTGTGCCGTCTGTCAGGGCATGGTCAATCTCAAATCCCAATCTTTTATCCTTGTACTTCCAAGCCGCAAGATGGTAATTGGACTCTTCTGAATTAAAACTGATAGGATCCCAGGTGCCGTGAACCGTCATAGGAAGGTCATTATCCACAGCAATCAGGTCTCCATCTCTTTTTGCCACCTTGACATAAAAGTAAGGAAACCTCTCCCGAAGTTCATTTACAACTTCCCTTAGAATCTCACCATCCACCTTATCATTAAGGGTCAATATTACCCCCATAGTGTTGTGAATCTCAGGGGAATCAATATTTAAAACAGGTTCATAGTATTCCAGCATTTTTCTTTTCCCTATCAGGTATTGCCTTCTGCTTTCTTGGGCTCTTCAATCATTTCTGTTTCCTTGACTTCTTCTGATTCTCCATTTTCCTTGGCACCGTTCACTTCGCCAATGGCTTCAGAGACTTCTGGAGCCTCTACGGTCTCAACAAGCTCTACAGTCTCAGCTGCCTCTACAGCCTCTCCAACCTTAACATCAATCGGAAGCTCTTCCTCATAAGCATCATCAGCCTTATCTGTATCTGCCCAGTCCTCAGGTAAGTAAATGAATTCTCCAATTTGTTCCAATTGGTCTTCTTTTACTTCTTTCATATCGATGACTTCAAGAGGGCCATTTCCAAGATTCGAAAGGCCAGTCTCATGAACAGCTGTATCTTCAACATAGCCAATCTGAGAATAGCTGCTTCCATTGCCCAGAGGATCGATATAGTATGCAGTAGCTTCAGCGCTGTACGTGGAATAGCTGTCTTTTTGAACTTTGTCAGCAATATTGATATCAGTATATAGCATCAGCTTATCGTCACCGCCTTTAACGGCAAAGTATCCTTCTTTAAAGCCATCATAGTTTTCAAGCATTGCCTGCGAGATGTTGGTGACGTTGCCATCATCATCCGTTTCTTCTTTTATTACCCAGTGATAAGCTGAAATTGCAACAACATCGTCAAGCCTTGAGAAATTTGTCTCGTCATTATTTCTGTCAGCCCTTAATGAGCCGCAGTAATCATATTTATTTCCTTCATTTTGCTTAAATACATGAATAGTGTCAGCTTTATATGAGTATTGCTCATTACTCACATTTTGCATCATTGTGCTTCCGGTTACTGTCACTGTTTTTACATCACCATCATAATCCGGTATAAGAACCTGCATCGCCTTTTTCTTAAGAGAAGAATCCGCATCAATGTAAGAGCTCAAAACAAATTGCCAGTCATATTCTCCAACACCATCTTCCGCATCCCAGATATCACCTTCTAATGTCATTCCACTAATGATGCTATCCCTCACATCTGTTATATCAAATGAAATTGTATTGCTCTCAAGAGCAACAGAAAAAGGAGGAACAGGTACTTCTGCGCAGACCATGTCCACTTCCACAACACCTTTTTCACCGTCTTTCATGGCATCAAAAGTCTGTTTATGTACAGCTGCCACCTTAATTGATGTCTGGGTTTCAAGAATATCCAGCATAGGATTTCCGGTGGAATGTTCCGGTGTCTCAAGGCCTGCTTCCTCGTAGCTATCTGCCACCTTAAAGCTTATAAATTCACGCTTATTGTTATCTTCTGACAGGATTTCCCTTACAACACTGCCAGAATCTGTTTTCATCTGTGTTATGAGCTTTGTATAGATCTTTTTGCCATACATCTCATTATAGAGATCATCAATCTGCTTGGCATAACCGTTTTTATCGTTGTAATACTTAAGATAATCATTTACAAACTCCACATAATCATCGAGTTCTGTATCTTTATAGTAACTGTAGTAATTTGAATTTTTAAAGTCAGCCACACTCTCTTTTAAAGGCATATAAATGGAACTGCCATAGAGATAATCTCTGTTATCCGTTGATTTTGCCCTAATGTCCGTCCAAAGATCATTCTCTGTATCCATTTCATAATTAAGTGGAATTGGTCCATCTGAGCTCTCCTTGAAAATTCCTCCGGTTTCCTTGTTATACATGGAAAGATATGTCAAAAAGCCAGTGCTTAATGTGTAATCAAGTACAGACTGCAGCTTAAAGAGCTCCTTAATATCGCTGTCACTGTAATCATCTGTGTCAAGTGCCGCAAGATTATCACTTACAAAATTCAGAAGTTCTCCAATATCCACGTACTTCGTTTCGTACTGATAGGTATCGTTGTAATAATATGGCTCTGCAGCACTTGTGGGATAGCAGGATAAGGAGGCCTGTCTTATTGCCATAAATACATCCTGTTTAAAGTTTGCTGAATACTTATCTGTTCCAATTACCTCTGAAAACTCTCTTGCAAGATCATTTATGCTATCACGCATTTCCTCAAGATCCTCAGAGGAAAACGTAGCAACTGAACCAACATAATACCTATTATGACCATGATGAGTTTCAGGAAATGACTCATATGCTTTTGTAAAATTGATCGCTATATCACGATCGCTCTTTCCCTGCGCTACATCATTATTAAGGCTGGAAATCATAAGGTTATAAGGAGTATGACCTGACGAAATCTCTTCGGAGGCGATCATATACCTGTAATAATCCTTTGTTGTATATGCCTGGCCGGTTGATCCCATCAAACAGGCGTTGAAGAAAAGTACGCTAAGCTTACCATCATCGGAAAGGTCTTTGTTTTTGTACAGATCAGTAGAGGCAAGCGCGGACTCCAGCTTATAGACACTTATATGGTTACTGGCAAAGAGCTTTTCATTTCCGTCATAGAGTTCATCTGTGTAGATAACGCCTCCTTCAAGTCCGCCGCCATGATCCGAAAGTGCAAGTCCATAATCATTTGCAGGAAAAAGATTTGTACAAAGATTCATAAAGCCCGCAAGGAAAGCCGGATCAGCCATATCTACCGCAGACGTTGAAACAAGTTGAATAAGCGAATCCGCTGTTATGATGTCATCAAAATGAAGCCCCTGGGAATGGCTAGTCTCTTTTGACTCCCCAGAAAGCTGAAGTATAGGTTCACCATATTCAACATTAACATCCTTAAGCTTATCTCTTACGCCTTTTGAAAGTCCATCCGGATTCAGATAGTAAATTCCGGATCTGAGTCCCGATGCACCGAAAGAAGATCCATCTTTTGCATCCTCGTTCATATAAGTATTGCCGTAAGAAGTGGTTCCTCCAACACACAGGATGACATTTACATTACTCATATCTGCCTGGAGCATTCTTACAACCTCACCACTAAGGCTCCTGTTAGATTCGTTTCTCTCCAGATCAGTGCCACAAAAATACAGCATAAGAGTATACTTTTTACCATCAGCCAGATCAAATGCCCTGCGATAATTCTCTCCCCTGAACAACACGTTAACATTCTTGTTATTGTTTATGTCATCAAAGAGATTATATGTGGTAAAAGAAAAGCTCTCGTCATTAAATGAATTTATATAAAGCTCATATGGAATAATATCAAGGGATTTATTGTTTATATAAATTGCTGAGCGATAGTTATCACTTGGATCATACGGCTCGTCATCGTCATCATAATAATCATCACCGTCATATTCACCGTTATCTACGATGAACTCTTCCGGCTTCTTGGTATCCTTAGCTTCCTGCTTCTTTTCTTCAGCCTTTTTTGCTTCAGTCTTTTCCTCTACATGCAGATCCTCAGGACTTTCCAAAAGGGCTGCAGTCCTGACATCTTCATTGGCTAAAAGATACTTTTCAGCGTTGAAATACTTAGCTCTGACTCCTTTATAGTTTTTCAGGTAATAATTCTTACTGAGCCTTATATAGAGTCTCAACCTGTTTATTGGCGAAAGAGCCATAATAAGAGATTCGGCATAAGCGATATCAACTTCTGCCCCGGTCTGATTGGCTTTATTGATAGCTGCCAGCGCATTTTGGATTGCAATCTCATCAGCCTGACTTGCAGGTTTAGTTGAAACTGCTTCCTCAATGTCAGTTGCAGCAAATGCTGTAATCTTTGGCACTCCTGAAAATATAGTAGTTATCAGCAAAAGAGCTGTAAGAAATCTTGCACATAATACCCTTAAATTCTTTTTCATCTTAATACCCCTCAATGCAACATGTACCAATCATTCTTTTATCCAAATAAAAATGCATGGAGATGAGATACATCCCCATGCACGTTCATTATATCATTATTTTGATGCACAAATGCACGTTTTATGGCATTTTTAGAAATACAATCATTACAGTATCACTCCTCCGGAATACTTCCGTAAGAAGCAACAGCCTCATCAACCGTCATGTTTCCGTTGCCGACTGCATAGATAGCTGCCCTGAATTGCCTGACTGCCGGATCCATAAGGCCGGTTTCCTTATCACTAAAGCATCTGTCAGCCGGTATATCCGCAAGTGACGAGTATAGTTCATCTGCAGAAAAATCATCTATAGGTGTGATAAGACGCTTTAGTCCGGCCATGTTGCCAAGCTCTTTCTTGCTGATAAGAAATCTCATGAATTCATTGGCCATATCAAGATTCTCGCTGTTTTTGTTAACAGAAAAGCAGATACTGATCGAATTGATGAAATATCCACCGTCGTCTCCGGCAGGCGCTGTAAAGAACCTGTACTTAAACGGATTTGCCGAAAAAGCATCAGACTTGCTCTCTCTCTTGGCCGTTCCGGAAACCACATCACCTGTCGCAAGCATCATCGGTACATCGCCCTCAAAGAATCTCATGATCACCGAATCATATTCATCTGTTATCTCCTCCTGACATTTTGCCACATCAATGCAGCCGGAGTTAACAAACTCATAAAGCCTCTCAAGAGCAGGACGCATCATTTCTCCTGATGAAGGTTCTAAATTATTAAGAGCGTCAACCTTATCACTGTTGTTTATGACATTATACGCATACATCGGATATACAAAACAGTTAAACAGTCCCGATCCGCTGAATCTGTCAGTTCCCATCACAGGAGATTCATATCCTGCATCTTTAAGCTTAGTGCAGACATCCATAAGCTCACTAAAGTTATTTGGAACCTTTAATCCCTCTTTTTCAAAGATATCCATGTTGACAAGCATTCCGTAAGAGGTGGTGAAAATAGGGAGCATAACAACATCACCCGAATCGGTCGTCCTTATCAGAGAATCCCTTATGCAGGAATAATCGATATCTACGGAAGGATCAGAGAAAACCTCACTGGATTCAAACATAGCATCATACTTTTCATCACCGATCATCGAACCGTTAGTAGTAAAAATATCCGGTGGCTCGCTGCTTACAAGAGCGCTGGGAATAACGTTTTTGTAATCATCCATTGTGACATACTCTAAACTTGCGTTAGGGTAATATTCATAAAAGCGCTCAAACTCTGCCTCAAGGGATTCAAAGTTACTGTAGCTGCCCGCAACGGTCAAGGAAAACTCAGTATCTTTATCATACTTCGGTGTAAAACCCTCCTCTTTCTTCTGGCTGCCACAGCCCTGCAAGAGAAGCATAACAACCATGCTCAAAGAAAATAACGTCCTAAAGGTCTTTTTCATAAATATTTCCTCCTATCATCCTTTATCTGATCCCTCCTGGTCTGCCAGGGGGTTAAGATCAAGTGCCAGTTGCCTGTACCTGGAAATTAGTTCGCCAAGCTCTTTATCCAGCATTTCCACATCACCGCTGTTTCCTGCCTTCTCAAGTTTTTCGGCTAAATTCCCAAGTTCCAGCGCTCCGATAGCTCGTGAAGAACTCTTAAGTCCGTGAACTTTTATTGTTGTGTTCTTTATATCTTTTTCAGCCCAGTATTTCTCAATTTCTTCAGCCTTCTTTGCCGCATTGCCCTGGTACGTTTCAAGGGCCATAATGTAATCCTCGGCATCGCCACAATATGTCAGACCCGACTCTATATCCAGTTCCTTAATATCATATAGGAATCTTGGAAGCTCATCATCATCGGTATTATTGTTATTATCGATGTCAACGCTATCGGCATCGTTGATATCAACATTATCGCCTGGGGCAGATACCTTGTCTTTGGGAAGATACTGTAATAACATCATCTCCAGCCGTTCGGCATCAATTGGCTTGGTTAGATAGTCATCAAATCCGGCATTTGTGTACATCTCCCGCATGCCCGATATAGCGTTGGCGGTAAGACAGATAACCGGCGTTCCAATATTCGGAGTATCCGTTATGCCCTTCATCTCCGTGAGGGTCTCTATACCATCTTTATCCGGCATCATGTGGTCCAGAAAGATAGCATCATACTTATTTTTGGTGAAAAGAGCTATACCCTCATCACCACTTTCCGCGGTATCGATCTGAATCCCGGTCCGCTTTAGGAGACTTACAAAGACAGTAAGGTTAACCGGTGTATCATCTACAACAAGCACTCTGGCCAAAGGCGCTGTAAACTTCTCCCGGTAGTTTGTCCGCTCGCTTGACGAACGTCTGAAGGCCTCCTCGAAATCTCCGATTGGATCCCATTTAACAACCTTCTGCTCAATTTCAAAGGAGAAGACCGAGCCCTTGCCATATTCACTCTCAACCTCGAGATGGCTGCCCATCATGTCAAGGAACCGCTGGACAATAGTCATGCCAAGGCCCGTGCCCTCGATGTTCCTGTTCCTTTTTTCTTCAATGCGTTCGAAAGCCACAAACAGCTTGTCCAGATCTTCCGGTTTTATGCCTATACCAGTGTCTTTAACACTTACCCTTAGCATTACTGAATCAGGCTTATTCTCAATCTTTTTGGCATTTACAGAGAATGTAATGCCTCCCTGTTTGGTATATTTTACGGCGTTCGAGAGGATATTAATGATGACCTGTTTGATCCTTATCTCGTCTCCGTTAAGGATCATGGGAATATTCTTGTCTATGTCCAGGTTAAAAGAAAGGCCTTTATCCTGGGCTCTCTTTTGCACCATATTTACAAGATCATTAAGAAGGGAAACAAAACTGTAATCAACATTGATTATTTCCATTTTGCCCGCTTCAATTTTGGAGAAGTCCAGAATGTCGTTGATGATGCCAAGAAGTGTACTCCCCGCAGTTCTTATACTCTCTGAATACATTCGGATATTCTCATCCTTGGAATCCCGAAGCACCATCTCATTTAAGCCCAGAATCGCATTCATAGGCGTACGGATGTCATGGGACATGGTGGAAAGGAAGCTGGATTTAGCCTCGTTGGCCTGATTTGCCTGCTTCGCAGCCTCTGACAGTTTGCGGTTGTAAGTCATCATTACAATTGAGTTGAATACCAGAAGAACCACAAACCCAAGAGTCGCTATGCCAAGGAGCAGCCAGTCTACCGAACGGCTTACCACCAGGTCTTTTGCAGGAATATAAGCAAGCAGAAACCATGTGGTCATAGTTTCAAGAGGTGTGAAAGCTAAAATACAATCCTCCCCCTTAAAGTTTTTTATTGTCATGGAACCTGTTCCACCGGTCACCTCATCTATCACATGCCTGTATTCCTCAGAGGTGGCCTCATTATAAGACTTAAAATACTCAAAGAAATTACTGTTCTTAAAGGATTTTCCATGGACAACGTAATTACCTTCCTTGTCCATGATGCTTATCTCAACATTCTCGTATTCACCTTTTAGGAAAATAAGCTTTTGCTCAAGACGACTAAGGGGAACAACGCGCATCAGAAGACCTTTCTTCAGATCGTTGCTCTCATTGTCGCGGACAGTCACATAGTTTAAAAACGCTATAGACTGCACTCCATTCATAGGGTTTGTGTAAGCCCTTGTCAGACTGACAACATCGTCTATATCGCTCACGGTATCGACATTGTCAAAGATATTAATATTCTTGTAAGAAACAGTATAGTCATCAGGATCAGCCACATTGGCTGTTGTCGAGATTCCTTTCCGTGAAGGACTGTCAAGAAAAACCAGATGTCCCTCAATCTCCGCAGAAACCTTAGCCTTCCTGATATATGATACAGCATCCTGTGCCGTCATCGGGGATCCGTCCTCCGCTGAACGATTGATATAGTTGGACCATATATCACAAAGATGCTGTTCATCCTCAAGGTAGTTGGCAATGATCTGGTTTGTAGTCAGGGTCATCTTCTCAAAGGCGATGATTTCATTTTCGTTACTCTCTTGCGCCTTAATATTCGCATATCTGATGATAAAGAACAGAATAAAGCCCATTATCAAAAGATTTATTGTTAGTATCAGACCTCTTTTCACTCTCTGCCCTCCGGTTGCCAGCAAAGAAAATGCCATGGTGCTATTCTAATGATAACACACAATAAAGCATAAAGAGTCACGCAAAACTGTTAATTTTACGTAAAGTCAAACTGCACGGTAATATTCCGAAGTTTCCCCATAGCCTCCAGATCCTTGATATAGATTTCCAGTATATCCTTAAGCCTTACCAGGCCCTGGTAATCATCAAGCTTGACATATACAGCCATGCGGTAAACATCATTGATCTTGCCAATAGCAGCCATTGCAGGTCCGATAAACACTGCTTCCGGTACCTTTTGCTGCTCCATAATGGCCCGGAGCCTGCTTGCAAACTGCATACCCTCTTCCTCATCACGGCTAAAGAGCTGTACGCACATCATATGGGAAACAGGCGGATACCTTAGCATCTTCCTGTATGCAATTTCCTCCTCGTAGAAGGAGCGATAATCCTGTCTGGATGCAGCAACGATGCTGTAATGATCCGGCTGATAGCTCTGGATCACAACATTGCCCTGCTTGTCCCCTCTTCCGGCTCTTCCCGCCGCCTGGGTAAGTAACTGGAAGGTTCTCTCACTTGCCCTGAAATCGCTGGCATAAAGAGACATATCTGCAGCAAGGATTCCCACAAGAGTAACATCAGGAAAATCATGTCCCTTAACGATCATTTGTGTTCCCACAAGGACATCTGCCTCTTTGTTGGCAAATGTTGAAAGTATCTTGTCATAGCTGCCCTTAGTCCTCGTGGTATCAGCATCCATCCTAAGGACTCTTGCCTGTGGCCAGAACTTTTTGACCTCATCCTCAATCTGCTGCGTCCCGGCTCTGAAGGAAGATACATACTTTGACCCGCATTTTGGGCATATCTTTGGCCTTGGCTCCTCATGACCGCAGTAATGGCACACAAGCCTTCCGCCTCTGTGCTCGGATAATGACACATCACAGTGAGGACATTTAAAGACCTCTCCGCAGGCTCTGCAGGACACAAATCCCGCAAGTCCTCTCCTGTTAATGAAGAGCATGACCTGCTCGCCCTGTGACAGCTTCTCTGTCATCAGTTCCTGAAGGCGCCTTGAGAAGATGGACCTGTTTCCGCTCCTAAGCTCTTCCCGAAGATCCGCCATCTCGACAGCAGGAAGTGTCCCTCCCGTCAGTCTCCTGTTTAGCTCAAAAAGCCTATACTCCCCACTTTTAGCTCTGTAATAAGCTTCCAGTGAAGGTGTAGCAGATCCCAGCACAACACATGCCCCGTCAGGAAGAAGCCTTGAGAGCTCAATCGCTGTCTCCCTGGCATGGTATTTAGGAGCATTGTCGCTCTTGTAAGTCTGCTCATGCTCCTCATCAATAATTATTATTCCTGTGTTTGGAAATGGTGTGAAAAGAGCTGACCTCGGCCCTATAATGATGTCTATATCGCCACTTCTGGCCCGCTCCATCTGGTCAAACTTCTCTCCCGGAGAAAGCGACGAATTCATAACCGAAACTCTGTCTCCAAAGTGCCTGTAAAAGCGCATCAGCGTCTGATAGGTAAGGGCAATCTCAGGAATAAGTACAATAGCCTGTTTGCCCCGTTTTAATACATCATCTATAAGCGCAATATAAACCTCAGTCTTGCCGCTTCCCGTAATCCCATGAATCAGGTAAGTATCTCTTTTGCCCGCATCATAATCACTGCGGACAGTGTCCACAATATACTGCTGTTCCGGGCTTAAAACCTTATCCTCATATCTTGTGGTGGCGCCTGCAGTAGGATTTCTATAGTATTCCTCACTTTCAATCCTGATTATCCCAGCATCGCTCATACTCTTAAGTGTCTGTGAGCTGACATTTAGCTTGTCAGTGATCAGTTCATAGGGAATTCTCTCCCCCTTATTATCCAGAAGCTCCTTAAGTATCCTCTCCCTGGCCTTCTGTTTCTTCCTCACACACTCATAGTAAGCCTCAACAGCCTCTCTCTCAGGCATCCTCAGAGACACAAACCTGTGCACCTGCCTCTTCATCTTCTTCCCCGAAGGAAGCACCGTCCGCAGCGCTGCGATCATCGTAGATCCATACTGTCTCCTCATCCACGCCGCCAGCTTTATCGAAATATCCTCCGCCGAAACAATATCCGTCGAAACTCCGATAACTTCCTTTATCTTATCCTCGTCCCAGTTCGGTTCGTCCGTAAGCTCAATCACATACCCCTTCCTAAGAGTATCTCCTCTCCCAAACGGAACCTGTACACAGTCTCCAACGTCAACCTTCCCCACAAGTCTCCCCGGAACTCTATACTGAAAGAGCTTATCCACCTTCTCATGAGAAATATCAATTATTATATTTGCGTAAATCTTCTCACCCAAACCAAAACCTCTATACGTAAATTAATAATTCTTTCAACCTTGAATAAATTATTTCTTAGCGTAAATCAAGAACTCGCCGATTCTGCCGGGCGAGATAAAAGTGCTTTGGGATTGCACGATTTCCAGCCTGTGGAGGCGAGACCTATCAATATCGAGCGTCGCTCCGCGAAGATATTGATGCTCAGGGCTCACCGGAGCGCTTAGGATGGTGAGGGCAATCACAAACACTTTTATCGAACACGGCAGAATCGGCGAGTTCATCAGCAACCTTTCAACTATTACTTGCGTTCGTCCAGAATCTCCTGTATGAGTTCTCTCTCATCCATGTGGTATTTGACGCCCTTGATTTCCTGGTAGTCCTCATGGCCCTTGCCGGCAAGGACTATGATGTCGCCCTGCTCGCCGTGCTCGATGGCATAGGCAATGGCTTCCTTGCGGTCTACTATCTTGATGTACTTGCCATCTGTCTTCTGTATGCCTGTCTCGATGTCCGCAATTATGTCCTCTGGCTCCTCAAATCTTGGATTGTCAGAAGTAATAATGGTGAAATCCGCATAACGTCCACTAACTTCTCCCATCTCGAAACGACGCAACTTACTCCTGTTGCCGCCGCATCCAAAGAGACAGATCAGCCTGTTTGGACGATAGTCACGAAGAGTTGTCAAAAGACTTTTAAGCGCCATTGCATTGTGGGCATAGTCTATCATCAGCGTGAAATCATCAGATACCTTGACCATCTCTATACGGCCCTTTACCTTGGCACCCTTGAGAGCCTTAGCTATCTCTTCAGGCGTGCAGTTAAAATGCCTTGCTACTGCAATTGCACAAAGCGCGTTGTAAACACTGAATTTGCCAGGATTAGTAATCTCAGCATGCATATTTATAAGACCCTCAGTATCGAAGAATACTCCTAGATTGCCGGGTTTTCTAATATATGCAAGATTAATTGCCTGAATGTCCACACCCTTGTTAAAGCCGTAGGTCTCAACCTCGCAGGTGTGTCCTTCAAGAATGTCATCAGTGTGAATGTCATCACCATTGCAGATGCCCACTTTGCACTGCTTGAACAATAGACCCTTGCAGTGCATGTAATCATCAAAATCCTTGTGCTCATTAGGCCCAATGTGATCAGCCTCAATGTTGGTGAAGATTCCAATATCAAATGTAAAGCCCTGACTTCTGTGAAGCATAAGTCCCTGGGAAGAAACCTCCATGACAACCGCATCGCAGCCCGCTTCTACCATTTTGGCCATGTATTCCTGAAGATTGTAGGACTCCGGTGTTGTATTCTCAGCATGAATGTGCTCATCACCAATGATCACTTCAATTGTTCCAATAAGACCTACTTTGTAGCCTGCATTTTCAAGCATGCTCCTTATAAGGTAAGTTGTAGTAGTCTTGCCCTTGGTCCCAGTAATACCGATAGTTTTCAATTTATCAGCAGGATGTCCAAAATAAGCTGCTGAAATAAATGCCATGGCATATCTGGTATCAGCAACCCTTACCACGGGCAGTTCTGAGCCTTCCGGAAGCTCAACGTCTGCCTCAGCCACGATGGCTGCTGCCTTTTTCTCATGAGCCTGCCCTGCACATGAGTGTCCATCGAAGTTTGCACCCTTTATGCAGATAAAAAGAGATCCTTCCTCAATTTTTCTGTTGTCGTTCACAACATTTTTGACTTCAATATCGGTGCCAGATAATTCTTTTTCTGAATTACCCGCTGTAATCCTGTATTCAAGCCCTTTTAGCAGTTCGTCAAGTCTCATTTTTAGCTCCTCCAATTATATTTCATTTTCTCGTCACAATTTCGACACAATTGTGTATTATTATAAGAACATAGATGTGAACCAACTCACATCTCCCCCTCATAAGAAACCGCAAACACACGCTTCGCGTGTGTTTTTGTGGTTTATGGGGGTTTTTTAGATTGAATAATCACTCATAACCAGCTGAACGCTCTCTCTTCCCATATAACTGTTGATGTTGGGATAGAAAGCCACCTTGATCGCCATGGGAACAGCTACTCTGTCCATGTAGAGTTCATCGACCTTCTCTTTTCCAAACTCATCTGCAAGGAACTGATTAAAGTTATCCATGTCTCCAAAATACATCATATCACAGACGCATCCACTTTCATCACATACCTTGTATTTTCCGCAATTTTTATTTTTCCCCAAAACCCTTCCGGATAAAAGCTTAACATCCTTCTGGGCAAAAAGAGGCTTGGTATTGCCGTTTCCAAAGGGTTCAAGCTTCGTAAGTTCCCTTGTAAGCTCCATGTCAGCATATCTGAACGGCAAAACCATATCAATATCAAGCCTTGGAATAAAATCCTCCTGTGTAAGCTCGCAGGAATCGTTCAGCCTTCTTCGAAGCTCATCCACGTTCTCACTAGGAAGCGACAGTCCTGCTGCCATCTTATGACCACCAAACTTGGTAAAAAGCTCTTTGCATGCCGAA
>JAEEGL012759429.1_pt1 | contig 14582 bp, 8 predicted proteins | sample 9134231 | NCBI WGS metagenome assembly JAEEGL01 (sample SAMN16246548, study PRJNA631951) | gut metagenome | biome: gut microbiome; feature: rumen; material: fiber-attached | host: Bos | place: Iran: Karaj | collected 2018-10
TCCGCCTTTTTCCATATCAAGCGAAACCTGCAGTTCAGTAATGATAGCCTGAGCTTTCTGAATGCAAATTCCGTATTTTTCAATGTTTTCCGGCTTAATTTTACCGTCTGCCTCTATATAACCGCCCGCAGCAGTCAACTGTTTTATAATTCCTTCGTAAAGTAATACAACTAATCGTCCCTGACTTGCTGTATTGATGTTAGTTTTCTGATAAGCATTGTAAGCATTAGAATATCCCATAAGATTTTCTCCTTCAAATCCCGTGATTCCAGGGCACAAAATCCCATACCCCTGCTTGATTCTCGGTATATAAAAAACGAACTTTAGAAAAAATTACAGAAAAATACATAATTTAATGTAAAAAAAATGCGGAGCAAAACATGGTTCTTCGCGCAAGCATTTTTTATATATGATTTAATTTTCTATAATATTTTTTTATATATTTTTATAATGACATTCTCGCATTTTGTTATTATATTTATAGTATAGAAGTAATTTAAGGATATTTTTTTTATGGCTGACGAAAAAAGAGAAAACGACGATAACAAAAAGGACGAAAACGATCCTTATAAGTTCTTTAAGTTTGCTGGTCCAGAAAAGAAGGACGACGATAACGATAAAAGAAAAAATGACAAGAAAAAGCCAAAAATCTCATTTTTTACTGTTTTGCTTTTGCTTTTTTGTGCTTTTGCAATAATTGATGTCTTCTTTATGTCGCGAAATGATGATTATATTGCATATTCAGATTTCCGCGATAAAATTGCAAACGGTCAGATTGTTTCTGTTGAAATCGGTGAAAATACAATAACCGGTTACGGCCCTTCGGCTCAGCTTTCTTCAAATTCAAAAGGAATTCAGCTTTTCTCTACAAAAAGTACAAAAAGTGGACAGATGTATAAGACTTCTGCCGTTTTAATGCAGAGTTTTATTGATTTGCTTGAAGAAAAAGGCATTCCATACAGCTTTACCGTAAAATCAAACGGCGTATTCTGGCAGCTTTTGGGCAGCCTTATTATTCCTCTGGGATTTTTAATACTCGTTTACTTCCTGTTTTTCAGAAAAATGGGCGGAGGTTCAGGCGGAGTTGGAAGTATCTTTAATGTTGGTGCTTCCCGTGCAAAGGTTGTTGAAGAAGGAAAAATCAAAACTCGTTTTACAGATGTTGCCGGCGTTGATGAAGCAAAGGAAGAGCTTGTAGAAGTTGTAGATTTCCTTAAGACTCCAAAAAAATATACAGATATTGGTGGTAAAATACCAAAGGGTGTTCTTCTTGTAGGAGATCCTGGAACTGGTAAAACTCTTTTGGCTCGAGCAGTTGCCGGAGAAGCAGGAGTTCCTTTCTTCAGCATCAGTGGTTCAGACTTTGTTGAAATGTTTGTTGGTGTTGGTGCAAGCCGTGTAAGAGACCTCTTTAAGCAGGCACGCGAAAAAGCTCCTTGTATCATCTTTATTGATGAAATTGATGCACTTGCAAAAAGCCGTGCAAACGGATTTTCCAGCAATGATGAACGCGAACAGACTTTAAACCAGCTGCTTGTAGAAATGGACGGCTTTGATAACGAAAAAGGTCTTATAGTTCTTGCTGCTACAAACCGTGTTGACGTACTTGACCCTGCAATTCTTCGTCCGGGCCGTTTTGACCGCCAGGTTCCTGTTGAAAAACCTGATGTAAAGGGTCGTGAAGAAATACTTCGCATTCATGCAAAGAACGTTAAGCTTGATAAAGATGTTGATTTTGAATCAATTGCTCATGGAACGACAGGTTTTGCAGGTGCAGATCTTGCAAACGTTGTTAATGAAGCCGCACTTCTTGCAGTCCGCAATGGCCGTAAGAAAGTTACAATGGAAGATTTTAACGATGCAATTGATAAGGTAAGCATTGGTCTTAAGAAAAAATCACGCAAAGACAATAAAAAAGAAATCCGTCTTGTTGCAGTTCATGAAACGGGTCATGCACTTGTTGCAGCCTTTACACCAGAACATGAGCCTGTAAATAAAATTACAGTTGTTCCAAGAAGTCATGGAGTAGGCGGATTTACTCAGTATCGCGAACAGGAAGAAAAATTCATTATGACCCGCAAGGATATGATGAATGAAATAGACAGCCTTCTTGGTGGTCGTGCTGCAGAACAGATTATTCTTGGCGATATTTCTACAGGTGCTTCAAACGATATTGCTCGCGCTACAGACATCATCAAACGAATGATTACAGACTTTGGTATGTCAGACAAATACAAGAACGTTACTTTGGGTAAAGGTGTGCTTGGTAATCACGGTGGAGACCCAAGTCTTGTACGCGAATTCAGTGAGCAGACTCAAAATTATGTTGATGAAGAAATTGCCCGCATAATGAACGAGCGTTACGAATATGTCCTTAAGCTTTTAGGCAATCACAAAGATTTAATCGACTACATTGCAAACCGCCTCATGGAAATTGAAACTATCGACGGCAAAGAATTCTACGACATAGTAAACGGCGAAAAACACTGCAAGCAGCTGGAAGATAAAGCTTCAGAGGAAAAAGCAGCAAAAAAGACAACTCGTAAAAAGAAAGAGTCGTAGATTGCCACGCCCTACAGGCTCGCAATGACATGTCATTGCGAGGAGCCGAAGGCGACGAAGCAATCCACAATTATAAATAGACATATTCCCTCATAATCAGTATAATATATGAATATGAAAAAACTTGTTTTCGCAATGCTTGCACTTTTTACCACGGCACTTTATGCTCAAAATATTACAACCGCAAGTGCATACTTTAAAACAATTTCAGAATACTACGCTACACTTAAAGATTATGAAGTTAGCTTTGAAATAAAGGTAGATAAACAGGAGACTGCAGGCCGTCTTTCTTTTAAGGCGCCAGATCTTCTTCGTCTTGATTACACAAATCCAGAAGAACAGGTTATCTGCTATAACGGCGACACCCTTACAATTTATCTTCCTGATTCAGATGCAGTCCTTCAGCAGACTATCACCGAAGACATTGGTGCAGAAGCTCTTACAACTCCACAGGGACTTTCACTTTTGAGCCGATATTACACGGTAGCTTATGAAACAGGCCAGAATGCAGAACCACTTGAAGATGGTTCCGATGAAATGGTCGTAAAATTCATTCTTAACAGAAAAAGTGCTTCCGAAGCCTTTAGATATATAAATATTGCAGTTAGTGAACAGACAAAGCTTATACGCAGAATTGAAGCCGTTACACCAAAGGGAGAGGTTATTCTTTTTGATTTCTTTGACTATGTTCTTAATCAAAACATAACTGATCAGCGATTTATTTATGATGCACCATCTTCTGCTAACAACTACAACAATTTCTTGTTTTCGGAATAGGAGAGGGGAATGGAAAGTTACGGCGAATTGCTGAAGAAGGCAAGGGAAGAAAAAAATCTTAATGTAGATAAAATCTCGCGCGAAATATCCATTGAAAGCCGATACCTTACAGGCCTTGAAGAAGAAGACAACGGCGCTTTTCCGGGCGAAGCATACATGCTCGGATTTTTAAGAAACTATTCAAATTATCTTGAACTTGATACGGAATATATCCTTAAGCTTTATAATAATAAAAAGATTCAGGAATCTCCTGTTCCAGAAGGACTTATCATTAAGCATCGTCCCGTAAAGCTTATCCTTGCAATTGTAATTCCGAGCGTTTTACTTGTAGCAGCAGGTGCAGTCATTACAACACTCCTTCTGCTTAAGAAAAATGTTTCTGAAGATGATTCTGTCGTACTTAATAATTCTGCAAAGGTAAGACAATACGAGCTTGATAATTCAAAGTTCTCTCAGCGCGTATATAAAGGCGACCAGATTCTTGTTCCAACAAACAACGGTCAGATTGTTCTTACAGTAAGAGACACTCTTTCTTCTTTTGGGCTTGATACTCCAAGCGGTGTTTTCTACACAGACCTTGCAGAAGAAACTGAAATTGATATAAATGGCGATACAAACCCGGATATTATCGTATATGTTTCAGACATCTCTTCTACAGACGAAGCACGCGGTGCCGAAGTCAGTATGCTTTTGCGTCATGGTATTGCAGTGGAAAATCAGAGCGTAAATATCGACGAAATTCCATTCGAATCAGATATTAAATCAAAGCATCCGCAGAAGGTTATTCTTGAAGATAATCGTGCATATCCATTTACATTGAATGCAAGCTTCAGAGGCTCATGCCTTTTCCGCGACAAGGTTGATAACGACAATTCCGTTGAATCATATTTTACAAAGGGCGAAGTATTTACTGCAAACCCTCATAACGGAATCAGACTTTGGATTTCTAACAGCAATGCAGTTAAGTTTACAATTGTTGCCGATTCCCGAACCTTTGACCTTGATATTGGCCCTGCAGGCCAAGTTCTTGTAGAAGACATTAAGTGGATTAAAGATTCCGACGGAAGATACAAGCTTATTGTAATTGAGCTTGACTAAAAGCGGAGCGCAAAATGGCAAGTTTTTTTATTGACCAGCATGGTTGCGCAAAAAATCAGACAGACGGCGAATTATTATGCTCATATCTTGAAAAAGCAGGTTTTAAGTATACTGAAAATCCCGAAAAAGCAAATTTCATCATTATAAATTCCTGCGGTTTCATTCAGTCTGCAAAAAAAGAATCGATTGATGCTGTTTATAATATAAAGGCTGCGTACCCAAATGCAAAAATTATTCTTGCGGGCTGTCTTGCAGAACGATACGCAAATGATCTTTTTGAATCAATGCCTGAGCTTGACGGCATTTTTGGAAACGGTAATCTTGAAAAAATCACGGAATACATGAAAAAAGTTGCTGCTGCTTCAAAAAAGCAGACACGGGCTGAACCTGCTGTTTTCCCGCAGACTGGAGTTTGTGCAGGTGAACGAACAAGACTCTTTGGTTTTAAAGGCTCTGCATTTGTAAAAATCACCGAAGGCTGTTCAAACAACTGTTCTTTCTGTGCAATTCCTCTTATTCGTGGTGCAGTGCGAAGCCGTCCTTCTGATGAAATCGTAAATGAAATAAAATCCCTTGTAAAAGACGGTATTTACGAAATAAACCTCATCGGACAGGATCTTGCAGCTTACAGTTATAAAACATGCGACCTTGCAGGCCTTCTTAAAAAAATCTCTGCCGTAAAAGGTCATTTTATTGTAAGAACTTTATACATTCATCCGGATCATTTTAATACAAATATCCTTGAAATTTTTAAAACTGACACTCGGTTTGTTCCATATTTTGACATTCCGTTCCAAAGCGGCGACGACCAGATTATTCGTGCAATGAACCGCAAGGGAACTGCAAAACAATATGTTGCCCTCGTAAAAAAAATCAGGGAAGAATTACCGCAGGCAGTGCTAAGAACTACATTCCTTACCGGATTTCCTGGTGAAACTGATGAAGCTGCTCAAAATACTCAAAGCTTTCTTCAGAAAATTACGCCGTTATGGTCAGGATGCTTCCCGTACAGCAGGGAAGAAGGAACTCCCGCTTATTCATTTAAAGACAGAGTGCCTGCCCGTACTGCAAAACAACGAGCTAAGGCTCTTGAAGAAATACAGGAAGAAATTACTGTAAAACAACTTCAGAAGTATGTTGGAAAAGAGCTTGATGTTCTTGTGGAAGAAGTGTTTACAAAGGATCAGGAAGAGGGGCTTGCACTTGGAAGAGCATGGTTTCAGGCTCCGGAAGTCGACGGTTGCACTGTAATTCGCTACGATTTAGATGATCCAAAGCAGTGCGAAAGAATGGAATGCGGAAAAGTCGTAAAAGTTAAGGTTATTGCCTGTACCGGCGCAGATTTAGACGCATACTTACTGTAAAAAAATCGAATTTCTAAAAAAATAACTATCATATTATCAAATCTTGGTTTATAATAGAATTTGTATTGGTGCTTAGAATGAAAAAGATTGGCGTAATTATACCTACTTTCAATATTGAATACAGTTCTGAGTTTCTACACGGCATCTACGATTTTTTTGACGGAAAGGATGTCTCTGTAATTTTTACACAAACTAAGCTTCCTCATAGTACTGTCGGCGTTTACGACTATCAATATTGGCAGAGTGCTGAACTTTTATTTTCTCAAGAAATTGATGCTCTTATAGTTGCAACTGGTGTTTATTGTGCAAGCATGACCCAGGAAGAGCTTGAAGCAGAGCTTTATAGATTCGGAAGACGTCCTGTTATTTCTGTAGCAATTCCTCTTAATCTGCCAAACTGTTATACCGTACAGGCAGACTGTAAAAAATCATATAATGATGTAGTTTCGCATCTTAAAAATGTGCATGGCTGCAAAAATATAGCATTCCTTTCTGCTGCAGCAACAAAATCAAAGGAAGCAATTGAACGACTTGATGCTTTTAAGGAAGCAATGGCTGCAAATAAGCTTAAGTTTAATGAAAAATATCTTTTTGAAGGTAAATTTACAGACTTTGATGCAGAAGCGGCCCTTAAAAAAACTCTGAAAACAAAAGCCGACGTTAAATTTGATGCAATGGTCTGTGCAAACGACATGATGGCTATTGGCTGTTACAGGGTTCTTAATGAGCTTGGACTTTCGGTTCCGGCAGATGTAAAGGTCGTTGGCTTTGATGATGCTCAATTTGCAAACAGAGCAAATCCGCGTCTTTCTACAATAAATCAGAATATTTATGAGCAGGGCTTTGAATGTGCCAAAACTGCTTTTGCCGTTATTAACGAAGAAGAAGTTCCTCGTCTTGTACAGGTAGATCTTGAGCCAAAGTTCCGTCAGTCCTGCGGTTGTATTACGCTTGACAGTTTAGAAGATGTATACCGTTCAGCTTCAGGTGAAATCCGCGAAGAAGGTGCTCATCTTATTTCACGACTAAATCAATACATGAATGACCTTGATGAGCGCAACAAAATAATAATTCTGCTTGATATCTTAAAAGGCGCCAATACAATGAGGCAGTTCTATTACAACCTCAAACATATCATTCATCTTTGTGCTATGGATGATATGGTCATAAATCTGTATCCAATGCCTGTTTACATGGATTATAACGAGGATTTTGTCATTCCTGAAAAAATGGAATTAAGCATGTTCTCTGATATCGTGCGTAACAACGAAGCATTCAATACAGGCGAAAAATTCAATCCAAGCAACGTTATTTTTTCTGAAAAATCTCTTGATAATACTGCAGGTCAGTATGTGCTTCATCCTATTTTTTCTGGTGAAACAAGCTACGGATACCTTATCTGTAAAATAAACAAAAATAAATTTGCAGATTATGCCATTTACCTTAAGATTCTTATTAATGCCATCTGTTCTTCCATTGAATATACAAACAGACTTTTGGAAACAGAGCGCCTTACAAATAAATATACTGAACTTCAGGAAGATAATACTTCGCTTACAAAGCAGTCAAAAACTGATGAGCTTACCGGAGTTTTGAACAGACGCGGCTATTATGAATTTGGTCAGCGAACTCTTGATATCATTCAGGAAATGGAGCATGCGGGAATTGTATTCTTTGCAGACATGGATAATCTTAAGAAAATCAATGATACATACGGACACGATGCCGGAGATGAAGCAATCAAGCTTCTTGCCGAAGTTTTCAAAAGCGTATTCCGCAACAATGATGTAATCGGTCGTCTTGGTGGTGATGAATTTGGTATTGTTGCACCTGGTATGGTAATTGAGCATGTTCCTCTTATCCGCAAAAAAATTGATGAAACCTGTAAAAAAGAATCAAAGCGGCTGAAGCTTCCGTATACACTTTCCGTAAGTGTTGGATATGCGAGTCTCGAAAAATCTTCAATGCTAAAACAGCTTATGAGTGAAGCAGACGAGATGCTCTATAAAGAAAAGAGAAAGAAGCATGGCAGAAAATACTCTTGAGCAATATCTGTCTGTGTTAAATGAGCAGCAGAGACAAGCCGTAGTTCATGAAGGTTCGCCTCTGTTAATTCTTGCCGGAGCCGGTTCCGGAAAAACTCGTGTCATTACAACAAAAATTGCATACCTCATTGGCCAGAAAGAAGTAAATCCGTATTCAATTTTATCTGTAACATTTACAAAAAAAGCTGCAAACGAAATGCGCGAGCGTGCAGTTAGAATGGAGCCCCAAGCCGAAAAAGCACAGATACGGACATTCCACTCGTTCGGCTCCTGGTTCTTAAGAAGATATTATGAGGAAGCTGGAGTAGAGCAGTCGTTCACCGTTTACGATGATGATGACATGGCAATACTTGTTCGCAAGGCTGTTCCGTCACTTTCTCAAAAAGAAGCAAAGCTTGCGGCACACCAGATTGCGCTTGCAAAGGATTATTGTCTTGGACCAAAAGATGACCTTGCAATTGTAGCAAGTGAATTTGACCTGCCCGACATTTATTCAAAATATGAAGAACGACTTCGTTCAACAGGAAACGTAGATTTTGGCGACCTTATAATGATGCCCGTAACAGTTATGGAATCGTGTCCTCAAATTGCGGCTCAGATTCATACCCGTTTTAATGTAATAATGGTAGATGAGTATCAGGACTCGAACATTGCGCAATACAGGCTTTTGCAGAAAATCTCTGGCGTAGAAGAAGGCTACAATAATTATGTCTGCGTTGTTGGTGACGACGACCAGTCAATTTATAAATTCCGTGGCGCTGAAGTTCAAAATATTCTGACTTTTTCGCAGAAGTTTCCGGGAACTCAGATAATTAGACTTGAGCGCAATTACCGTTCAACTTCAGAAATTCTTGCAGCAGCTTCTCTTGTTGTAAATAAAAACAGCGACCGTCTTGGAAAAACGCTTATTGCAGACAGAGGCGAAGGCGGAATGCCCGTGCTTGCTTATCTGCCGGATCAAAATACCGAGGTTATGTTTGCCTCAGACCTGATTCTTAAGCATATTAAAGGAGGCGGCAAATACAGTGACTGGGCAATATTATACAGAACGAACGCACAGTCTCTTGGCTTTGAAAAAGATTTTTTACATAAGCATATTCCGTATGTTGTTGTCGGTTCCCTCAAATTTTATGAGCGAGAAGAAATTAAAGATACACTCAGTTATCTTGCAATTTGCGCTAACCCTAAAGATGAAATTTCTTTCCGCCGCATCATTAATAAGCCGGCACGCGGACTTGGTGAAAAAACTCAGGATAAAATTCTGGAAGCCGCAAGAATTATGCATGAAGACGGAACAACCACTTATAAAAGTCTTATAGAAACTTTGAAAGAACTGAAGCTAGAGCTTTCTAAAAAAGCCGCAGAAGGTGCAGACTCTTTTGTAAAATTGTATGAAAATATGAATGCCGGCTTTGATAAGTCCAAAAAACTTTCTGATTATATAGAAAAAACAATAAAAGCTTCCGGGCTTGATGAATATCATAAGGCAAGCGATGAGATTGAAGGAACTCAAAGGCTTCAAAACCTTCAGGAGCTTATAAACAGTGCCGTTCCGTATGAATGCAGTCTTGAAGGCCTTGTTGCATTTTTAGATGCAATCAACCTTGACCGTTCCCTTGAGCTTCAGAGCGAAGAATCACAGGAAGATGCGGTAACTCTCATTACGCTTCATAACACGAAAGGTCTTGAGTATAACAATGTAATCATTACTGGGCTGGAGCAGGGTGTGTTCCCTCGTGAAAATAAAGTTGGTGCAGACCTTGAAGAAGAACGAAGGCTTTTTTATGTAGGAATAACCCGTGCAAAAAATGAGCTTTATGTAACTTCAACTGCACAGCGCATTCTTTACGGCCACACTCAGTTTATGTCTCCAAGCGTTTTCCTTGCAGAAGCAGAAGAAGCGTTTAAGGTTGTAGGAGAAAAGCCTCGTCAGCAATATGGCTGGGGCTGGGGCGGTTATGCAGGTGCTAATAATGCAGGCGGCGAACTTGCAAAAAAATGGGCTAGGGGGACAAAGCTTTATCATGACGATTACGGTTACGGCGTTGTTACTTCTGCACGAATGAACGGTAACGATTTTCTTATTGAAGTCCAGTTTGAAACAGGTGCGGTAAAAAAGTTCTTGCCGCAATATCAGAGTAAAGCACTGCAAATAATTAAAGGATGACAAAATAAAACTTTGCATTTATAATAAAATTGATGAAACAGAAGAGAATTAGAATCGGCTTTGTTGCTGACTATTTGAATTCGGAATATTCTGAATGTCTTGTCAGCGGAATTACAACATGCTGTAAAGAGCACAATGTAGAACTCCTGATTTTTCAGATTGGTAAAATCAAACCAGATACTACAGTTTCTCATGATTATCAGTATCTTGCAATTTCGTCTCAAATAAACGAAAAAAATGTAGACGGAATTATAATGTCATCTGGTACTCAGATGCACGGAATGTCTAAGGCTGCATTTACTTCTTACATGCGTTCCTATAAGCCTTTGAAAATGGTCAGCATTGCGCATGAAATTCCCGGAATTCCTTCAATAATCTGCGATTCACAAAAATCAATGGAAACACTCATTTCGTATCTCGTGCAGGAACAAGACTGTCAGCGTTTTGGAATAATGAGTGTAGAAAGCGATTCAAAAGAAATGAATCTTCGTGCAGAAATAATAAAAGAACAGCTTAAAAAAAATGACATCCCGTCAAGCAATATTGTTCTTTGGAGAAGTGATTTTCATTATTCAAGTGCATACAGCATTCTCAATGAGTATTATACAAAGAAAAAGAACCGCTTCGATTTTGATGCAATAATTGCAATGAATGATGATCTTGCTTTTGCCTGTATGGACTTTTGCACAAAGCGCGCAAATCTTCGCATTCCAAAGGATATTGTTGTTACAGGCTTTGATGACATGCAGCGGGCTTCATTTTTTACGCCAACCCTTACAACAATAAATCAAAAGGTATACTATCAGGGCTATAAGGCTGCACTTACATTAATAAACGAAATCAACTGCGAAAAGGTTCCCGACATTCAGACAATTGAAGCAAAGGCAATCCTTCGCGAATCTACAAACAGAAAGAAGACAGGAAAAAAACAGTTTACCGAAAACGAATTTATTTCTTTTGAAGTTTCAGAAGAGTTTTCTGCAAATAATAAGTTCAGCGTAACGGAATGGTTCAGCAAACGCCAGCAGGTTTTTCAGGCTGCACTCATGGATAACTACATTCAGCTGCAGATTCCTTTTGAAAATGTTGGAAAAGAAATCATGCATCAGTTGAGCGGTTATGGCTTTATTGCAGCCGCAGTAGTCGTTTATGATCATCCTACCGAAGTTTTCAAACCGTTTGAATATTTTAATCAGCCGCAGAAGGCAAAGCTTATAACCTGTTTTGATTATTCAAATAAAGAAAAACCTGTTTCTTTAAAACAGCCTGTAGACTTTAATCCTTCGCAGGGACTTTTACCTCAGGGATCTCTCGTTTTTTCAAGTGAAGGCTTTATCGTTATGTCGCTGTATCATAATACAATTCAGTACGGCTATATTCTTTTAAAACGAGGATTTTACGACACCGGCGTTTATGACCTTGTAGCAAGAGCGGTTTCTACGCAAATAGATGCCAGCCTTGCTTATTCAAAAAAACTAAAGTCAAAACAGTCTGTCACAAGCGGCTACAGCATTATTGATCCTAACTCACACATTGATTATCTTACCGGCTTAAAAAATCACAGGGGCTTCATTGAGCTTGGAGAAACTGCACTTAAATATGCACAGGCAATGGGGCAGAGTGGCCTAGTCCTTTATATTAACATTCATAATCTTAAAAAGGTAAATGATTATCTTGGTCATTCAGCAGGCGATAACGTCATTAAAATAATAGGTGAAATTCTTTTAAAAGCTTTCCGTTCAAATGATATTATTGCTCGCCTTGAGGGAGACAGATTTGGTGTAATAAGTCCGGGCTTGAATGTTGATAATTACAAAAAAGTTTTACTTACAGTTTCTGATTTCTGCAGACAATGGAAGGAAGAAAATAATTATCCGTTTGATCTTGGCGTTACTGCCGGCTTTGCAATGTTCCCGTCTCAAAAATACGGATACATGCTTGAGCCGTTACTCGAAAAAGCAGAAAGCTCTCACTACCAGTCGCGCTGAATGTAAGTTGCTCTTGGTCTTGCAGTAATGTAAACGCGTCTGTTCTGTGCGCGGCCTTCTTCAGTATCATTTGAAGCAATTGGCATCGTTCCGCCGTAAGCCTTGTATGTAAAGATATTCGGATCAATACCTTCATTAATAAGTGCATCGCGTACAGTCTTTGTTCGTTCAATAGAAAGATTAAGCTGTCCTATAGGTTTTCCAACATCGGCAGTGTGACCTTCTACTAAAATTGTGTAGCCGTCACCAATAAGAATGTCTTTTAAGATTTCTGCAATTTCCTGAAGTCTTGATTCTTCGCCAGGCAAAAGAACAGGAGAGTCAGGATAGAAATTCAGATTGATTGCAAACTTAAGGCCTTCGTCAGAATCTGTGAAGTCTACATCAGGCATTACATTTTCATAGAAATACTGTTTTACTGCTTCATACTTAGCATAGTAAGTTCTGTCTTTTTCTGGAGTTGCAATATTGTAAACAAGCTTGTCCTGATCAAGAAGAATTACAACCTTGCCCTGACGAAGAAGTTCAACGTTTTCGTCAATTGTAAGGATTTTAAGGGCATCGCTTCTTTTGATTACAGGATCAGTTCTGTTTATTCCGTAAACTTCAGTTGCCTTAATGTAAAGTGGATCAGTTCCAACTCTGTCTGTATAACGGTCTGTGTTTGTTGAATAATCATAAGAAACAAGGCCGTTGTTAATTACATATTCCGGGTCTGCAGAGTTCTTTTCGTAAATGATATTCATGTTTTCGTCCCAGATTGTAGGGAAGAAGCATGCATTTGTCTGTTCTTTAATGAATTCTCCGTGAACTGGAAGTGCTCCGCGTGCATCAATGATAATTCCTGAGTATGCGCGTGAAGGAACAAGGTCAATCGGATCTTCTGGAGAATAACCGTATTTGTGCTTGATCAGGTTTTTACCGATTTTATCTATTTCAAGAGTGTTTGTTGAATAAAGTGAACTTGCATCAGATGTAAAAACATCAGGTGTTTTATAGCCGTTCATTATAAAATGATATACATCATCAAGAGAAAGCTCTTCATTAATTACAAAATCCTCAAGTGTAGAGGAAGAATCTGTATATAAAGCAAGAAGCGGAGGCTGAATGAGCTGCGACATTTTTGATTTTATGAGTGCAGATGCCTTTTTCTTACCTGAAGGCATTTCGAGCCCTGCCTTTTTTGTATCTAAAGAGAGGTTAGAGGTAAAACGTCTTGTAATCCAGTTTATTTCGCTTGTAGATTCAAGGCTTGGTTCAGCAGCAAATGCCGTTGCGCCAAATAAAACAAAACATAACGAAATAACTGCGGTTTTAAAAACAATCTTTTTCATTAGTTCATTATCGACTTATTTTGAGGGAATATAAAGAATTTTTCCTATTTTAAGAATTGCGTTTTCCTGTATGCCGTTGAGCTCGCAGATTTGACTTACAGTGCAGCCATAGCGTCTTGAAATGCTCCACAGAGAATCACCGCTTACGACTGTATATTTAATAGGAAAATCCATAGGTTCCATTGTTTCAAGTGCAGCGCGTGCAATTTCTTCCGTTCCTGCAGGAAGTCTTATTGAAGAAGTTGCAGAAGGATGTGTAAAGCCAAGTGTAAATGACGGATTAAGCCTTTTAAGCTCTGCCGTATCTATGCGCATGCTTTGTGCAAGCGTTGTAATTGAATATGCCTTGTTTACAGTAATGTAATCAAAAACAGCATTTGTTTCGTTATATAAAACTTCGTATTCTTCCTTATGGTCAGGAATGTCAATTTCATAGAATTCGCAGTTAAGGGCAAGGTCTGCAATTGCAAGCAGTTTTGGAACATAAAGTTGTGTTTGTGACGGAATGAGGTTTTTGTCGCACAAATACCAGAAGGTTTTTTCTTCGGCTTTTGCAAGGGCTCGTGACATTGCTCCGGCTCCGCAGTTATATGCTCCAATTGCTATGAGCCAGTCTCCGAACATGTCGTAATTTTCCTTGAGTTTTTTTATTGCAGCATCTGTTTCTTTCCATGGATCTAAGCGTTCATCTACATAATCGTTGAGCGTTAAAAATGGTTTTACGCTGTTTGACATAAACTGCCACAGTCCAAGTGCGCCCGACCGTGATTTTGCATTTGTCTTATAATTTGATTCTACTACAGGAAGGTATTCAAGCTCCGGTGGAAGTCCTGCAGTTTCAAGGGCCTTTCGTACATAAAGTCTGTAGTCAATTGCGTTTTCTAGGGCGTCATAAAGAACTTTTGTCCATTTTGGATCCAGATATTGTTTACGGAACCGTTCAATTTCTGCCCGCTCCGGCATTGGAAGGGTAAGAGGCTTTTTTTCAAGGGCAGGAGTTTCGTCGGTATTTTCAGGAGGAGCTTCTTCATCTGTGTTGATTGAACCTTCATCTGTGGTGGTTGAGTCTTTATCTGTGGTGGTTGAGTCTTTATCTGTGGTGGTTGAGTCTTTATCTGTGGTGGTTGAGCCCGTCGAAACCACATCATTAATTTCATCTTCAATCGTTGTTTCGACAAGCTCAACCACCGCGTTGGGATCTTTAACCACCGCGTCGACAGGCTCAACCACCGCGTCGGAAGTTTCAA
>JAEEGL013277919.1_pt1 | contig 14582 bp, 11 predicted proteins | sample 9134231 | NCBI WGS metagenome assembly JAEEGL01 (sample SAMN16246548, study PRJNA631951) | gut metagenome | biome: gut microbiome; feature: rumen; material: fiber-attached | host: Bos | place: Iran: Karaj | collected 2018-10
GCTATCGAGCGTGGACAGGTTGTAGCTAAGCCCGGAACCGTTACCTGCCACAAGAAGTTCACCGCTCAGGTTTACGTTCTTACCAAGGATGAGGGAGGACGTCACACTCCTTTCTTCAACAACTACAGACCTCAGTTCTATTTCAGAACCACCGACGTTACCGGCGTTATCTCTCTTCCCGAGGGAACCGAGATGTGCATGCCCGGCGATAACGTTGAGATGACCATCGAGCTTATCCACCCCATCGCTATGGAGCAGGGACTTACCTTCGCTATCAGAGAAGGTGGACGTACCGTTGGATCAGGAAGAGTTGCATCTGTCATCGAGTAATCTGACAAATCAATTTCTTTCGGTACTACATTAATTCCATGCCGGAGAGAAAACTCTCCGGCATGTTTTATGAAATGATGAGGAGAATAAAATGAAAAAATTTTTTGCAGCACTTATTGCCGCAACAATGATGCTCTCACTTGCAGCTTGTGGAAAGTCCGGTATTGAAGACGGCTGGGCAGACGAAGACGTAGAAGTAACCGAACTTGAGGACGGCACCAAGCTCTATGAAGCAAAGCTTGGAAGCAAGTTAAAGACTTCTTGGTTCGACCTTACCATTAACAACGCTTATATTACCGAGGAAGCTCTTGAGGGCTATACCCCTGCTGACGGATGCGCTCTTCTTGTAGTTGAGATGACTCTTAAGAACACCTTCGAAGAGTCTGTTCCCATGTGGGATGAGGACTTCTGGGTAGACTGGGGCACCGATGATGAGGGAACATATCCCGTAAGAACATCTGAGGATCTTACTGATGATCAGTTCCCTGCAGAGTATAACCTTGCAGTTAAGGAAGAGAAGACCGGAACTCTTGTATTCGAGGTTCCTGCTGATGAGACTGATCTCTGCATCAATTTCGTTGAGTACTTCGACAACGATACCATCGGAAACTGGTATGCAGTTTACTTCACTCCCGATAAGAAATAATTATTTGAATAATTGATATTCTGACCCTGCGGATTTTTTCCGCAGGGTCTTTTTAGTCATTATGCATTTATATCCGGTCAAATATGCAAAATATTCGGTGATTCTAACAATTTGCCGGATTTGAGGGATATGTTACTATTTGTTTATAATTTTTTTAGAATTTACGAGGGGGTATCTATGATCGTGTATAAAAGCAGATCATCTGTATATTTTCATGTTTTTTTCTTAATCGTTTTAGTAAACCTGATCATCTTCGGAACGGTTGTAAAAGCATCTGAAATCGAAACAGCAACGGTTGAAGAAGCTGATCCCGAAAACAAAGAGCCGAAACCATACGATCCCGAACAGGAGGTTGATATTGTCATCAACCTTGAGGATGAAACACGCTATATGGGCGTGACTGTATATCGTATAGGTGATTATGACGGAGAGAGATTTACGTATTCTCCGGAAGTGCTTGAGTGTCTGGGAAAGGATTATTATAAATTATCAAGGGAGTCGGAGATAGTTTCTAATGCAAAATATCTGGAAGAACTGATCCCCGAAACATTAATACTTGAGGGCCAGGATGTAAACGTTGAACAGGGCATAGGAACTGCTGACGGGCTTACTCCCGGCCTTTATCTGGTTGTGCAGAACAAAGCAGATCATAATGCCAATCTTGATGCTCCTTATATTGTTGAAACCCCGCAGTGGTCTGAAGAGAATCTTGAATGGATGTACGATCTCAGGACATATCCCAAATGGGAAAGAGAGGTGTGGTTCACGTTTAGACCGCAGATCGTAGTCCCTATGGTCTGGGGGGCTTTATTGCTCCTGCTGGTCGTGTTTTGTTTTATGGGTGCAAGAGTTATCCGCGGAGTGTTTATGGGATGTCTTTTCTTCCTGTTCGGTTATCTCGGACTTAAGTTAGCCACAATGATCGATCAGTTTGAAGCTCAGTTTATGTGGTATTTTGTTATATTTTTGGTTTTTGCTTTTTTAGGAACAGGTATCACATGGGGCATCATCTCCGTGATATCCTCACCCCTGAAAAAAATACGTGCGCACAAAGCATTGAGAAAACAACTTTTCTGGATCACTTCTTTGATCGGAGCTATTCTGATAGGTCTTATCCTTCATAATATTGTTTTTCATAAATGGTTACCCAGTATAGGAATCGCGGCAGGCATAGGAATCCTGGGCTGTATCGTGCAGAGGCTTAAGAGAGACAGAGAGGTTCGTTTCTATACCTATGATGATCTTCTTAAACTCGAAGAAGGAGATCCACGCATGGATGAATTGATGGAGAATTTGGATGCTTGATGTTAAAAGAGTTGAAAAAAAATATCTGACGGATCCGGTAGGAATGGTGGATATATCGGGAAGACTCAAGCATCTTTTGCAGGATGATCCTCATAATGGCGATTCCGGATATATGATCAGATCCTTATATTTTGATTCTGTGACAGATATGGATTATTACGCAAAAACCGATGGAATCGATGTAAGAAAAAAGATCAGGCTAAGATTGTACGATACATCGGATGAAATCATTAAGCTTGAGGTCAAAGAAAAGGCCGGAGGAATGCAGAGGAAGAGATCTCTGAACATCAGCAGGAATGATGCTGAAGAGATCATGCAGGGCAATTATGAGAGCATTCTGAAATACGGAAATGATTTTTCCAAAGCTCTTTATCTTTTGATGACCAAGGAACTTTACAGGCCTAAATGCATTGTTGAATATGACAGATATGCATATGTGCACAGCGAGAATAATATCCGGGTGACATTTGACAGTAATCTGAGAGGAAGCAGCATATGTGACCGTTTCTTCGATAAGGAGACGGTATTTACTCCGATAACGGGAAACTCGGAGATCACCTTGGAAGTTAAATACGATGGATTCTTATATAGTGGAATAAAATCCGCCATCGGAGATCACCTTACACTGGAAATCTCAAACAGCAAGTATTGCAGAGCAAGAGAAGTATTTATTTGACATATTTTCCACATAGGAGAGAGAAGAGATGAAAGAAGAATTATATTATTTTTTACAAAGCCAGGGAGAGGGAAGCCTTACACTTAACGATATAGTAATGAACCTGGTTGTGGCGGGAATTCTGGGAGGAATGATCTTTGCAGCATACAGGAGCACTCACAGCGGAACCATTTACAGTGCCAGGTTTAATGTATCGCTCGTAATGACTGCACTTGTAACCACAACCGTCATGTGCGTTATAGGAAATAATATCTCTCTTTCGCTTGGTATGGTCGGTGCATTGTCCATCGTGCGTTTTCGTACTGCTATCAAGGATCCGAGAGATACCATCTTCATATTCTGGGCTGTTGCGGTAGGCGTATGCTGCGGTGTATGCGATTATCTCATAGCATTGGTCGGAACTGTATTTATCTTCCTGTTCCTTGTACTGTTTGGATTTGTCAAGGATGTCAACAGGATACTCATAGTTGTAAGGGGAGATGGAGAGGGGCTTGGAGAAGCTTCTAAGATAATAGAAGAGTCTTTCTCCGGAAAAGTTCTCAGACGTGTATATACGATTGACCCTTCAGGAAAAGGTGAGGTCATATATGAAGCTTCAGAGAAACTTTACAAGAAGGTCTCAAAGAAGAACGGAAAACTTGAAGAAAAGTTAAATGAGGTAAAAGGCGTTGCTTCTGTAAGCATCATGTGTCAGGAAGATGAGATCGCAGGATAAGAGTAATGAACATTAAGAGGGAAGGAATAATCTTCTTTACAGTTGCATCTGTATTGGTGATATTTCTTACAATTGTATTATATGGTATCGAGCGTGGAGAACAGATACATCAGGTGAGTGCGGGTTATTACGAAAGCCTCCCGAATAATGCTCCCGATACGGATCCTCTATTGGGAATATCAGAGGATTTTGTTACAGAACCGTCTGTTTACGTGAGTAATCTTCCTCTTGTGGTGATTCATCTGGATGGAGATCTTCCGGAATATAAACACTTTGAAAACGGAAATGAAGTAGTGGATACGGATGTTGATCCATGGATCGGAGGAAGTGTTGAATTATTTGATAATGATTCCGGCTTAAATATGCTGACAGATGATCCCGTCTTGACAAGCATCATAAATATCAAGAAAAGGGGTCACACCTCTATCTCATTTGATAAGTCCCAGTATTATATAAAGCTTGTAAATGAGGACGGAACCGACCGTGATGAAGATGTGTTCGGCATGGGTGCCGATGATTCATGGATCTTAAACGGAAGCCTTGCTGATAAGAGTATGCTGCGAAACTATCTTGCATACAGGGTTTCTGCACAGATCATGGAATATGCGCCGAGATGTTGCTTCTGTGAAATGTTTACTGTGGAAAACGGCATCTATACATATCAGGGTGTCTATTTGATGCAGGAATCCATCAAAAGATCGGAAAATCGTGTTCGGATTGATGAATCGAAACGCGGTGAAGTATATACCAGCTATCTTATAAGAAGAGACAGATACACGAATTTTGATACCATGCTTGATACTTATGCCAGACTTGAAGGCTTAAGTGAAGAGTGGATAGGAGTTAAATATCCTAATAACGAAAGACAGTCAAAAGATAATCTCAGCTATATTCAGGATGATTATTCCAGGATAGAGAGAATTCTTTTATCGGAAAATCCGAATATAATGAGAAGTTATCCAAGATATCTTGATGCTGATACATTCGTTGATTATTTCCTTATCAATGAATACTTTGGAAATTATGATGCCGGAGAGCATTCGACATATATGTATAAGAACTCCGGAGAGAAGCTGAAGATCGGACCTGTGTGGGATTTTGATCAGGCTATGAATAATTCGGTAGTCGGAGAGACAGATCCTTATGTTATGGCAATGCAGGACAGGGCTTTGTTTGTAAATCTTGTAGCAGATACGGAGTTCATAGATCAGCTTAAGAAGAGATATTCTGATTTACGGGAAAGCTATCTTAACGATGATTATGTGTTTGGGATCATAGATGAAGCAGAGAATTATCTGCAGGCGGCTCGTCAGCGTGAATGGTTCAGATGGGCGGAGAACTATTACGATAGTTCATATTCTCATGCCGGAAGCTATTATCTGAATGATTATACAAAAGAAGGTGTAGTTATAAGCCGCTACAACGATAACTATGACCAGGAGATCTATAACTTAAAAACTTATCTGTCTATTCACGGAAGAAGCATTCAGCCCGAACTGACTATTCTCAGGGGAGAATGTACTGTCACCTCCGGATTTAAAGGTGAGATGACATTGATGCTAATTATTACTTGTGCACTGTTTGCAGTGCCATCGATATTGATCAACAGGAAATAAGAGAATGAACAATTATCCTTTATCCGATGAAATACCTGCAGCAAGATATTTCCTTGATTTCATGAACAACTCATTTGACATAAATCTGGTCAGATGTGTTCTGATATTGGTTGCTCTGATATTTATTGGTTTTGTTATCCGGATAAAGATAAAGAAGAATTCCGGAGGCGGCGGAAGGTAAGAAATGGTTTTTTCCAGCATAATCTTTCTTTTATATTTTTTTCCTGCTGTTCTGATCCTGTATTTTGCGGTTTCTTTCAGCAGAACATTGCAAAACATTGTTTTGTTTGTGTTCAGCCTGGTCTTTTATGCATGGGGTGAACCTGTAAATGTATTGATCCTGATCGGATCAGTCCTGATCAATACCATGGCAGGTTTTCTTGTTTCCCGTGGAAGCGCTCAAAAAAGAAAGATCATGCTGGTAATAGATATATCCATAAATATCGGTATTTTATTTATTTTCAAATACCTTGGTTTTGTACTGGGCATATTGAAACCGGTGATAGGAAATACCGGAGTCGATATTGCACTTCCCATCGGAATCTCGTTTTTTACGTTTCAGGCTATCTCTTATGTTGTGGATGTATATAAGGGACTTGTTAAGCCTGAAGATCCCTTTAAAGTCGGACTGTATATATCGTTTTTCCCACAGCTTATCGCCGGCCCCATCATACAGTACAAATCTGTATCCGATCAGATCGTGAACCGGAAGCTTACATTTGATATGTTTTCATCTGGAATGTGCAGATTTGCCGTCGGTGTAATAAAGAAGGTGCTGCTTGCCAATACCTTTGCTTCTCTTGCGGATAATATATTCAACTGGTCAATGATCGGGACTGACTATTATCCCGTTCCCGTTTCACTGGCATGGCTGGGGAGCATATCCTATACTCTGCAGATCTATTATGATTTTTCCGCATACTCTGATATGGCTATAGGACTTGCGCTATGCTTTGGATTTAAATTCGCAGAGAATTTTAATTATCCGTATATTGCAGACTCCATAAGTGATTTCTGGAAGAGGTGGCATATTTCTCTTACAAACTGGTTCAGAGAATATGTATATTTTCCCCTTGGCGGAAGCCGTGTCGAAAATCGGGATCTTATGGTAAGGAACTTATTTATTGTATGGCTTCTTACAGGAATATGGCATGGAGCTAACTGGACATTTATTCTCTGGGGACTGTTTTATTTTGTTATCCAGCTCGCGGAAAGATTTTTCCGCTATCCGGAAAAAATACATCCCAAATGGTTAAGACATGTCTACACTCTTTTGATTGTTAACTTTGCATGGGTTCTGTTCAGAGCAGAAAACCTGTATCAGGCCGGTATTTTTCTTAAGAATATGTTTGGGATCAATAGAAACGGTTTCTTCAGTGACATGGCAGTGCTGCTTCTCCGGGAGAACTGGGTGTTCTTTCTGGCGGGTATACTGTTTGCAATGCCGGTTGTCAGAACCGTCAATGAATATTTGTATGAAAATCCAAAGAGTATTCAGACCAGGATAATGTCTGTGGGATATATCCCGGTGATCTGCTTTTTGTTTATCCTCTCGGTCAGCTACCTGATGAGCGGAAGTTATAATCCTTTTATATACTTTAATTTTTGATGTCGGAATATGGAAGAGAAAAAAAGTAAAAATACATATTTTTACAGAAAGAGAATTCTTGCGATCATTCTTACGACCATGATCCTTTCTTATGCTGTGGTTAACCTGTACGTTAACAGACAGACTCTGATGGATGATCTTACAGAAGCGTATGTGAAAGTAACTGAAGAAGGTGAATCTCCCGTAAGAGTCATCCCTTCTCTTGAATCTTCAATGACAGATAACGCATTTAAGAGAATGATGTTCGTTGAGTTGTTCTCATATTCAAATGTTGTTCTTGATAAGAGAGAGATCAGAAATTTCTCATACATAAAGGATGAGACAGGTAGTTTGCATTATGCTGCATTTTACCGTGAGCATCAGAGTGAGCTTTTTGAATATGCTTTAAGGATCAAAAGGCTTAAAGATTATGTGAGCGAGTATGATACAGATGTCTTGTTTGTAGTAGCTCCGTCAAAATATGTTGCTGATGATGACAGGTTCAGGCCCGGAATGCCTGTAAATGATCCGCAGGTTGTGGTGAACGAATTACTGTTTTATCTGAACAGACTTGATGTGGATACACTTGATCTGAATCAGTATATTCCATGCGATGAAGTTCCCTATACGGAAGCTTTCTTCAGAACGGATCACCATTGGACTATTTCTTCAGCACTGTATTCTACAAGATTGCTTGCGCAGACTCTTAACTCTGACTTCGGATATGAACTGGATGTAGATGAGTATCTGGCACCGGATAAGTTTACCTCTGTCACTTATTACGATGGAATGCTGGGATCCATGGGCAGAGGAACCGGTGCATGTTTTTCCGGTGTGGATGATTTTACGGCCTATTATCCGAATTATGATATGAACTTTTACAGGAAAACCCTGGAAGAAAACGGGTCATTTTCCGAACGTGAAGGTGGCATCATCGGAACTCTTATACTTCCTGAAATATTGTACCGGTCAGGAGATATCTATCAGGATTCACAGTATTCGATTTACCTTAATGGCCTGCGCCAATACGAAAAAGTTGTCAATCTGGACAATCCGGAAGGCAAAAAGATATTTATGATAAGGGATTCTTATTTTTCACCCGTGATTTCTTTCCTGGCACCGACCTGTAGTGAGATAGATGCAATGTGGTCTCTTGAGGATTCCGATCAGATCAATATAGAAGAATATGTAAAAAATAATCGGTTTGATTGTATTATCATTGAGTTTTATCCATACAACATAAATGAGGAGGGCTTCCGTTTCTTTGCCGAAACGGCTGAGTGAGTAAATGAAGAGATCGATCAAAAACTTTTTTAAGGATTCCGAAGCGAAGATCTGGTTCGTGATAAATATGATGTGCTCCGTAGCATATCTCATGTGGAGAATTTTTTTCACGATACCCTTCGGATATGGAGTGATATCCGTTATTGCGGGTATTGCGCTTCTTGTGGTGGAGGCACTCGGACTCGTCGAGGCTCTCGTTCACTATATCAATATGTACAACACCAGGGATTATAAGAAACCGGAGATCAAGCCGGAACAGTTCCCGGATGTTGATATTTTCATTGCTACTTACAATGAACCGGTTGATCTTCTTGCCAAGACTCTTATGGCCTGCAAGAGAATGACTTACCCTGACAAGAGTAAGGTCCATATCTATCTGTGTGATGACGGAAAAAGACAGGAGATGAAGAACCTGGCAGAGACTCTCGGGGTCAATTATCTGGACCGGGAAGATCACAGCGGTAACAAAGCGGGGAACCTGAACAATGCTCTGGCACATTCTTCATCCCCTTATATTGTTACATTTGACTCCGATATGCTTCCCCAGTCATGTTTCCTTATGGAAACCATTCCTTACTTTGTGGATGCTGAGATCCGTAATGCGGAAAAGGCTCCCGAGGAAAGGATAGAGCTTGGATTCCTTCAGACTCCGCAGTCATTCTATGACATGGATCTGTTCCAGTTTAATCTCCACTCGGAAAATAAGATCCCTAATGAACAGGACTATTTCTATCGTGATATCGAAGTAGCAAGAACACGTACCAATAGCTGTATCTATGGCGGATCTAACACTGTTCTCAGCAGGAAAGCACTGGAGGACATCGGCGGATTCTATACCGGAGCCATCACCGAGGACTTTGCAACGGGTATTCTTATCCAGAAGAAGGGGTATGTATCTCTTGGAATAAGTAAAAAACTGGCATCCGGAATATCGGCGAAAACTCTTCAGGATCTCATTCAGCAGAGAGTCCGTTGGGCAAGGGGAGTTATCTCCACAGGGAGAAAGATGCATATCTATACTTCCAAGGATCTTTCCTTTGGCCAGAAGATCAACTACTGGGCTTCCATATGGTACTGGTATGCACCTGTTAAAAGGTTTATATATATCATGTCCCCGATACTGTATGCGGTTTTCGGATTCATGGTGTTCAGATGCAACTTGTGGCAGGTTCTTTTGTTCTGGCTTCCCATGTATATTACCAGTAACATCAGCTTAAAGCATCTGAGTCACAATATACGTAATACCAAGTGGACCTCCATTTACGAATATGCACTGTTCCCCTATATGATCATTCCGGTCATACTTGAATCCTTCGGTATTTCACTGAAGAAATTCAGAGTTACTCAAAAGGACGGTGGCGCTTCGAAAAAAACAGAGAAGCTTGTATATATGATCCCGGTTTTGATCCTCATTGCGTTATCCATAATCGGAATCATCCGCTGTATCCTCATAATATTCGACAGCGGTTCACTGGGGCCTATCGTTGTTTTGTTCTGGCTTGTATATAATCTCTTTAACATGATCATGTGTCTGTTCTTCGTTGACGGAAGAGAGATATACAGAGGAGCTGAAAGAGTATATGTTTCCCTTGATGGAACTCTTCATATAGCAGAGCATTCCTACAGCTTTACTACCAAAGATATTTCCGAGACCGGAATGGCTGTATATCTTGATAAGCCTATACTTATTGAACACCGGGATGACGAGTATATCTATTGTGAGATCAAGGACCGCAACTGGCATACCAAACTTATCCCTGTAGTTAAGTTTTCACAGGAAGAGCCCAAGAGGGAAAACAATAAGTGGTTATATACATTCATGTTTGAAGGTTTTGTTGATGAAAGGGATTATGACCAGTTGCTTGCCGTCTTGTATGACCGTGTACCCACCAATCCATCCGAGATCAAGAAGAATAACGGAATATACGATGACTTAAGCACCAATCTTGAGAAGAGATTTTCCGACAGTACCTTCATGAAGAGGCATTATCCCAGGATCAAGATAAATGCCATGATCCCTGCTCTCATTGACGGGAAAAAAGGGGAGATCCATGTTGAGGATTTCAATTACCAGTTCTTCTCTACCAGAGCGGGTAATCCCGGACAGGAAGTTATCTTTCTCGTAGGTGATGCAAAGATTCCTGTTACATATGAGAGGGCTAATCCTGTGGTTGGGCTTTTTAAGGTAAAAGATTTTGGAGCTGTTTACCCAAGTCAGACTGTTTCCGACCATATCATGGAGGAACTGATCAGACTGGCTGAAGAGAACAAACAGGACGATAATAAACCCGAAGCATCCTCTGAGGTTAAGAGTGATGAGCAGAAGGCTGTTCCTGAAGAGAACAAGAATAAAGAAGCATTTGATGAGATGAAGCTTCTGTAAAATGTCCGGCTTATGCCGCGGAATTGATAGTTGGTCATTTTCGCGAGACATAAGCCGGTTTTATTTTATTCTTTACAAATATGAATTATAGGGGTATTATTGAGAAAACGGTTTCCGAAAACGTTTTATTAAGGAAAGGAGGGATCTTAATGGTTACGATAAGAGATGTAGCTAAAAGAGCCGGAGTTGCGGTCTCCACTGTTTCCAAGGTAATCAATAAATATCCCAGCGTATCCGAAGATACGATAATAAGAGTAAATAAAGCAATTGAGGAACTGCATTTCATCCCTAATTCCGTTGCCGCATCCCTTTCCAGCAAGCAGACGGGAAGAGTTGCGGTCATAACAGATCCTGACGGACAGACTCTCGCATCCAGCGAGATCATGATGCAGTACATCATGGGTGCCGTGAAAGCAGGCAATGAAGCACACCTTGATGTTGTGCCCCTTTTCTTCTCCATGTTCAAAGACAAAAATGCGGAAGAGATCGAGCACAGACTCGAGGTTCAGAATATCAGGAGCATCATCGTATGCGGACTTGACCGTGATATGAAGGCTCTCACGGAAGTGATAGAAAGAGAGCACTTCAAAAATGTAGTGGTGGACATGCCCATGGAAAGTGAGAACACATCAAACATCGGTGTGGATCATGCCCAGGCACAGAAGGATATTCTTCGCAAGACCATCACGGAAAACACAGGTCCCAGCGACAGCGTCCTCTATATTTCCGGAAGGACCAACAGTTATGTCACTGAGGAAAGAATAAGAGGCGCCATGGAACTTTCCGAGGAACTGGGCTTTGACCTGACGGTCATGAATGGTGCATTCTCCGAGAAACAGGCAAGGGAGATCACCTTCGAATACGGTCGTGACAAGGACATCATCGCATGCGGTTCTGATCTTATGGCAATAGGAGCGATGAAGGCTCTCACCGATATGAATGTGTTCCATCCCGTTTGCGGATTTGATGGCATAACACTTATGGGATATGCCGGCAAGAACATGACCACCGTGAGACAGGATTTCACCGAGATCGGTGAAGAGGCTCTCAGAGAGTGCTGCAGACTTATGGGCGGAGAAAAGGGCAGGACCATAAGAGTTCCGTATCATCTGGTGCAGGTAAGATACGAAGATGTTTTGGCTTAAGAGGGGGATTTGATCGAATGAATTTTTGTTTTTGGAAAAAGAAGAAACAGCCTGCGGATAACACACCGGCACCTGAGGCAGAAGTAGTAAAAGCGGAGGAGAAGACTGAAGAAATGGAAAGTAATCGTAATCTTGGCAGAGATGTCATCATAATGAATCTTGAAGAGCAGCTGAATCTGATCACAAAGAAGGACTATGGCAAGGATATTAAGGACTGCTCTGAGAAGGAACTTTATTATTCCATTCTTTCTCTGGTCAAGACCCTTATGGATGTGTCCATTCCCATTACGGGAGAGAAGAAGGTTTATTACATTTCCATGGAATTCCTTATCGGAAAACTCCTTTCCAATAACCTGATCAACCTGGGTATCTATGACAAACTTTCCGAGATACTGGACAAAAACGGAAAATCTCTGTCATCCATTGAAGAAGTTGAGCCCGAGCCTTCCCTTGGTAACGGCGGACTCGGAAGACTGGCAGCATGCTTCCTTGATTCCATAGCAACTCTCGGACTACCCGGTGACGGCATTGGCCTTAACTATCACTTCGGACTTTTCAAGCAGGTATTCGTAAAGAATGCACAGACCGCAGAGAAGAACGAATGGATCGAAGATAAGAGCTGGCTTAGAAAGACTCCCGTTTCCTTCAAGGTAAAATATGCAGACTTTGAAGTAACTTCCAAAATGTATGACATTGATGTCATCGGATATGAGAAGGGCGTTAATAAACTTCATCTTTTTGATGTTGATACCCTTGATGAGAGCCTTGTTAAGAAGGGCATAGACTTTGATAAGAAAGCCATCAAGAAGAACCTCACTCTATTCCTTTATCCGGATGATTCCGATAAGGACGGAAATCTTCTGAGGATCTACCAGGAATACTTCATGTGTTCCAACGCTGCAAGACTCATTCTCAAGGATCTTACCGATAAGAAGTATGATCTTCACGAGATGCATGATCACGCCGCAATACAGATCAATGATACTCATCCTACCCTTGTTATTCCCGAGCTTATAAGGATCCTTGTTGAGGAAGAGCATTTCTCCATGGATGAAGCCATCAAGGAAGTTACCGCAACATGTGCTTACACCAACCACACAATACTTGCGGAGGCTCTTGAAACCTGGCCCCTTGAATACCTGAAGTCCGTTGTTCCTCATCTTATCCCTTATATCAAGGAGCTTGATAAGAGAGCAAAGGCAAAGTTCAAGGATGAGAAGGTTGCCATCATCGATAAGGATGACAAGGTACACATGGCTCACATCGACATCCACTACGGACATTCCATCAACGGTGTTGCTGCGATTCATACCGACATCCTCAAGGAAACCGAGCTTAACTGCTTCTACAAGATCTATCCCGAGAAGTTCAACAATAAGACCAACGGTATTACTTTCCGCAGATGGCTCATTTCCTGTAACCATGAGCTTGCTTCTTTCTTAAGCGAGACCATAGGCGATGGGTTCACCAAAAATGCGGATGACCTGGAGAAGCTTCTTGAGTTCAAGGATAACGATAAGGTTCTTGAGACCATTGAAAAGATCAAGAAGATAAAGAAACAGCAGCTGGCAGATTATGTAAAGGAGAAGGAAGGCGTTGAATTAAACGTTGATTCCATCTTCGATATCCAGTCCAAGAGACTTCACGAGTACAAGCGTCAGCAGATGAATGCTCTTTACATCATCAACAAGTACCTGGAGATCAAGGCAGGCAAGAAGCCCGCTAGACCCATTACCTTTATCTTCGGTGCCAAGGCTGCTCCCGCATATGTCATTGCACAGGATATCATTCACCTTATCCTCTGCCTCCAGGAGCTTATCAATAACGATCCTGAGGTCAGCCCCTACATAAAAGTCCTCATGGTTGAGAACTACAATGTAAGCTATGCCGAGAAGATGATCCCCGCTTGTGATATCTCCGAGCAGATCTCCCTTGCGTCCAAGGAAGCTTCAGGAACCGGCAACATGAAGTTTATGTTAAACGGTGCCGTGACTCTGGGAACCGCAGACGGAGCAAATGTAGAGATCGCTGAGCTTGTAGGAAAGGATAATATCTTTGAATTCGGTCTTAAATCCGATGATGTTATCGAGCATTACAAGAAGGGTGATTATGTCTCCAAGGATTATTACAAGAAGAGCAAGACCATTAAGGCTGCTGTGGACTTTATCACCGGCCCTGAACTTCTTAAGATTGGTGACAAGGTAAGGCTCGAGAGACTGTCCAAGGAACTTCTCAATAAAGACTGGTTCATGACCCTTATAGATCTTGAGGATTATATCAAGGTAAAGGATGAAGCATTCGCCGCTTACGAGGATCGTGACAGATGGTTAAGAATGATGCTTGTTAATATTGCCAAGGCAGGATTCTTCTCATCAGACAGAACCATCAGACAGTACAATGAAGATATCTGGCATCTGACCAAGTAATTTTCCGAATTTGAAGCGCTGAAAGCCCTTAAATTCAGAATAATCGGTCAAAACCACAAGATATAGTGGTAAGTGAGAGAGTAAAAGACACGGCTCCGGCCGTGTCTTTTCTTGCGCCTGTTCCGGGCTTCGTTTGAAAAAGCCAGTATTTATGCGGTTTTTACCGGTGCTTTGAACAATATTCACAAATTTTTTATAAATGATTTCTACAACATTATGTCACACAATATCTTGACGAAAACATTTATACTGGAATACAATATGTAGTGCACGGCCATGGTATTAAATACCATATATTATGTATTGATGGCCAGAATAACATATAAAAACGTATTTAACGTGGGGAGCATGCATGAAAATCATTAAAAGAAGCGGCAGTGAGGTGCCATTCGACATCGAAAAGATCGTGGCAGCTGTCAGAAAGGCTAACGAAAGCGTAATTGAAACGGAAAGGATGACGGCGAAGCA
>JAEEGL013322373.1_pt1 | contig 14582 bp, 15 predicted proteins | sample 9134231 | NCBI WGS metagenome assembly JAEEGL01 (sample SAMN16246548, study PRJNA631951) | gut metagenome | biome: gut microbiome; feature: rumen; material: fiber-attached | host: Bos | place: Iran: Karaj | collected 2018-10
ATACTTAGAGATTCAAATGGAAAAGTTCAAATGAATTTAGAAAAATCAGAAGAAAAAAATAAAGAATTATTAGATATAATGTCTAATACAACAGTAGAATCAGTTATTAATGTAACAGGTAAATTAGTTTCTAATGAAGCAGTTAAATTAGGTGGTATTGAACTTATACCAAACAGTATTGAAGTAACTAGTAATGCAGAAAATTTACCATTTGATTTTAATAATTTAGATGGTGTTAATATTGATACAAGACTAGATTTTAGATGGTTAGATATTCGTAATGAAAAGAATATGTTAGCAAGAAGTGTAGAATCATGTATGCAAGAAGGTATGAGAGAATTTTTATATAAAAATAATTTTACAGAAATTCATACACCTAAATTAATTGGTACAGCTTCAGAATCTGGTTCTAGTGTATTTGAAGTTAAATATTTTGATGACAAGGCATATCTTGCACAAAGCCCTCAATTTTATAAACAAATGGCCATGGCTGCAGGAATGGATAGAGTATTTGAAGTAGCACCTTGTTTTCGTGCAGAAAATTCTAATACAAATCGTCATGCAACTGAATTTACTTCATTTGACTTAGAGTTTTCATATATTGATTCATTTGAAGATGTAATGGATCTAGAAGAAGATTTATTAATTTCAGGACTTACTAAAGTTAAAGAAAAATATGGTGAAAAAATACTAGAATTATTTGGTAAAGAAGTTATTATTCCAACTAAACCATTCCCAAGAATTAAATTAAAAGATTTATATCAAGAATTACATGAAAGATATAATTTTGATATACCAAAAGAAGATGTCGGTGATATGAATGCAGAAGCTGAGAAATTAACATATCAATTAGCTCAAGATAAATATGGACATGAATTTATGTTTATTACTGATTATGCAGCAACTAAAAGACCATTCTATCATATGCGAGAAAATGGTGTGCTTCAAGGATATGATTTAATTTGGAGAGGTGCAGAAATAACTAGTGGTGCACAAAGAGAACATCGTTATGATGAATTAGTTAAGAATGCTAAAGAAAAAGGTTTAGGAAAAGACGTTGAATTCTATTTACAATTCTTTAAATATGGTTGTCCTCCTCATGGTGGTTTTGCTATTGGTGTAGATAGACTAACAATGTTACTTTTAGGTTTAACAATTAAAGAAACAGAATTCTTATTCCGTGGACCAAATAGATTAAATCCATAAGAAACTAGAAATAGTTTCTTTTTTTATAATTATATTGTATAATTACTTTAGGGTGATTTCATGAGTACTACTTTAATATGGGTTCTTAGAATATTAATACCATTAATCGTAATAATAATTACTTATTATAACATTATGTTAAAAAAGTCTAACAAAGTAAAAAATGCCTATTCATCTATTGATGTAATGTTTAAAAAAAGAAATGATTTAATACCAAATCTAGTTAATACTGTAAAAGGTTATATGAATTATGAAGAAGAATGTTTATCAAGAGTAATTAGTTTACGTAATACAATTGATGAAAAGAAATCAGATAAAGCTAATGATGAAATGAGTGATGGTGTTAAAAGACTACTTGCTACTGCTGAAAATTATCCTAATTTAAAAGCAAATGAACAATTTTTAAAATTACAAAAAGCTTTATATGATATGGAAGAATTAATTAGTGCAGCAAGACGTACTTATAATGCACATGTTACTAATTTTAATACTTTTATTTCTATTGTTCCTAATAATATATTTGCAAAATTATTTGGTTTTAAGAAATATTCACTATTTAAAGCTTCTAATGAAGATAGAGAAGGAAAGATTTATTATAATGAAAACTAAGGAAGATTTTATTGCATTATGTGAACAAAATTTTAAAGAAGAGTTTTCTAAAATCCAAAAAGAAGAAGTAAATCGTTATTTAAAAGGGAAGACTAAGTATTATTTAGAATTTATTGTTCTATCATTAGTAATTGCTTTTTTCATATATTATATTTATTCTAATGGTTTATCAATTTACTATAAAATAGCCTTTATTGTATTATCTTGTATATTTATAGTTGGATTAATAATTGTAAATTACCGCCTAATGAAAAAAGAAAAAAGAAAAGTATGTTATTTACTAAACGCTTTAATATATGATCAAATAGTATATTATTTAACTAATGATGACTATGTTTATCATAATGATGTAGAAATATCAAAAGATGATTTTAATAAAATGAATTTATTTAATTTAAATTATTTAAAATACTCTGGTAATAATCTTACAGTAGCTAACTATAATGATAAAAAGTTTGTTATGTGTGATGTATTCTTATATGATTTAATTTCTAGAATAAAAAATGATTCATATTATTCAAAGGCATCTAATACAATATATAATATTTATTATCATTATAAAGATAGGGTAGATATATTTAAAGGCCTATACTATGAAACCACTATTAATCGAGATAATGATAAATATATTTATATGATACCTAATAATCTTAATGATAAATTTGTTAGAAAGAATATTTATCATTATATATCTTTTACTGGTGTTAAAATTGAATTAGAAAACATTGATTTTAGTGAAAGATATAGTGTATTTTCAGTAGATGAAATTAAATCTCGTTATGTTTTGTCATTAACTTTAATGGAAAAAATTAATCAATTAGATAAGATGATTAAGAATAAAAAATATTTTGTATTTAAATCAGATGGAAGAGTAGGAATATTTATTGATGGTTTTCAAATTGATAAATTACTATTTAGAGAATTTGATTTAAAGAAGAAAGTAACTAATGAATATTTATTAAAGTTTTATCGTGATGTAAAAAAAATATTTGATATTGCGGGCTTATTAGAAGATATAAATACGTATAAATAATATTTTGTATAAATATATATACAGAATATTTTTTTTATGTTATAATTTCACTAGTTGCTTGTGTGGCGGAATTGGTAGACGCGTACGACTCAAAATCGTATTTCCAAAAGAAGTAAGGGTTCGAGTCCCTTGACAAGCACCATAAGAAAAAAACTAACAGAAATGTTAGTTTTTATTTGTTATAAAGTCGATATACATTCATACTTGGTATATTCATTAATCTTAAATGATGAACTGATCCAAGTCCATTAGATATATATATTTTACTATTGTTTTCTTCATAGAAACTATTTAAGTGTTTATCTAAACCAAGTAGGGGAAGACCAAATAATTTGATTTCACCACCTAAATTATGACCAGCTAATACAATATTAGATGATATATTATATTTATCTAATTCATCATAATTATTAATGATAGAGATTGTATAAGCCTCACTATCATTTTTTATTTCTTTTTCTTCATTATAACCAATACCAATTAAATTAATTTTATTCATCCCATTATATAATTCTAATACTTCATTATCTAAAATAGCAAAATCAGTATTTTCCATAATTAATTTAAAGTTTCTAGTATCAGTATCACCAGTAACTGCATATTTACCAATTGTATATGGGATACTTTTAAAGAAATTATTTAAGATATTTATTTCATCTTCATGTATTTCATAATCTTTGCCAACTATGTTACCAGTAAAGATAACCATATCTGGATTTATCAATTTTATTTCTTCACTTATTTTAGTTAACTTTTCTTCATCAATAGTTGTTCCATATAATATATCAGTAAAGTGTAATATTTTAACCCCATTAAATTCATCAGGAATACTAGAATCTTTAATAAGATATTCTTTTGTTTCATATCTATTTGTTTCTACAAAATAAGAATATAAAAATATTAATGAAAATACTAAGATGATAACCCCCAAAACTTTTAAAACGATTTTAGTTATTTTAATAGTTTTTTCGCGATTTATTTCATCAACATAAACTTTATTCTTTTCTTCACGACTAGTCATTATAACCCCCATATAGCAAGTAAGGTTAAGAACCCATTATGGAACATGTGCATCATAACAGTGGTATAAATATTATCTGTTTCATTAATTGTCTTTGCAAACATAAAACCTAAAGCTCCATATGGAATAATTAACAATAATTCATAAATACTACTATCAACAGAAGTATGAATAAATCCAAATATTAAACCACTTAAGATCATATATAAATATTTATTATCCACACAATGTTGTAAATATTTTCTAAATACCATTTCTTCAACAAATGGAGCTAGTATAGTAGTAAGTATAAAGGCAAAAACTGGAATTTTAGAAATTAGAGTTTGAACACCTGATTCATTTTGACCAATACCAGTTACAAATTGACTAATTATTACATTAGATACGATCATTATTAAAAAACCAGCAAACCAATTTTTAAAACTAATACCTAAATACTTTTTAAAGTTTTTCTTAAAATCAATCCATTTATCTTTTAAATACTTTCCATCTTTTACAATAAATAATGCAATTAATATAAAATATTTAGCATATAAAATAATTATTTTATCTAACATACTTAGTTCATGTAAGTCTTTAACAGACATATAATATATACCAACTACTAAATAATCGATATATAAAAACAAGAATAGTATTCCCAAAAATATTAACCATTCTTTTGCTTTAATCTTCTTTAGTATATCCATTCTTATCACCAATAATAGTTTATCATAGTTAATATAAAATAAAAAGATGTAAATTAGATTAACTTTACATCTATTATTTCAGGTATTTCATTTATTAAAGCTTCTTTTATTCCATCATTTAATGTAACACTATTTAGTACACAATCACGACAAGCTCCCATAAAACTAATATAACATATACCATCTTCATATTTAACAAATTCAATATTACCACCATCATTAATTAAAAATGGTCTTAGTTTATCTAATACTTCATTTATTTTTTCTTCCACAATTCATCACCAAATTAATTATACACGTTTTATTATTAAAAAAAAAGAACTTTCGTTCTTATTTTTAATATGGTGTCCCGGAAGCGATTCGAACGCTTGACCGACGCCTTAGAAGGGCGTTGCTCTATCCAGCTGAGCTACCAGGACGTAACAAAAACTATTATACAATAGTTTTTTGTTTTATTCAAGATATTTTTTGAAGTTTTAACGACCTCCGGAAGTACCTCCTCCGAAGCCACCTCCACCTCCACCACCAGTAGAGTATCCTCCGCCACCAGCAGAATAAGCATTAGCAGCTCGTACAGCTTCACTAGCAAATGAACTAGCCATATACATTGCATGGTATTGATTCATATCTTGTTCAATAATTTCTGGATATAGTTTCTTTAATTGTTCAAGAACTTTATCAGCTATTCCAAAAATATAAGCAAACATTAAATATTCATCCCATAGATGTACTTCAATAGTTTCTTTTTTATCCATTTGACTAAATTCTTTTAAGAAGATTTTTAAACCAAGTAATTGTTTAGAATCTTCATAAATCATATCATCCATTACATTAATACAAGAGCATTCTTCTTTACTTGTTCTTTTATAAATATGATTTTCTTTTCTTAATTTTTCTTCACCATCTTTTTCAATTTCTTTAAATAGTTCTTGGAACTTTGTTACATTATTTCTTGCCCATTTTTTAAATTCATTTGCTTCTAATATTCCATCTTCAGAAGCTTCTACCATAATATCAAATATTTTTTGTTCATCTTTATTATTAAATGATACTTTTTTAGTCATATCAATAGAGTAGGTTTCTTTATCTTTAAATGCTTTTACTTCTGTATTTTTTACAAATGTTATTTTATTTTCTTTAACCCATTTAAGTATTAAAGCACCTAATATACTTGTTGCTGAATAACCAAAGCTATTTAATTTCATTAATGTATTAGCGTAAAATAAGTCTTTTTTACAAGGAATATCTCTAAAAGCAGGGGTATTCTTTTCAGTAATTTTCTTATTACCCTTATATCCATAGCCACTTTTGTGAGCGGCATAGATAATACCAGCTGTAGCTAAACCAAATACAGCAAGTGGAACAATCATTGCCCAAGGACTAGCTTTTCTATTATCAAATGTTCCTTCATCATAAGCTTTTTTAACATCTTCAAATTTTTTGTAAGCATCATCTTTCTTATCCGTTTTAAATGTATTAGTAGGGAATTTAATTAATACACTAATATAACTTTCTTCACCCATATCAGGATTTTCTTCATTCGATAAATAAATCTTTCCATCCTTAACATAAGCAAGACCTTTATATCCAGTTCCCCATACATCTAAATCATCTGGAAAATAATAGAAACCAGAAATAACAACTTTAACTTTTTCAAAATTATGATCTGGCATTGGATTAACTATTTGTCCAATCATAACTTGGGCATCTTCAACATTTAGAATAACATTAGTCATAGTATATTTAATAGTAAATGTATGTCTATTATAATCATATTTACCAAAACATAATTCCATACCATTATCTATTTTATGTTTTCCAAAATAACCTCTTTTAGCTTCTAAACCTTCACTAACATCCCAATCTTTTTCAGTTAATAAGTCTCCATCCATAGCTACAGAATAATTAGTTATTTCAATACCATCCATATTTTTAAGTGTCTTAAACCATTCTGAACCATCTTCAGCTTTAACATCCCATTTTTCAGTAATATCAATATCTCCATTTTGATTTAAATAAATGTCCATATCGATACTATAAATATCTCCTTTTGCATATACATTTGTTGTAAATAATAACATAATTGTTATCAAAAATAATATCTTTTTCATCTCATCTCCTTAAGAAAAGTATAACAATTTTTTTATACGTTTACAATCAACTTTATATCTTTTTTAAAAATAATAGACACTTTAATAAAAAGATGTTATAATCAAATTTAGAGGAGGAATAAATATGGTATGGATTATTATTGGTGCTGTTATTGCTGTAATTGTTTTATTCTTTGTTTCAACATATAATGGCTTAGTTAAGTTACGTAATATGGTAAAAGATCAATGGGCTCAAATCGATGTATTACTAAAAAGACGTGCTGATTTAATACCTAACTTAGTTGAAACAGTAAAAGGTTATGCTAAACATGAAAGCGAAACGTTAGAAGCTGTTATTACTGCTCGTAATAAAGCAGTAAGTGCTAAAACACCAGAAGATGAAATCAAGGCTAATGGTGAGTTAAGCGGAGCTTTATCAAGATTATTTGCTTTAGCAGAAAGCTATCCTGATTTAAAAGCTAATCAAAGTTTCTTAGATTTACAAAGTAACTTAAAAGAAACTGAAGATAAAATTGCTTATGCTAGACAATTCTATAATGATGCAGTACTAAAATATAAAAATAAACTTGAAATGTTCCCAAGTAATATTGTTGCTGGAATGTTTGGGTTCAAACCAGAACCATTCTTTGAAGCTACTGAAGCTGAAAAGGAAACACCACAAGTTAAGTTTTAAAAAGACATTTTGTCTTTTTTTTTGCATAGAAAAACATCTAGAAATCTAGATGTTTTTTTAACGTCCACCGAATGAGCCTCCACCACCGAAGGAGCCACCGCCACCTCCGCCTGATGAGAATCCTCCACCACCAGCAGAGTAGCTTTGAGCAGCACTTCTAGCACTTGATGCAGCACTTACAGCTGTTGTTGAGAAATTACTTATCATCATAAGTGTTGTATAATCCATATTTTGATTTTGTTCTAATATTTCAGGGTATAATTTTTTAAGTTGTTTTGCAACTTCATCAGCTATACCAAATAGGTAAGCAAACATTAAGTATTCATCCCATATGTGAACTTCTAATGTTCCTTTTTGATCTATACTTGAAAATTCTTGTAAGAACTTCTTTAATCCATATAATTGAACACTATCTTCATAGATTTTATCATCCATAACATTTCTTTGTTTACATTCTTCTTTATTTACTCTGGAATAAATATGTCCTTCTGTACGAAGTTTAGTAACTTCATTATCTTTAATATCTCTAAAGATTCTAAAGAATGAGTCATAATGATTTCTTGCCCATTTCTTAAATTCATTTGGTTCTAGTATTCCATCTTCGCTCGCTTCATACATTACATTAAATAATTTTTCTTCTTGTGATCCAGCTTCAAAGGTTGGTTTTTTTCTTAAATCAAGACAATTTTGTTCTTTTTTAAAGAATCCTACATCTTGTTTGATAAATCCAACTTTTTCTTGCTTAACCCACTTAAGAATGATAGCTCCTAAAATATTTGTTTCCTTGTAATTAAACTTATTTAAAAAGATTAATGCATTTGCATAATAAATATCTTTATTACATGGTATATCTCTAAAGTTTGGAACAGTTTTCTTATTAATTTCTTTATTATTTTTATAACCATATCCACTATGAGCGGCATATACACCACCTGCAATAGCAATACCTAGTAGGGAAGTAATCCAGGCAACTCCACCAATGATACTTCCAGTTTCAGCAGCTGCGTTATTAGAGTAGTAATTACTATTATTGTTATTTGATTCATAGTCATATGCAAATGTTCCTTCTTCAGCTGCTTTATGTACAGCTTCAAAAGTAGTAAAGTTACTATTTGTATTTGTTGTATTAAATGTTTCAGTAGGGAATTTTATTTGAAGTGCAACATATTGATCTACCATACTTGAATTTTCTTCATTAGAAGCTTTTATAACACCTTTTTCAACATAAGCATATCCTTTATAACCATATCCCCATACATCTAATGTATCAGGAAATTCATAGTAACTCTTAATAACAATACTAAATCTTCCTAAACTATTATTATCATATATTTTTGGAAAGAATGTCCAGTTAAATACTTGAGCATCAGATACATTAAATATTACATTTGATAATTTATATTTTAAAACAAACACATGGTTATCTAAATCAGTTTTACCAAAACATATTTCTGGCCCTTGACTTGAATAATTAATACCATAGTATCCAGCCTTTTGACTTCTTGATTCATTTATATTCCAAGTCTTATATGTAAGTGGTCTTCCATCCATTGAAATAGTTAAATCTGATAACTCAGAATTTCCAATGTCATATAGTTGTTTAAACCATTCTGTACCACTATTGGCTTTAACATCCCATTTCTCAGTAATTTCACCATTACCATTTTCATCAATGTATAATTCGAGATCAATACTATTGATGGTATCTGCTTTAACATTTGTAAAAGCGAATACAAATATTGCAGCAAAAATAATTAATATTTTTTTCAAATTTTCATCATCTCCTCGTAAAATATTATAACAATTATTTATAAAAATGACAATTAATTAAAATAATTAAGAAAATTTGTTTATTTTTTCAATTTTTGGTAGCAAAAAACATAAAAATATAGTATGATAACTCTAGGTGATGTAAATGGAGACGTTGAGAAAGTTTAAAGCAAGTTCATATGCAGTATCAGTTGTGTATATTATAGTAGGTTTAATTATGTTATTAAACCCAAATTTTATTAGTGATGCAGTTAATTATGTTATTGGTGTTTTAGTTATCATTTATGGAGTTATTTATACAATATCTGTATATCAAAAAAGAGAAACAGAAATGTATGGAAAATTTGATTTGATGGCGGGAATAATTTGTATTAGTTTTGGATTATTCTTAATTCTTAATCCAGATGTTCTAGTATCATTAATACCATTTTGTGCAGGGGTAGTATTATTTATGGATGCCATTAGTTTTATTATAAATAGTATTGCTCTTAAAAAACTAGGTTGTAAAACATGGGTTGTTAACTTAGTTGTTGGATTAATTTTCTTAGCTTTTTCAATATTTATTGTTATAAAGGCAAAAGATATTTCAACTTTATTAATTAGATTTATTGGTAGTTTCTTAATTGTTGATGCATTATTAGATTTCTTTACTGTATTAAGATTTAAGGCAAAAGAAAAGAAACCTAAACAAGAAAAATATGAGGTTATTGAAGCACAAATAGAAGAATAATATAAAAAAAATAAAAGGAGGCACATTATGCGTAAAGGTTTAATCTTTATAATATTATTAGCATTTAACTTTTTACTAATATATGGTATTAATCGAGCTAATATATTAATGTTTAATAATAATTTTATGATATATTTAAATTCAGAAGATAAACCAGAAGAAACAAAAGAAGATGTGCCTAAAAAAGAAGAAAAGCCAGTTGATACAAGTTTCAATGGTGAGAGTTACGAAGAAATTGGTAAAAAAATTGATAAGTATTGTGCAAAAACTCCTTTAGAGGGTTATGGTGAATATATTGCAAAAACTTCTATTGCAAAGAGTGTTAATCCATATTTAATCAGTGGTATTATTTTGGAGAGTACTAATTGTAAAAATGAATGTTCAGTTATATTTAAAGAATGTAATAATCCTTCAGGTATGAAAGGTAGTCCAGGATGTTTTGGTGGTTCATATAAACAATATAATAAACTAGAAGATGCAATTACAGATATTGTTAATAAAATAAGTAGAGATTTCTATACACCAGAAATGCAATCTCCTTATAAAATGTATAAGGATTATGGCAAGAATTCTTCTTGGGCTCTTAAAGTAAGTAACTTTATGGATGCGATTAAAAGAACAAAGTAGTTGACAGTTATTGTTAATTAATTGTTCTTTTTTTATGTAAATAATTGTATATTTTTTTTAATTATGTTATTCTTATTATAGGAGTGTATATGAAAAGTAAATATAAGAGAAACGGATTAATATACTTTTTAGTAATAATTGTAACAATTACAATATATTTTGTTATACATTTTTATTATAGTAGTTTTAAGAAAAATGTTTATCAATGTAATGTTGAATACTTGGGTGGTAGTATAAAACACACTGTTAAAAATGGAGATAGTTTAGCTTCAATAGCAAAGAAATATAATATAACTGTAGAACAATTAAAGAAAGCTAATAATATATCTAGCGATCAAATCTTTGAAGGAATGGAATTAATTATTCCTAAAAAAGATACTATTGATCCAGGTAAACAACCAGTTAATAATATTATTGCGGTTGATAAAGAAAAAGAATCAACTGAAATAGAAAGTCTTAGTTTTGCACAAAGCAATATAAGTGTTAAAAAAGGTGATTCATTAAAATTAACTGTTGAAGTAATTCCAGTAGATTTAAGTTCAACAAAACTTACTTGGAAAAGTAGTAATCCAAGTGTAGTTAGTGTTGATGAAAATGGAAAAATAAAAGGATTAAAAGATGGAACAGCTACAATAACTGTAACAGCTCCAAATGGAATATCTGCATCAATTACAGTAACTGTAGTATCTGAAGAAATAAAAGCAAAAAGTATTACTTTAAGTCCAAGTGAATTATCATTACCAGTTGGATCTTCAAGTCAAATTAGTGCAAAAGTTGAACCAGAAAATGCAACAAATAGAGAATTAATTTGGGAAAGTAGTAATCCTTCTGTTGCAACAGTTGATGATAATGGTGTTGTAAAAGGAATTGCTCCTGGTACAACAGTAGTTACTGTTAAAACAAAAGATGGTACAGTTGTTGGCCAAGTTGTTGTTACAATAACAGCAGAAGTTACACCAACACCAACATCAACACCAACTTCAACTTCAACCCCAACCGCAACACCAACACCAACGCCAAAACCAATAAGTGATGATATTATTTTCACTTATGAATATGATAATGGCAATTATATATATTTGATTAATCAATTCCCTATTAAAGATGAAGTAGGAAAGAATTTACAAGGTGAAAAACATACTAATGATTTCAAATTGAAATTTAATGATAAAGCGGTAGGTGTTAAATATACTATAACAGTAGAGAAATTAGATGGTAGTGATTTAGATGATGAATGGGCTAAACAATTCTTAGTAAATGATGGAACTGATGTAGCTAATTGTTATCGTAATACTAATCGTGTAAAAACATTCAATGAATATGCAATGTATAATGATAATCCAAATGAAAGAATACTATATGAAGGAGTAATTTCTAGTAATGAAGCAGCTCGTGGATATAAAGATTTTACTTTCAGAATGTGGGTTTCTGAGGATTTACAATTAAATAATAGTGATTACTTAAGCGAAACTAGAACATTTAAAACGAGAATTAATGTTTACGCAGTAGGCAAATAACAGGTGGTAAAATGGTTAGTGTATTAAAGGATGTAAAGTGGTTGCTTAATTATATGTTATCTATTATCATGTATGCAATAATCGTTATTTTACTTTTAGTAGGTGCTGTTTTAGTTGTTTATGTAGCGGATTTTAAAATACGTGGTAAGAATTTAGAGACACCATTATATGGAGCTTATGTTATTGTATCAGGAAGTATGGAACCATTAATTAGAGTACGTGATGCTGTAATTGTTAAAAGAGCTGTTGAAGATGATATTAAAGTTGGTGATGTTGTTACATATCGTTCTTTAGATAATGCTTTTTATGGAATATTAATTACTCATAGAGTTGTCAATATTGAAGAGAAAGATGGCAAGAAGGTATATATTACAAAGGGAGACCATAATGAAACAATAGATCGGACGCCAGTTAATTTTGAACAAATACAGGGAAAAGTTGTAATGCGTGTACCAAAAATAGGTTACTTGAAATATTTCTTGGTAGAAAATTATGGTTGGATAATTGCAGTAGTTATTCCAAGTTTAGGTGTTATATCTTATGATATATTTAAGTTAGCTAAAGGTATCAAAAAGAAAAGGGAAGAGAAAGAGAATAAAGAGAGGGTGATGTCCTTTGAAAAATAAGAACGTTTTCACTGTGGCTATTATTAGTTTAGTTGCTTTTATGGGAATAGCTGCTTATTTATGGTATTTATATTTCCATGATTATGAGATCCAGGCAATTCTTGATAATTGCTCAACACAATTTACTAGCGAAGTGGAACTTGTTAATACTGGAAGTGTTAATTATACTGATGCAAATCCAGCTGATAGTAGTAAATCTATTCCAGCATATTATTTTAGTGTTAAAAATCACTCTGATAAAGATTTGGAATACATCGTTGTCCTTGAAGATGTAGAAGGAACTGATGGATGTACTGAAGAAACAAGATTAACAAGAGATGAACTTGAATATGAATTAAAATTAGATAATAAAACTATTAAAAGTGATGATCTTAAAAATTTACAAAATAATATTCTAGATAGTAATACTATAAAAAGTAAAAGTACTAACGATTATTCACTAATAATTAGATTAAAAGGCGATATTATTGATTATCAAAAGAAACACTTTCATTATGTAGTTACTTTAAAGGAGAAAGAATGAAAGCTCTTTTTGGTGAACATTTAAAGATGGTAATGTACATTATATTTGGTATATTACTAATAATGTCTAGTTATATTATCATATTAAATATTCATCATTATAAAAGTTTATCTGTAAATATTTCAGTTAGTGAATTAGATTCTGACTATTCTAAATATAAAGATAATATTGTTTTAATAGAAGAAAAATTAATTACTTATAAATCTGATGATAAATTATATTTAGCTTTAACTAAAACAGTCAATAATATGAAAAAAAATGGCGTATTTAGATTAGTACCAAAATCAAAATTAAACTATAAAAATTTATATGAATTAAATGACTATTTTATGGAGGAATTAATTAATAATAGTTGGGTTCATAATATTCAAGAATTAAATATAAGTAATAAATATCAAAATACAATTGATATGTTAGTAAGTAATTCTAATTATATAAATTCAATCTTTAATAGTAATAGTTTAATTTTATTTGATGGTAAATTAAATAATAAAATAGATGATAATTATCATTTTATATTGAGAAACTATTTAATGTATTCTAATGTAATACTTGATATGTGTAATGAATTAGGAGGGGGAAATGTCTAAGTTAATTAACAAGATTCTTTTCTACTCAAAGATTGTTTTCCTTCTAATTGCTTTTGTTCTTACATTATATATTTTATTAATTAGAATGGATACTAATGATTTAAGTGCATTATCAATATTTCCATTATTTATTCCATTATTGTTAGTGTTAATAGTCTTTGTCTTTAGTTTCTTTTTAAATATTGGAAATGATAACATATTCTTTAATATAGTTGGTGTCTTAGTATTATTGGCAATTATTTTAATAGATTGTCGAACTATATTTGATAATAATATTATTTCAAATACTAAAATTAATTTAAATTTCTTTGATATTCAAACTAGTAAAATAAAGATTATGTTATATTTAACGTTTATTTCTAATATTTTATTAATGATTTATGAGAAAAAGAATAAAATACATTCATAGAATGTGTTTTTTTATGGTAAAATAACTTTGGTGATGTGTATGTTTAAAGAAAAATTAGCTAATACACCAGAACTTCCTGGAAGTTATCAAATGAAAGATAAAGATGGAATAATTATTTATGTTGGAAAAGCAAAGAATTTAAAGAAAAGACTAAGTAGTTATTTTAGAGGAACTGTTACAGGTAAGACAAAAGTATTAGTTGATAATATAGCGGACTTTGAATATATTGTTACATCAAGTGAATTAGAAAGTTTAATACTAGAAATAACTTTAATAAAAAAATATAATCCAAAATATAATGTATTACTTAAAGACGATAAAAGTTATCCATATATTGAATTTACTAATGATAAATATCCATTACTTAAAATAGTAAGAAATCCAAAATTAAAGAAAAATAAAAATAATTTATATGGACCATTTCCTAATGTTGGTAGTGCTAAAAGAA
>JAEEGL010237673.1_pt1 | contig 14581 bp, 6 predicted proteins | sample 9134231 | NCBI WGS metagenome assembly JAEEGL01 (sample SAMN16246548, study PRJNA631951) | gut metagenome | biome: gut microbiome; feature: rumen; material: fiber-attached | host: Bos | place: Iran: Karaj | collected 2018-10
AAATGGTACTTTTGCATAACTTAATTTTGTGTCGTAAAGGTACACAATTTTTACGACATAACAAAGGCCGAGCTTGGGAAAGTTCGGCCTTTGAGCTTTTTTTACAAAAAAGAGAGTGCGCCTATTTTGACACACCCTCTTAGATTGATATATGCAACGCATCACGTTCAAGTTACTCCAATGGTTTTGCCGTGATGGGCGGAGCTATGCTCTTACATGCTTTCCTTTAATATTTCTGTGATATCTCCTGGCTTCAGATCGAGGTAACCTGCAGGATAGCAGATGGTGCCTTGGGTGATGCCGGGTATCATGTCGGCAGTGGCGCCAATCTCGCTGATGGTCAGAGGCAGCCCGATTTCCAACATCCATTCTTTCTGGGCAGCGAGGCCAGCTTCGGCCACCTGCTCGTCGGTCTTGCCTTTAACTTCCACATTCCACACATTCTTGGCGAAGCGTACAAACTTGGCCAGGCCGGGCTTCATGGCACGGCGGTAGTAAGCCATCGACACAGCGGCAAGGCAGAATCCATGAGGGGCGTGTGTCCAGGCACCTACCGAGTGGCCTATCATATGCACCATCCAGTCTTCACGCTTGCCGAGCCCGATGAGCGTGTTGAGCGCCCATGTCGCCGTCCACATGATGTTGGAGCGGGCTTCATAGTCTTGCGGATTCTTCACAGCGGCCCGTGACGATACGATCAGGCTACGCATCAGTCCTTCAGCCAGGTAATCGCTGGTGTTGTCATCGAAGTCGGAGAAATATTGCTCCATGATGTGGTTCATGATGTCGTAGATACCCGCCTTCATCTGGTTTTCGGGCACAGTCATCGTGAATTTCGGGTTGAGGATGGAGAATTTCGGCATCAGACGAGCATCGAAGACGTGACCCACCTTGAACGTGTGCTCGGCGTCGGTAATCACCGTGCCCGCATTCATCTCCGAGCCGGTGCCTGCCATCGTCAGGATACACCCCACGGGCAACAGCCGCTGGTCGGCGTCAGGCTGCTCCTGCTTAAGCCAGAACTTGTCCCAATAGTCGCCTTCGTAAAACACCGAGGCAGCCACGGCCTTCGAGTAGTCGCATACACTGCCACCTCCCAGGGCGAGAATCAGGTCGACATCATTCTCACGGGCTATCTGAATACCCTCGCGCAATTTCTCCAATGTAGGGTTACTCATCACGCCGGGGTTCTCTACGATGGTCTTGCCCGCCTCCCGTAGGATAGCCACCACTTGGTCGTAGATGCCGTTGCGTTTCACGCTGCCGCTGCCGTAATTGAGCAGCACGACAGGCCCGAAGTTTTTCAGTTCGTCCTTGAGGAAGTTCAAAGACTCGTCACCAAAATACAGCTTGGTGGGGTTGTAGTAAGAAAAATTTCCTTGCATATTAATAATTTTTGATTGGGTTTTACTTGTCGGAGCTTCTTGGGTTGAGTGTGCAGCCAACCTGCCCCAGTCCACTAGCCGGGGCAAGGTGTTTGTTGACAGTTTTAAGAAGTTTACAGGCCGGCTTCCAATAACTGGTCACAGATGCTTTTCATGCCGCTGATGGAAGGATGACCATTCTGCTTCTCTATATCGTGGAGTTCGACGAGTTTCACATGGTAGTGCTTGCAGACTTCACGCATAGACTCGTTGACAGGCTCTTGCAACTCTGAGTTGAGGATGAAGCAGAGTTCAGCCTTGGGATAATGTTTCTGTAGCAGGTCTATCAGACAGGCCAGCGCAGGACGGAATTTCTTGCAATCGTCTATGGTCCAGTCCGAGTACTGATACTCGCCTATGGGAGAGTTGGCCCAGGCATCATTAGTGCCACCGAAAACAAAGATGATGTCTGGCTGGCCAAGTTTGTCCACACGTGAAATGAAGTTAGTGCGCGAAGTATCCATCCTGCCATATCTCGTGCCACAAATAGTGGTTCCACCCCAAGAATCGTTCTTCTCCAACGCATAACCCTTGGCCTTGATATAGAGACTCCACCAAGTCTGTTCTACCTCTTTGACATCGTTTCGGTCATTAGGATAGAAGGGGGCATAATTTTCAGGAATGGCTCCTACAAAAGTAGAGTAAGAATCACCAAGGATTGACACTTTCTTTTTCTGCGCTGAGGTACAGGCAAACGTTGCCATCATCAGCATCAACAAAAACAATTTTCTCATCATGTAGTAGACTTTAAATGATATGAAGGTGTTCTATTCAGGATTACCCTGCTTTATCCTCTGTTCACGAGTTTTCTCATTCTCCCAAAGTTCGACAGCAATATCAGTCAGTTGCTCGGGCATGAAATTCCCGCTTGTCTGAATTTCCGCCCAAGGACAAAGTGCGGCATAGTTCTCATCTATGACCATATCTGTAGGTGGTCCGATGGGACTGTCCTGGCTATAATACAGATGACGTCCAGACCGAATCAGTTCATCTGAGTTTGTGTCAGGTTCACCCAGCCGACGATATATTTCTGCATCTATCTCATAAAGATGATAATCCCCTCTCCATGATGTTTTTGCCGTATAGGTATTTTTCTCATCGTCATAGCAGGCTTTCCAGCCCAGTCCTTTTTTGAAATGCAACATACAATATGTTTTTGCTTGCTATTTGTTTTTTACCATTGCAAAATTAGTCTTTTTTCTCATCATTCGGAGCAATTCCTTTATCTTTTTTCGCCGAAGTTTCGCATTCGAAAGAAAAATTATTTTTTCTTTTTATCCCGTAAGGGATAATTCTTTTTTATATTTCATTATCATTTGCATTAACATTATCACTTACATTATCATTATCATTATCATTAAGCGATGTTTGCGATTAATTTTCTATCATTTGCGATCATTTGCGATCAATTGTTATCGTTTGCTTGACGCTATACCATCTTTCAAAAAGACCAGTCAATCATAAAGAATGGGGTCTTTTGCGACAAATATGGAAGGGGGTGAGGGGGATTGTCGTAAACGCGGCTTCGTGTCGCACGCTTTCGGGAAAGAAATTTCAAAATGACATGGCCGGCCGTCAAAACCGCATTAACTTTGCACTCAGAAAAAACAAAGACAGGTTCGCCTGTCACCACAAAAAGAGATCATCAACAAAAAGTAAAACCCATAAAAACAAAAGAAAAATGAAAGCAAGAATCACTTTGATAGCAGCAATGATGACAGTCGTTCTCTCAGCCGCAGCAATGCCTTACACAGAGGCCCGCAACAAAGCCATGTTCCTCAGCGACAAGATGGCCTACGAACTCAACCTGACTGAGTCGCAGATGGAAGCCGTGTATAAGATCAATCTCGAATATATGCTCAACCTTGATGAGGAAAGCGACATGTTCGGCTACATCTGGCAAAACCGCAACCGTGATCTGGGAAAAGTACTCTCTGACTCTCAGAACAACCAATTTCTCACCAGTGAGTGGTTCTATCGCCCCTTCACCATGAATGAAGAAGGCTGGGCTCTGGCTGTCAACAACCGCTACAATGAGGGACAGTTTCTCATGCAACAGCCTGAGGTATTCCTCAGCTATAAAGAGTAATACCTCCAACGGCCACGATACTAACACTTAAACCCGACACCTCCCCCAGCCCCTCCAAAGGAGGGGAGGTTGAATAGTTACACAAGCAACTCACCTCCTTGTCAACTAAAGTAACAACTCGTCAACAATAACAGTCTTTTTGCAAAAAACCATCCCCACTTCCCTCAATACACGAGGGGAGTGGGGATAAACTATATCAGGAGGAGCATCATTTTCAAATACTAGAAGAACAGAAAGATTAAAAAAGGTGGGAAAAGGATTATTTCCATCATACCTGATTGAATGATGATGATTGATTAGTCCAGGAGTCAGACATTACCATAGCTTCCATTAAACCTGATCAGTTGTATGAGGGCTATTGTCTGAACTCCTAAACTCCTAAACTCCTAAACTCCTAAAAGTACCCCCCTACTTCCAGCAATCTAAGTCATCTGCTATCTCTGGCATTTGGCTGCGACTGAATACTGGGTCTTTGACGCCTTGTCTCTTCTGCTGGCGGTAGTCATTGAGCAGCCGGAAAGCATATTTGCCCAGTGTGATGATGGCAAACAAATTGACGAAAGCCAGCAAGGCCGTACAGATATCTCCGAGTATCCAGACGCTGTCGAGGGAGGCAATCGCGCCGAAAATCACCATCACGCCCGCCGAACAGATGCGGTAGAGACTCATGACGGTTTTGCTCTTCGACATAAAGCGGATGTTCACTTCACCATAATAATAATTGCCGACAATCGACGAGAAAGCAAAGAGCAGGATGGCGATGGCTATGAAATAAGGGCCTACTATACCTACTTCGCTGTTAAGCGCCGTCTGCACGAGCTCGATACCATTGACAGGAGGGTTGTTGTACAGACCGCTAATCAAGATGATAAAGGCGGTGCATGAGCAGACAAGGAGGGTATCCGTGAATACTCCTAACGACTGGATAAGACCTTGCTTGGCGGGGTGAGACACATCTGCCGTCGCTGCCACATTGGGGGCGCTGCCAGCACCGGCTTCGTTGCTAAACAGACCCCGTTTGGCACCATAGATAATGGCCGCTCCGAAGGTGCCGCCTAATGCAGGTCCGACATCAAACGCATCGGCGATGATCACCTTGAAGACATGGGGGATGAGTTGGAAGTTCATTACCATGATGACCAAGACCAGCACAAAATATCCCACTGCCATGATAGGCACTAACACTGTACTGAGTTTGGCGATACGATGGATGCCACCAAAGACGATGAAGAGCGAAATGGCAGCGAGGACACATCCCGTGGCGAGTGGATTCCAGCCAAACGCATGGTCTATGGCGCCACAGATGGTGTTGCTCTGAATAGAATTGTAGCTCAGACCAAACGTAAGGGTGATGAGGACGGCGAACAGGTATGCCATCTTTTTACGATGCATGCCGTGGGTGATATAATACGCCGGACCGCCGATGAAAGTGTCGCCGTTGCGTCGTTTGAACAGCTGTCCAAGAGTAGCTTCCACAAAGGCTGTCGCAGCACCCAGCAGGGCCATCACCCACATCCAGAACACCGCACCCGGTCCGCCTATCGCGATAGCCGTGGCCACTCCGGTCAGGTTGCCTGTACCGACACGAGTGGCCACCGACACGGCGAAGGCCTGGAAAGAGGAGATGGGTTTGGCGCCAGCTTTGGCTTTGGGCTTGTCAGCCAGCAGCCGAAACATCTCCCCTATCATTCTGAACTGAACACCTTTCGTATGGATTGTGAACCATATCCCGCAGATGGCCAATACAACCATCAGGATAAAACCTAATATGTCATTCAGCGTATTCAGCATGTTTCAGTTCGTCATTTATCCTACATTGAAATAGTCGAAACCTACGATGGTGTCCACAAAGCGGTGCACGTAGTCAGCAGCGGTGGTAGGCCACTGGAAACCGATACGGTAGAGTACCTGCGTGGTGTAGTCGTTGGTCGACTCTATCCAGCGCATCTTGTGGCTGCCACCCATTTTGTAAGCCATCAGCGGGCGAAGCAAGGTGACCAGGTCGGGATTGTCCATCATCTTCTCCAATGCCTGCTGGAACTCCTCTGTCTCCACGCGCTTGAGCGTGATGCCAGCCTCGGAGAAGCCCGTAAGGATGTCGCTGAGGAACTGGCGATGCGTGTTGCAAGGATGGAACACGATGCACTCCTTGGGTGTCTGTGCGAGTTGCATGATGGCACCTGCCACCTCGTCGATGGGCGAGAACTCAAAACGCTGATCGAGATCCTGATAGGGCACCATTCCAATCACCACATAGGCGCGCAGCTTAGCCAGGAAGTTGTTGGTGTTGAAGTTGATCTGGAACTCGCCGTCCTTCTGGCGTGCCGACAGGTTGCCCACACGCATAATCTTGGCATTCAGGCCATGGTGTGCGATGGCATCGAGAACCAGTTCTTCGGCCTTGAACTTCGAATAGACATACTTGTTGGCGTCGATTTTCTGTCCGATGTAGAAGCTCTGCTCCGTCAGTTTGACCTCCGGGCCAGGAACGTTGTCTACGCTGATGCCGGAAATGCTGTTGGTGGAGATGTGGATCAGACGTGAACCGGTGCGCACGCAGAAGGTGATCAGATGTCGTACAGACTCGATGTTCACCATCTCGATGTCATTGCCTGCAGAGAAGTGTTTCACATTGGCCACACAGTTGATGACCGTCAATTGCTCATTCAGATGATCGAAGGCACTGGCTTCTGTGACTTCTGCGGCAAATGCAGTGACACGCTCGTCGAAATGACTGAAGGCTTCTGTACGGCCGAAATAGTAGAAATACAGTGTCTTGATACGGCTCAAAGCCTCAGCGTCGCCCTTGGCACGGATCGGGCAGAGTATCTTACCGTGGAAATGGGTCAGCAGTTCGTTGAGGATGTGGATGCCGAGATAGCCTGTGGCTCCTGTCAGCAGCACATCGCCGATAGGCTGGCGCTTGCCCTCACGGAAGGCTGCAAGGGTATTGCGGTCAAGAAGGGCGTTCAGGGGCGCATAGTGAGCGGCCTCTGGAGTGTCGAGGACAGGAGTCGCTGTCTCCGTACTTGTAGCAGCCGTCTCTCCTTTGCTTCCGCTGACGAATGCGGCGAGAGCCCTCGGGGTCTTCAGACTGAAAATGTCGTTGAAGACAATCTGCACACCGTGTTTGCTGGCCTCTACGATTACCTTGATGGCATTGATACTCGTACCGCCAATCTCAAAGAAATTGTCAGTGGCACCCACCTCTTTGATCTTCAGGATATCAGAGAAGATACTGCAGAAGAGCTCTTCTGTCTCGCCCTTAGGAGCCTCGTATTCAGTGGCACGCTTCATCTCTGGTGCGGGCAATGCCTTACGGTTGATCTTGCCATTAGGTGTCATCGGCATGGCGTCCATCCGCATATAGGCGTCGGGCACCATATAGTCGGCCAATGACGAGGCGGCCAGTGTGGCGCGGATGTCCTCGTCGCTCAGTGCGGCATTGGCTTCCAAGGTGTAGTAGAGCACCAGATGCTCGTTGCCCATCACCTTGCGCACTTCGGCAGCAGCCTGACGGATGCCCTCGATATTCAGGGCCTTGCTCTCTATCTCACCGAGCTCGATACGGAAACCGCGCAGCTTCACCTGGGTGTCGATACGGCCCATGTACTCGATCTGGCCATCCTCATTCCAGCGGCAGAGGTCGCCCGTATGGTACATCCGTACAGGACGTCCCCAACGGTCTTGCTTGACGAACGGACAGTCGACAAACGACTTGGCCGTGCGCTCGGGCAGTCGCCAGTAACCGCGTCCCACCTGGATGCCTGCAAAGCACAGCTCGCCTGCCACACCCTGTGGTACCAAATTGCCAGCGGTGTCAACGATGAAGTTCCAGTTGTTAGCCACACTCTCGCCGATAGGTATGTTCTCCACACGGCGGCCCGGAGCGATGCTGTAATAGGAAGTATCGTCGGTACACTCCGTCGGGCCATAGACGTTGATGATCTCGATGTGGTCGCTATACACACCGTCCATCTTCTCACCACCACCTGTGGTAAAGCGGATGGGAAGATCGTCAAAGGTGTTGAGCAGCAGACAGGTCATCGCCGTAGAATAGCCACCACCTGTACACTGATGGTCGATCAGGAACTGGCGGATAGCTGCCAGGTCTTTACGAATCTCTGTCGGCATGATGTGGAACGAACCGCCCAATGTCAGCACAGGATACATATCCTCGATATGCGCATCGAATGAGAACGAGCGGTGGCCGCTGATACGGTCGTTGGCGGTCAGTTTCTCCATGTCAATCACCACAGCGATGAAGTTGCGCAGACCTGCCTGGTGGAGCATGGCTCCCTTGGGCTTGCCCGTAGAACCTGAGGTGTAGATCATATAGGCCAGGCCTTCAGGATTGGACAGGTCGATGGGCTGGCAGTCTGCCGATGGGCTATTGACCACTTCTGCCATAAAGTCATCGATGAAGAAGGTCTTGGCTGCAGCAGTACTGAAATCGCCCTCAGCCTCTTTGGCTTCCAGCACATCGTGAGTGGTGATCAGCACCTTCGACTCAGAGTTCTCCAGCATATAGCTCAGACGCTCGTTAGGATATTCGAAATCAAGCGGTGTATAAGCGGCAGCGGCCTTGTGGATAGACAGCACGGCGAGTGGGAACTCCTTGGTACGGTCGAGCATGACACATACAAAGTCGTTGGGACGCACACCAAAGTTGATCAACTGATGAGCCAGCGCATTGGAGTAGCGGTCCATCTCAGCGTAGGTCAACTGGCTGTCCTTGTCCACCACAGCGGGGGCGTCTGGGGTGCGCTGAGCCTGCTCGGTGAAGAGGTTGGCAAAGGTCTTGCTCAGGTCCACGTCGATCTCCTTGCCCGTGCCGATCTTAATGATGCGCTCAGCCTCTTCGTCGCTGACGATGCTGATGCTTGTCAGGGCAGCTTCGGGTTGGGCGATCATTCGCTCTGCGGTCACCTTGACAGCGTCGGCCAGACTCTGCATCAGACGCTCTGAATATTTGCCATTGTCGTATTCGACACAGACGCAGGCCTGTCCATTCAGTTCACGAACGAAGAAGGTAATGGGGAACTTGGGAACTTTGAGCTCCAGACCTTCCAGCTCCAGCGGGGTATCCTGGCAGATATACTGGCTGATGACACCCAGCTGATAGACAAACTGTATCTCGGCTGTCAGACCATAGTCGGCGGCGATTTGTGCGAACGGGTAGTTCTCGTGGCGCAGGGTCTCGTCGAAGTTGGCGCTGACCTCCTGCAAGAACTCGTCGACCGTCTGCTTGCCGATGGAGGCACTCAGGGCCAGTGTGTTGACAAACATACCTACGGTGTTGCGGATGCGCAGGTTGGAACGGCCGCCAGAAACGGTGGTGATACATACCTGCTCGCTGTTGGCAAAGCGTGACAGTGAGTAATAGATGGCCGAGAGAATCAGATGAGCCGGTGTGATGTGGTGGTTGCGGCAGAAGGCGTCGATGGCCTTGATGTCAAGCGCGGAGATGGCTTTGCTGATCGTTCCCTTGACAGGATTGGGCAGGTCGGGACGTACCTCCGTGGCGGCCTCGACAACAGACAGACGGTCTTTGAAGAACTCCGTGGCGGCCTGATAGTCTTCCCCACCCTCTGCGGTCTTCTCTGCCATCACGTAGTCGGTATACGGCTGGTCTTCGTCTTCGATGGGCTCAGCATTCATGATGCTGCACAACTGCTGCAGGAAGATGTCGACAGAACCGCCGTCGAAGATTAGGTGATGCACATCCATCATCAGATAGACCTGCTTCTCAGTCGTCACGATTTCAAAGCGATAGAGCGGTCCATGGCTCAGGTCGAAGGGTTTCACAAACTCGTGCTTATACTGTGCCAGTTCTTCCTCACTCATTTGCTTGACAGGAATCTCGACAGTCTGCTCCTTGTCAATGGTCTGTACGATACCCTCTTCTCCGTTTCCAAAGTGAATGGTCATCTCAGGATGCTTCTTCACAAGGGTTTTGACAGCCTCGGCCAAGGCAGTGGTGTCAGTATGCTGTGAGAAGGCAATCTTGTTGGGTATGTTATAGAGCGTTGTCTCAGGATTTTTCAGACAGTCAAAATAAACTCCAGTCTGAGCATAGCTCAATGGGACAGAGGTGAGTGAAGAGGCCTGAGACGAGGAAGAGGTGGTTGGGGCGTGCTCTGGTGTGTCTGTAGTGGCAGCGCTTTTGCTTGTCATCTGCTTCCAGATTTCATTCTCTATGCTCTGCACCGTGCCATTCTTCACCAGCGACTTCGCATCGAGGATGATGCCATAGCGCTTGTTCACTTGTACGGCGAGTTTGATGGCTGAGATGGAAGTAAGGCCAGCATATCCCAGCACGGTGGTGACACCGAACTCCGTGTTGTTGACGATGCCGGCAATCATCTCATGCAATTCCTGCTCCAGCAGGTTCATGGGCACATTTGACTCCTCCACGACGGCGGCTTTCTTCTCGGGTTTCGGCAAGGCGCGTTTGTTCACCTTCTGGTTTTGGTTCAGAGGGATGCGGTCGATCTGCATGGTCACAGCCGGCACCATGTAAGGCGGTTTCTGGTCGAGGATGAAGTTGTTCAAAGCCTCGATGTCAATCTCCTTGTCGCTAACGATGTAGGCGGCGATGAACTTACCACCGTTTCCACCTTCCTCATCGAAGGCCTGCACCGTAGCGTCCTTGATACCCGGGAACTCACGGATGATGGCTTCCACCTCTTTCAGCTCGATACGGAAGCCGCGGATCTTCACCTGTCCGTCTCGTCTACCCACAAACTGTATGTCACCAGAAGGCAGGTAGCGCACGATGTCTCCAGAGCGATAGACACGCATATATTTCTCATCCTGGGTGAATGGGTTGCAGATATACACCTCTGCTGTTTTCTCCGGACGGTTCAGGTAGCCACGGCTCACCTGTGGACCGGCAATCCAGAGTTCGCCAGCGGCGCCGACGGGCAGGCGATGGCCCTGTGGGTCGACCACATAGAGGCGCATGTTGTCGAGGGGCTTGCCGATGGGTATCTCCTTCATCTTCTTGTCTACTTTGAAGGTTGTGGTGAAAATGGTGCACTCCGTCGGACCGTATACATTAATGAAATCATAGCCTCGGGGCGGGGTGAGCGATGCCAGCTTCTCACCTCCAGTGGAGAGGTATTTCAGCGAATGGTTCTCGATGCTGGTGGCAAACTGATAACCCACCTGTGTTGTCATGAATGAGTGGGTGATACCATTCTGCTCGAAGTAGTTGTTGAGGGCGATGAAGTCGAGACGCAGATCCTCGGGGATGATATGGACGGTGGCGCCACAGGTTAAAGCGGGATACATGTCCATCATGCACGCATCGAATCCGTAGGAGGCGTATGCAGCCACCTGATGCTCTGGCTTCAGTCCGTAGTAGCGCTGGAACCAATTGCAGAAGGTCACTAAGTTGGCGTGAGTCAGTTGGCAGCCCTTCGGCACACCCGTTGATCCGGAGGTGTAGAGGAGAATGAATAGGCTGTCCGGAGTGATAGAAGCGGAAGGATGAGAAGAGGGATCGCAGACACCCTCATTTTCCATTTTCATTTCTCCGTTTTCTATCATGATCACGTCACCCTTGTATTCGTCGACGATGTCTCGCAATTCCTTGTCGGCGATGAGCAACTTGGCGTCGGCATCCTGCATCATGAAGTTGAGACGCTCCTTCGGATAACTGGGATCAAGCGGCTGATAAGCACATCCGGCCTTCAGTACGCCCAGGGAGGCGATGGCCATCCACTCGCAGCGTGGAATCAGGACAGAGACGACATCCTCAGCGCCAAGTCCCTTCTGGGCAATAGTGCCTGCGATACGGTCACTGATTTCGTCCACCTCAGCATAGGTGTATTTCTTGTCTTGATAGACAACGGCGATATTCTGAGGTGTGGCCTTCGCCTGACGACGGAACAGCGAGACGATGGTCTGCGTGTTGTCATAATCCACATCATTCTGGTTGAAAGAGTCGAGCAAATCTACCTGAGTAGCCGTGGAGATGGTGATGTCGCGGAGCAGCTCTTGTGCGAGGAATCCGTTCACCACCGCCTCATAACTCTCCAAGAACTGGCTGATGAGTGTCTCACTATACTCATTGGCGCTGTATTCTGCCTCTACATAGAAAGAAGTCTCCTTGCTATAAGCTTTCACGTAGATGGGACATTCGCGCGTGTTGTTGTTCAGTCGTTGCTGACTCAGCGGCTTCTGGCAGAACTCGTTTTGAGAGAACAGTGTGCCATGCCAGGCAAAGGTGGTGGCTGCCTGCAGACCTAAGTCTGTCACCATGTCACTATAGGCATAAGCCTCATGCTGCCGGCATCCGCTCATCTGCTCCTGACCAGCTTTCAGGAAGTCAAGCACCGTCGTGTCGTTGTCGAACTTCGCATACGCAGGCAATGTCTTGACAAGCATACCCATGGTATGGGCCAGACGCTTGTCGCTCCTGCCATTATGTATCGTGCTGAAAAGCACTTCCTGCTCGTTGTTATACTTTGCCAGCAGAAAACTATAAACGGCAGTAAAGAAGGTGCTCTTATAGATGCCATGCTCTTGACAGAAACGCTCTACCTCTGCCATCTCCATGTGCATCTTACGGGTCATCAGTCCCTCCTGAGGTTCCTCTTCCTCCAGGTCGGGCAAAAGCGGAGAGTAGGTGTCGCCGCAGTCAAAATGCTGGGCATACCAGTGCTTGTCTGTTTCGAAAGCATCGGTCTGGCGCAATGTCTCCTCAGCGGTAGCCACAGCGGCAAGGCTCATTTCCTCAGCAGCCAAGGACTCACCCTGATAGGCCTTCTCGATATCAGCCAACAGCACCTTACGTGATGTGCCGTCGCTGATGATGTGATGGATGTCTTGCAACAGGTAGAAATGTCCGGCATCGCGAAGCAGGCGGATACGGAACAACCGGTCTGTATACAAATCGAATGGCTGGACAAAACGGGCCTTTTCAGCCTCGATGTCGTCTACGCTCTCTACGGTCAGTTCGAACGTCTCACTGTCGTCGACGGCTTGCTGCGGATCGCCCTGCTCGTTCAGTTCGATACGGGTGAACAGCGTAGGATGGGCGGCTACTGCTGCCTCGATGGCTGACTTCAGTTTCTCCTCATCCAAGCCACCGTCGAAGGTGTAAAGATAAGGAATGTTATAACATGCCTCGCCCTGGTGATTGACACACTCTACATAGAGGCCATACTGCGTTTTGGATAATGGTGCTAATGATTTCATGTGATTTTAATTATATTTTTTTGTTATTTTTATTTATTCTTTATTATTTCAATTCAAACTTGACATTGTATTTTCTATGAAGCAGGTAGATGGCGATCATCTCGATGATGTAAGCGATCAGATAGCTGAACCACAAGTATTGGGGCAAAAGGATGGACATCAGCCACAGGACGGGAATGACCGTCAGCGAGAGCGCAAAGGAGATGAACAGCGCTATCTGGTTGTAGTTGTAGAGCTTATAGACGATCATTATCGTGTAGATGTAGCAGAAGGGAATGAGACTGAAAGCGAATACGCTCAGCGCATAGCAGCCCTCTTTTATCAGGTCCGGCTCATCGGCTCCGAAAGTCTTCACGGCAAGCTCTGGCCATATCCACACAAACAGACAGGTGAGGACCATCGCGACGGTGATGAAATTGAACGACTTGCGCTGTACCAAGGTGAAGGCCTCATTGTCGCCCTTGCCCACCTGAATGGCTCCGAAGGTCTGTAAGGTGCGGCAGACACCTCCGAGGAAGAGGTTGTAGATCTGCAACAGATACATACAGATGGAGAAAGCGAAGATACCTGCACGACCCAGTGTCGAAACCACGATACGGTTGGAGCAGAACAGTAACAGGGTCAGACAGACGGAAGCGATGGCGAGCGGCGCACCTTGTGAGATGAGGTCCTTCAGCGTGGTAAGCATACGGACTCCTTTTTCGCTCTTGAAGACCAGTCGCAGATTGTTTTTGGCAGAAAGGAAATGGAATGCCATCATAGCGATGCCCACCACGTGACCAATGACAGTAGCAGCAGAACTACTTGCTATACCCCAGCCGAGATACTTGATGAAGATGATGTCGAGGATGAGGTGAACGGCATTGTCAACAAAAATGGATAAAGACACCAACTTCGGACTACCGTCGACACTGACCATCGTGTCGGCACCCCAACACAGCAGATAGACTGGTGCGCCAAGCATCATCACACGCAGGTAGGCTTTGGTGGGCTCGAAGAGTTGCTCGCTGTTGCACAACAACCTGGTGGAGGCATCGGGGAAGAACAGACCGCAGGCTGCGATTATCACACCTGCCACCAGGCAGGCTATCATCGACACGGTGAAGATGTAAGAGGCACGCTGCAGGTTCTTCTTACCGAGTTGCATGCCCACTAACATGCCGGCACCTGTGGCCAATAACATGTTGAGGGTGAACATGAACTGTATCATGGTACGCGATATATTGATGGCACTCACCGCGTCCTCGTTGATGAGGTTTCCCACGATGATAGCATCGATCACATTGCCCAGACAGGCCGAGAGGGCGATCAGGATGGATGACCACAAGAATACCCAAAATTCTTTGTTAAATGTTTTTCTTTCTGCTTGATTCATAAGACGGATAAAATTGACTTTTTCTAAATCGTTTATAAATTGATTATAGTTCTTGCTGAGTGAAGGGTGTTTGTTCCTTTCATCATTGCAAAGATACAAGCAATTTTATCTAGTTGAATCTTTTTTTTTCTTTTTTTGTCATGTTTATTGCGACACGAACCACAGAGTGCGACAAACCTTACAACATCATGCATTTTCTGACATGTCTTTCAGATTGATTGAGGTATTTGGATGGCGGAAACTAATTCTAAGGACGAACATCAGCAGAGCAAAATTGAATGGCGGGCTTGCCCGCATGAACAATCGCAACTTTGTTGCGTTAAAAATGATGCCGACCCTTTGATGGGTCGAGCATACCTTAATGTACGAGCGACCGGATGGGAGCGGTTGCATGAGGGTGTGTCAAAATGATTAAATTGGCGCACCCTCTTTGTATTTTTTGCAATTAGAACAAAACTGGGCTTATGCGGCCATTTTATGTGTTAA
>JAEEGL012483599.1_pt1 | contig 14581 bp, 5 predicted proteins | sample 9134231 | NCBI WGS metagenome assembly JAEEGL01 (sample SAMN16246548, study PRJNA631951) | gut metagenome | biome: gut microbiome; feature: rumen; material: fiber-attached | host: Bos | place: Iran: Karaj | collected 2018-10
ATTCTGCTCATTACCAACAACATAGATCATTTGGTCGATGGGGTAATCCTTGTAACGCAACTGGGCAGTGCCGATGTCTTGCGTCATATAGACCGAAGTGCCGTCGCTGCGCAGCAACAACTTTTGGTCCAGGCCGTCAGCCGTGAGGTCGGCCCACACGCTATTGTCCTCCTTGCGGTAGAACAGGCCCTTTTTCAAGCCCTCGAGCACGGTGTCGCGTCCCACCAGGTAGGTGTCGCTCTCATAATATATTTTGTCGAATGATACGCCCATGCGCTTGTAGGTCTCGTCAAAACCTGCATAGACCCAACTGTTCATCTTCTCCCACAGGGCACGCACCTCGGGGTCACCAGCTTCCCAGCGGCGCAGCATGTCGTGTGCCTCCTGGATGAGGGGTGCCTGCTTTTCAGCCTCCTCGGGACTCATGCCCTTCTCGACCAGTTCCTTGATTTCTGCCTTGTAGTGCTTATCAAAAGCCACATAGAAGTCGCCAATCAGGTGGTCGCCCTTCTTACCTGTAGATTCGGGCGTATCGCCGTTGCCCCACTTGAGCCAAGCAAGCATCGACTTGCAGATGTGGATGCCGCGGTCGTTCACGATATTGGTCTTCACGACCTTGTAGCCGTTGGCCTCCATGATGCACGACAAGCTGTAACCCAGCAGATTGTTGCGCACGTGACCCAGGTGCAGTGGCTTATTGGTATTGGGCGACGAGTACTCGATCATCACCAGCTGACTGTCGTCGGTTGCGGCCTTGAAACCGTAGTTAGGCGTCTCGGCGACATGCTTAAGCACGCCCGTCCAGAACGACGGCTTGATGGTAATATTCAAGAAGCCCTTGATGACGTTGAATTGTTCTACTGCCTCGCAGTGGGCCTGCATGTACTCGCCAATCTCTTGAGCGGTCACATCAGGTGCCTTGTGCGATGCCTTCAGGAAGGGGAATACCACAATCGTCTCGTTGCCCTCAAACTCCTTCTTGGTCGTTTGAGGAACAATTTTCTCGGCGGGGAAATCCACACCGTATAATTCCTTGACCGCAGCAGCGGTGGCCTGAGCCAAAATATTATCAATTGACATAATCTATTGTATTGTTTGATCAGTTACTCATTTAATTAAACGACAAAGGTAATAAAAAGCTTTCAGCTTTTAGTCCTCAGACATTAGATTTTTGAAAATTTCGCCGCAAACCAAACATATGCAGGAGCATCTCTATTAAGAGAATGCTCCTGCAAACCTTTTAATAAACAATAGTAATATGAAACAGCTTCTTTTAATGCTTTGCCGTCTTTACAGGATCCAGCACGATGAGCTTGTTGATGGGTGTGCCACCATAATTCACACCATCGTTGTAGGTACCGAAATAGCGGTAAAGACCGGCAGGCACCTTGTTGCCATTCAAATCCTTCATATCCCAGTTCAGCGGGAAGCTGTCGGTTGTCGTCATCCACACGAGCTTGCCCGTTGCATCGGTGATACGGAACGTCATGTCAGGATGCAATGTCAGGCTCGTCTCCAAATCAAAGTTGACATCTTCATTGACAAATGCCGGTGACTTATCAGCGATAACATCCACTACAGATGCCTGTCCCACCATGAAGGAAATCGTTCTTGTGGCACTATTTCCCAACAGGTCATAGACAACGTAGGTGAGGGTATGCAAGCCCTCAGAAAGATTATTGAGCGCATACCTGATGGCGACCGACTTACTGCCATCGGAAACGGTGGCACCGCAAAGGACATCGCCATAGGACTGCTTGCCGCCGTCGAGCAGCAATCTCATACTGCTGGATGCTGAGTTAGCCTGCAAATTCACGCCCTCGTTATCACTGACAGTGATATACAGCATTGAATTCGGAGAGACAATCGCACCCTCATTAAACGTGGTTTCATCGTTCAAGTACATAGCAGTGATTACCGGAGCTTCATTATCCTCCAGAACCTTGGACTCATCATAAGGGAGCATGACGATTTGCTTGGTCATGCCATTCACCATCTTGTCGCTGTTATCCTTGTGTGCATAGACACGGAGCATGAGAGTCAGAACAGAATTCACGCGTCCATAAGGAATTCTGGGAGCAATCATGGAACCCGTAAATACACCATTCTCTACCCTGCCCGAAATCTCGGCGAGCATCGTACGGTCAAAATAGATATCGCGAGTTGTTAACATAACCGATAGCGTCGTGAACAAGTTTTCAGGGCCATAGAGTGTTGCCGTTGCATCGCCATTGAATGACGTGTCGATATTACCATCGTCATCGACAACCTGGGCAGTAATCTCGAATCGGCATAAGGGGCTCACCTCAGCATTGTACAAAGTGTCAGTCACATCAGTGCCATTTACGCTCAATATGTTGAACTTGGGAGATGGATAGTTCACCCGCATTGCTGGGTCACCCAGCAGGAAGAATGACAATTTGTTGATATCGGCACTTGGAAAGCTGCGCTTTGTATCACGATAGGCCTCACCCAACGTGGGCATCACGCCCTTGCTGTTATAGCTGAAGAGTGAGTTGATGAAATAACGGTTCAACTGGTCGTTAGGACCAGCCGACACCATACGTGCCGATGCCACCAAAGCGATGGCGCCACCATCACGCTTGTGGAACATGAGTTCGGCAATACCACGCGAGTCATTGTCATAGTGCGCCACATCACAGCAGGCCAATGACATGATGGGATAGTGGGGATAGGACGTGCTGGACACATCAGATGTTGTCCACATCTTGTTATATTTCGTTAAGCTAAGAGTACCAGCATGTCCGACGTAAGTGAAAAAGTAGGCACCTTCCTTAAACAGATAACTCAGACGATGTTTTGCCTCGGTTGCCGTCTTGCGTTCAACAGAAAAAGTAGGCTCAATCGATGATCGAGGGTACATGCTGTTGTGCACGGTGTTCACGTGCATGCCCGTGTTCAAGTCATTCACCAGCTGGTTCTCATATCCCTGTGCCTGGAACAAATATCTACCACCGTCGGGCGAGTCACTCGACACGATCGTGTTATTGCGCCACACACTGTAGTCGGGATTGGCATAGTATTCCACAATCTTGTCCACATCACTGCGGGCTTCCTCCTCATCGATGCTAGTGATACGGCCAACACCAATGCTCAACTTGTCACTGGCAATGTTAGCGCCAGATCCATTCTCCAAGAACCCAAAGAAATCATCAGTGATGTAACTCTGATCCATGACACTGCTGTTATCACTCTGATAGGTAAGCAGTACATTTGGATGCGCTCCTAAAAGCTGACGGTTATCATAGGATCCGGTGCCAAAGAGCAACAAATTTTTGAACTTTTGGCTATCACGGTCATACAGCATCTTGCACAACAGGCGGTAGGCCATTGCATCACGCGTGCCACTGGAGAACTCGTTAAATACCTGTTCCTGATCCACTACAGCCACGTCAATGCCATCTACAGCACGATGCATTGTAGCCAGGCGTTCGGCCTGCGATTTCAGGGCACTTGTGGTGATGATAAGCAGGTCGGGCGTAGCCATTGCATGCAAATTCTGATTTGCTATAGGCTCATACCCCGAAATCTTCTTCAACGTTTTGGCGGGGTCAAATGCCACATAGGTCGAATTGGAAATGGGGTTAGAGAAGAACGAAAGACCAGTGCCGCTCGCATCGTTGTAACGAGTCGTCGTCACCAACATGGGAGCCTTGGTATTATTGATGTACCATACCACAGTGCTGGAAGCAGCGTTAGGCAACATGAAGCGTTCCTTGCCATTGGTTTCGGCGAATCCCATAATCATCTGGTTGTCGGGCGATGCGGCCAAAACATTACGATGCTTATAGGTCAGGATAAAATAGTCCAGTCGAGCAAGTGTGGCTGATATCGTATCATTCGTTCCCTTGAGAATGGGCTCGTACTGGCCATGCTGGGTGGGTTGGCTCAGCTTTAGCATCCCATAGGGGGAAGCATTGTTATAGTAAACATCCTGCAGGGGCATGTAGATACGAGAAGCATCTTCTTCATAGTTTGTCGTGTCCGCGCTATTTCCGCTATGCAATACCGCATTGGCGTAAGTTGTACCCGGAACGTTGGCAGCGATTGACGTTTGCACGACGATGGTGCTGTCGGACAATTGGGGCAGGAAGTAGTTAATCAGTGTCTTGCCTTTGGAAAAGTCCTCACCCAGCAGTTCCTTTCCCGAACTGAACGGTGTCATCAGATCTCGCTCATGATAGAAGTAACTCATGCTCGATGTGACATCATTGTAGTTGGTCACCGTGGGAACGTTCTTCTTGGAAGGCACCACGTCAGCAGACCCTTCCTCGGTAAGGAAATAGCAGCCCACCTGAGAATACGGGTTGAATTCACGCGTGTAACGTGGTGTGGAAGTATAGCCCACCATAGTGAAAGACACAGGGCCGTTACCATAGAAACAAATCTTGTTATTTGTACGCAGGATGGGCACTGCTTTCAGGTCGTCAACAGCGTTGCCATTAAGCACCTCGTTGATGCGGTTGCCACCATGTCCATACACGTGAACCTGTGACGGGTTATTGAAACCCATCGCACGCAACTCGTCATAGGTAATCTCATAGATGCCATTCTCAGGGATCATCACTTTTACCCACTTGCCTGTAGCGAGCCTGGATTGTGCGGCATAAGACGGTGCACTTAATGCACCCATGTTGCCGACACACAAAAAAGCCATCAAGAGCAGACAGGCAAGTTGAAGTTTTGTCACATCGCGCATATTACTTGTTTTTATACTTAGGATTTCTTGATTATTTCGCATGAGGGTAGCATACCATGGCAGCACCCCAGTTTTTTTTAATTATTGGCTGTCTTAACCGGATCGAGGACAATCAGCTTGTTGATGGGCGTACCACCATAGTTCACGCCATCATTGTAGGTGCCGAAGTAGCGGTACAGGCCCGCAGGCACCTTGTTGCCGTTCATGTCCTTCATATCCCAGTTCACAGGGAAGCTGCTGGTCTTGGTCATCCACACGAGATGGCCCACAGCGTCGGTCACACGCAGCACCATTTCGGGAGCGACAGTGAGTTTGGTATCCACGTCGATGTTGACTGCGCCGTCAAGGAATGCGGGCATCTTATCGGCCACAAGATTGACAGCCGAAGTCTGACCCACGAGGAACGAGATGGTGCGACTGGCGCTATTGCCCAACATGTCATAGACAGTGTAAGTGAGCGTGTGTAGACCTTCGGACAGACTCGACAGCGGGAATTCGATGTTCACCGTCTTGCCACCATCGGCAACCGAGGCAAAGTATATTACCTCACCGAAGGATTGCTTGCCACCGTCGAGTTGCAGTATCATTGTGTTGCTCACCGAGTTGGGCTGCATGTTAATACCTTCATTGTCGCTTGCGCTGATATAGAGCATCGCATCAGGGGCAATCACAGCACCATCTTCAAAGGTCATCTCGTCGTTAACATACATGGCATTGATGACAGGCGCCTGACTGTCTTCGATAGCTGCTGACGCGTTATACGGGAGCATTTTCACTTGCTTGGTGAATCCGTTCACCATGCGGTCGCTATTGTCCTTGTGCGCATATACACGCAAGAGCACACCCTCGTTGCGTGCCATCGGCGACTTCGGCACAATCACCTCTCCCGTGAACAGGCCATTCACCACACGACCTGAAACCTCGGCCAGTTTAGCACGGTCACAATAAATGTTACGGTCTTCCATCACACCATTAATATTGGTAAGAGATAAAGTCGTGAACAGATCTTCACGATCATAAAGCATCACCGTAGCATCACCATTGAAGTTGGAGTCAATGTTACCCTCGGAATCCACAACCTGAGCCTTCACCTCGAACTTGCATAACGGGCTGATCGTTGCCGTTTTCGTCGAATCGGTCACATCAGTACCGTTCACCTTTGTAATGTTGAACACTGAAACGGGATAATTCACACGGATAGCGGGATCACCCAGCAGGAAGAACGACATCTTGTTGAGGTCTTGGTTAGTGAAGCCCAGTTTAGACTGTTTGTAAGCCTCGCCAAGTGTGGGCATCACACCATTACTGTCATAGCTGAACATTGCATTGATAAAGTAGTGGTTCAGTTTATCATTAGATGACGCAAACACCATGCGAGATGAAGTGAGCAACGCGATAGCACCGCCATCACGCTTGTGGAACATCAGTTCAGCGATGCCGCGCGAGTCGTTATCATAGTGCGCCACATCACAGCAAGCGGTGGACATGATGGGGAAATGCGGATAAGACGTACGAGACACGTCACCGGTAGTCCACATCTTGTTCGTCTTGGTGAAAGAAACGGCACCGGCATGGCCCACATAGGTTGCAAAGTAGGCACCAGCCTTGAGTTGGAGAGTCAGTTTGTGCTTGGCCTCGGTTGCAGTCTTGCGATCAACGGTGAAAGTAGGCTCGGTAGTTGAGCGGGGATACATGCTGTTGTGAACCGTATTCACATTCATACCCGTCTTGAGCTGATTATCAATCTGGTTCTTGTAGCCCTGGCCCTGGAACATGTATTGACCTTGATCAGGCGTATCACTCATCACGAGAGCGCCATTACGCCATACGCCATAGTCGGGATTGGCATAGTATTCCACAATCTTGTCCACATCGCTGCGCGCCTCATCTAAATCGGCACAAGTAATGCGGCCAACACCAATGCGCAACTTGTCACTGGCCACGTTCATACCTGAATTATCATCAAGGAAACCGAAAAAGTCATCACTTGTGAAAGATTTGTCGGTAGCATTGCTGTTGTCGCTCTGATAGGTCAACAAGTCGCTGGGATGACTACCCATTAGCTCACGATTGTCAAATGAGCCAGCACCAAACAGTAACAGGTTCTTAAATTTTGCATTGTCACGGTCATACAGCATCTTGCACAGCAAACGATAGGCCATACCATCGCGTGTTCCGCTGGAGAACTCGTTGAAGACCTGGTCTTGAGTCACTACGACCACATCGATGCCGTCAACAGCACGGTGCAAGTCAGCCAGTCGAACGGCCTGCTCCTTAATGGGTTCAGTGGTGATTATCAGCAGGTCAGGCACAGGCATACCGTGCAGGTTCTGGTTCGCTACGGGTTCATAGGACAAAACCTTCTTCAGTGTTTTGGCAGGGTCAAAAGCCACATAGCGGGAATTAGCGATTGGATTCGAGAAGAAGCAACGGCCTTGTCCACTCGCATCGTTATAAGTACTTGTGGCTACCGACATGGGACTATTGGTGTTGTTGATAAACCACACCACAGTGCTTGAAGTGGCACCAGGCAGCATGAAACGGTCTGCGCCACGAGTAACGCCATAGCCCATGAACAACTGATTGTCGGGAGAACCGTCAAGGATATTCTCGTGCGTGTAGGTCAAGATGAAATAGTCCAGGCGACCAATTGTGGTGTATCCGGTATCACTCGAGAACTTGATATAGGGTTCATATTGCCCATGCTCGGCAGGATGAGTCAACTTCAATTGGGCATAGGGAGTCGCGGTGTTATACCTCGTATAAGAGCCCGACACCGCTTTAGCAATGCGGGACGATGAGGATGAATACACCGTCGTATCAGTAGCATTGCCACTGTGCAGCACAGCATTGGCGTATGAAATCACATTGGGATATGCCGCAATAGCTGTGTGCACGACGATGGTGCTATCTGCCAAGTGAGGCAAGTAATAGTCGATGAGCGGTGCATTTTTAGCAACGTCCTCACCCAACATATCTTTACCCGAAGAGGTGACACTCATCAACTCACGCTCGTGATAATAGTAACCCAAGCTGACTAAATTGTCCACATATTCCGTCACAACGGGTGCTGGTCTATCTTCAGGCACCAGATCAGACGAAGCCTCTTCGGTCAAGAAGTAACAACCCACTTGTGCATAAGGGTTGATGTCGCGAATGTAGTGAGGCATCGAGGAATAGTCCTTTATGGTGAAAGAAACGGGGCCATTGCCATAGAAACAAATCTTATTGTTGGTACGCAGGATAGGCACCTGAACCAGGTCATCTACTGCAGTACCATTGAGTTGTTCACTGATGCGGTTTCCTCCCGTGCCATATACATGCACTTGAGCGGGATTGTTAAAGCCCATCTCCCGCAACTCATCGTAAGTAATCTCATAAACCCCATTTTCAGGGACAGAAACCTTGACCCACTTGCCAGTGGCAAGCTTCGATTGAGTCGCATAATTTGTCACATTGAATGCGCCTGCATAGTTGGCACCAAAAATGGCCATCAGAACCACACAAGCAAATTGAAATTTCTTCAGATTACGCATATGTCTTGTTTTTGTTAGTTTCTTGCTTCACTTCATTTTAACGATCACTACAAGGGACTACCAAGTGTGACTTAAATTCAAACCACAAAGGTAATAAAAAAGATTTTAGATTTCAGCTACTTGTGATTAGTTTTTTTCTCTTTTCACACAAATGCTAAACAATGTAAACGTGGGAGCGGCCTCAGACTTGCTGACACGCTCCCACGCGGATATCTGCCCCATGCCTTGGCTAGGGCTACTTTGTTTCACATCGACTAATCCTCAACGCTAGCCGTCTTGAGAGGTTCGAGTATAATCAACTTGTTGATGGGCGTACCACCATAGTTCACCCCATCGTTGTAGGTACCGAAGAAGCGGTACAGTCCCGCAGGCACTGTGTTGCCGTTCATGTCTTTCATGTCCCAGCTCACCGGGAAGGAGTCGGTCTTGGTCATCCACACCAGGCGGCCCGTAGCATCGGTCACGCGCAGCACCATCTCAGGAGCCAAAGTGAGTTCAGTATCCACATCGAAGTTGACCATTCCATCCTGGAAGGCAGGCATCTTTTCGGCCACGAGATTAACAGCCGAGGGCTGGCCCACAAGGAACGTGATCGTGCGGCTGGCGCTGTTACCCAGCATGTCATAGACCGTATAAGTGAGCGTGTGAAGGCCTTCGGTCAGGTTCGTTAGCGGGAACTCAATGTTTACCGTTTTGCCGCCGTCAGCAACTGAGGCGAAACAAGTCACCTCGTTGTAAGACTGTTTACCGCCGTCAAGTTGGAGCTTCATGCTATTATGAGCCGAGTTGGATTGCATGTTGATGCCCATATCATCGGTTGCGCTGATGTAGAGCATTGCATCGGGGGCAATCACAGCACCCTCCACAAAGGTAGCCTCGTCATTCACATACATGGCATTGATGACTGGCGCCTGGTCATCGTGGACGGCCAATGAATCATTAAATGCCAGCATCGTCACCCGTTTGGTGAATCCGTTCACCATGCGATCGCTATTGTCCTTGTGCGCATACACACGCAACAGCACATCCTCGTCGAGCGCCAATGTTGACTGAGGAACAATCATCTCGGCCTTGAACAAACCATTCACCACGCGTCCTGAGACCTCGGCCAGTTTGGGGCGGTCATAGTAAATATCACGGTCTTCATATTCGCCATCAATTTTGAAACTCAACGTTGTAAAATATCTCTCGCGATCATAGAGCGTCATCGTGGCATCACCATTAAAGCCTGTGTCTATATTGCCCCCGGCATCTACTACCTGGGCAGTCACCTCAAACTTGCAGAGCGGGCTGATCGTCGCCTTCAATGTGTCGGTGACATCGGTGCCGTTCACGCTAGTGATGTTGAACAGTGACACAGGATAGTTCACACGCAATGCGGGGTCACCCAGCAGGAAAAACGACATCTTGTTGACATCGGCACTGGTAAATCCCAGTTTAGACTGTTTATAAGCCTCGCCAAGTGTAGGCATCACGCCCTTGCTGTCATAGCTGAACATCGCATTGATAAAGTTCTGGTTCAGTTGGTCGTTGGGATCGGAATAAACCATGCGTGAAGACGTAAGCAACGCAATGGCACCTCCATCACGCTTGTGGAACATCAGTTCGGCGATGCCTCGCGAATCGTTGTCGTAATGCGCCACGTTACAGCATGCAGTGGACATGATGGGGAAATGCGGATAGGCCGTTCGGGACACGTCACCCGTGGTCCACATCTTGTTCGTCTTGGTGAACGCAACGGCACCGGCGTGGCCCACATAGGTTGCGAAATAGGCACCAGCCTTCAATTGGAAGGCGATCTGTTGCTTGGCCTCGGTCGCCGTCTTGCGGTCAACAGTGAACGAGGGTTGGATGGTCGAGCGTGGATACATGCTGTTGTGAGCCGTGTTCACGTTCATGCCTGTATTGAGTGCATTATCAATCTGGTTCTTATAGCCTTGACCTTGGAACATATACTCACCGTTATCTTGCGCGTCGCTCATGACAAAAGCGCTGTTGCGCCACACGCCATAATCAGGATTGGCATAGTATTCCACAATCTTGTCCACATCGCTGCGCGCCTCATCAGCATCGGTGCAAGTAATGCGGCCAACACCAATGCGCAACTTGTCATTAGAGACGTTTGTTCCCGAGAAGTCATCCAGGAATCCGAAGAAGTCATCACTCGTATAAGTCAAATTCTGATAGTTGCTGTTGTCGCTCTGGTATGTCAACAGGTCATTGGGATGGCTACCCATCAACTCGCGGTTGTCGAATGAGCCCGTGCCGAACAGCAACAGGTTCTTAAACTTGTTGCGGTCGCGGTCATACAGCATCTTGCACAACAGGCGATAGGCCATGCCGTCGCGTGTGCCGCTGGAGAATTCGTTGAAGACCTGTTCTTGCGTCACGACAGCCACGTCGATGCCGTCAACAGCACGGTGCATGTCGGCCAGTCGATCGGCCTGATCCTTGAAAGCCGACGCCGTGATGATGAGCAACTCGGGCACGACCATGCCGTGCAGGTTCTGGTTGGCCACCGGTTCATAGGCAGAAATCTTCTTCAACGTCTTGGAGGGATCAAATGCGACATAGTTGGAGTTGGACAACGGTGCAGAGTAAAAACAAAGGCCGGTGCCGCTCGCATCATTATAGCGGCTGGTGGTGACCAGCAACGGACTCTTGGTGTTGCTGATGTACCACACAACGGTGCTCGACGGAGCATCAGGCAGCATGAAACGTTCCGATCCGCTAGTTGCCCCATAGCCCATAATCAACTGGTTATCTGCAGCATCGGCAAGGATATTCTCATGCTGGTAGCTCAGAATGAAATAATCCAGACGCGCAATGAGGGAATAGCCGGCACTACTTGTAAACTTGAGATAAGGTTCAAACTGACCATGCTCGGCAGGGTCACTGAGCTTCAACGCGCCATAGGGCGAAGCGACATTGTATAGCACATTGGTCGACGAGGGCTTGTAAACTCGCGATGATGCCACAGAATAAGAAGTCGTGTCAGTCGCCTCACCACTGTGTATCACTGCATTAGCATAGCTCACCTCGTTGTTGTGGGCAGCAATGACCGTCTGAACCACGATATTGCTGTCAGAAAGATGAGGCAGATAGTAATCGACCAGTAACGGTGTTTTTGCAAAATTTTCGCCTAGCATCTCCTTGCCCGAGGAGGACATGCTCACGAGCTCGCGCTCATGGTAGTAATACCCCATGCTTGATGGGCGGTCAACATAAGATGTCACCGTCACGATAGTCTTCTTAGAGGGGGTCAGGTCTGCTGTGGACTCCTCCGTCAAGAAGTAGCAACCCACCTGTGAGTATGGGTTGAAAATGCGTGTGTAGTGAGGTGTAGTGTTATAGTCACTGATGGTGAACGATACTGGTCCGTTGGCATAGAAACAGATTTTGTCATTGGAACGCAGGATGGGTACCTGCTTCAAGTCATCGGTCGCATTACCATTGAGCTGCTCACTGATGCGGTTACCACCCACACCATAGACGTGCACATTAGCGGGATTGTTGAAACCCATCTCACGCAACTCGTCGTAGGTAATCTCATACATTCCGTTTTCGGGGACCGACACCTTGACCCACTTGCCCGTTGCCAGGCGTGACTGGGTCGCATAAATCGATGCGTTGAATGCACCTGCATAGGCAGTACCCAAAATGGCCATCAGGACCACACATGCAAATTGAATTTTTGTCAGTTTGCGCATATTCTTGTCTATTTATTGTTTTCTAACTATTTATCACTCCTCTGTGTTACAATCTCACCTTCACATCAAGCACTTGGCGGCCGTTGACGCTAGCAGTCAGATGATCACCAGGCTTCATCGTCAGTGCCTCGCCAGTATCGCCTGTGAACAGCAAGTCACCCATCTTGATGCTGCAACGTGTGCTCGTTGCGGCTATCAGCTCTTCTAAGGGATGCTGCATGTCGGCCAGGCATCTGCTGGCCACTTCCATGCCGTTGACACTCATTACAACAGGCACATGAGCCACATCGTCACATTCAGCCACAGGAAACCAATCCCCCACGATGGCCGCTCCGTCAAATGCCCGGTCCAGTCCCGTCAAGCGGGCGTCATCACTATGAGAAGCCTTCACGGTAAATGCAGCTGTGATGGCATCCCAATAGCGATGAGCGAACTTTGGAGCCACACACTTGCCCAGGCGGTTCATACGCACGACAATAGACGGTGTGGCGACAAAAGACTGGGCGAAATCAGGGATAAAGAACGGGCGTCCAGTGTACAGGATGCAGGAGTCGGACATGAGATAGGCCTGGGGAATGTTTTCCTCCGTGCCGTAATTTCCAGTAAAACCGATCACCTTCATCTTGCTGCTTTGTTACTCTTTCCTTAACATTCTGACTGTCTCACTCTGCCCCATCCTGCTCCGGTCAAATCGTCTGCCCTTGCATCCTGTTGTAGATAATCGCCAAGTGAGCATAGATTGAGGTGTTGGCAATCACTACATTCTCGGGCGCCTTGATACGATAGGGCGTAAAGTTCCACAGTGCAGTCACACCGCATGCAATCGCCAAATTGGCGCATTCTTGAGCCCGTTCAACAGGCACGGTTAAAATAGCGATGGGAATATGATGTTTTGCCTGCCATGACTCCAGTTCATTGATGGAAAATACAGGCACACCGCCCAACTGTTTACCAATGACCTCATCACGCACATCAAAACCAGCAACAATGTTGAGTCCATAGTGTTCCAAACCATGGTCCTGCATCAATGCAGTTCCCAAACTGCCAGTACCAATGACTACGGCATCGTGGTGACTATTGAACCCCAAGAAATCCTCCAACCCGCTCACCAGACTGTGCACCTCATATCCGATGCGCGTCTTGCCACGGATGTTTAGAAACGACAAGTCTTTTGCTATCTGTGACGACTGCACATTAAGCTCCTTAGAAATCTGCGTCGATGACACATACTCCACATGCAGGTTGTCCAACATGCGCACATAGGACAGATACCAAGGCAATCGCCTAATGGTTGGTTCGGGAAGGATTATTCTATTGTCGTTGTTCTTGGTCATATTCTATAAAAAAAGCAATTAACCAACAAAATTAGCTTAATTTTTCTAACACCGAGCCATTTACACCTCATTTTTATTGAATACGACTTCATTTTTAACATCTGTTAGGAACAAGCAACTGGCGGGTTTTTGGTTTCACCCACACCCCGCCAGTATGATTGTTCGTAACAATTCCCCTAAAAATCACTCACTGGTGACAGCAAGTTTCTTGGACTTGGTAGCTTCTTTGACACCATCGGTGGATATGATTGCCCGATAGACATAAATGCCGCGGGGGATTCGACGGCCAGACAGATCGGTGAGGTCCCAAGTTACAGGCGTTGAGGTGTACATGTCGCTTCGGCCCGACTGCGTTGTTTTCCACACCAGTCTGCCCATCAGGTCATAGACCTCGATGGTTACGCCCATAACAGCATCGGGACGGTTATGACGCACATAGAAGGACGTCTCAACCCTTGCGGGACTGACACAATACACGTCGGAAATCTCGGGCGCCAGACCGTTAACCACATTGAAACTGATGGTCTTTTCGCTCATGTTATTATACACGTCCCAAACACGCAAGCGCAGCGTGTGAGGTCCTTGTGCCAGGTCATTCAACTGATAATTGATGCTACCCAGTGTGCCCTCGTCGGCATACAAGGGCGTATAGTAACTGGTTACATCATTATAGCTGTTAGTAGCATCAAGGGTGAGTGTCATGCTGTGACCAATACCTGCAGACGAGAAATTCACACCGCTCTCATCACTCACCGTGGCCAGCAGCAAGGGCGACTCATTGACATCACTACCATTAACAAACTGCTCGTTGTTCAAGCCCATAGTAATGATCTTGGGGCCTATCGTGTCGGCCACTTCCTCGTCCTCATAGCCATAGATTTTGAAGTTGCTATTGCTGCCCATCGCTTCAAGGCTGTCACGGCTGTCATAGGCATACAGGTTAATCAATGCAGGGCGTTGGTTTTCATACTCGTTGTTGACCTCACTTGGAATGATGACGCGCACGGTAAAACGTCCATTCTTCACAGTATCCACATTGATCGCCAAGCGGTTAGGACGGTCTTCATAGGTAACAATTCCGCCTTTATTATCATTTTCATGATTTCCATGAGTTGTTACCGATTGCTCTGGTCCAAACAAGGTTGATACAATGACACCATTGAAATCATTTACCAGTTGGCCATCAGCACCGATAATACTGCCGCTGAACTCGACCTGCTGACGCGCCTTGAACTCTTCCGGCCGGCTCATATCCTCAACTGGTTTTCCGTTGATGGTCTC
>JAEEGL014512053.1_pt1 | contig 14581 bp, 12 predicted proteins | sample 9134231 | NCBI WGS metagenome assembly JAEEGL01 (sample SAMN16246548, study PRJNA631951) | gut metagenome | biome: gut microbiome; feature: rumen; material: fiber-attached | host: Bos | place: Iran: Karaj | collected 2018-10
CCGTTCCGCCCGTTTTTCCGAACCGTCGCTTTACTGCGGTCATCGCCTCGTACGCCCTCTGCTTCGGGCAGTTGATCCCGGCGACGAACAGACGCCTGTCCGTCTTGTCGTCGTTTTCTGCGTATCTTAACGCGTCATAGAGATCCTCGTCGAGATATTCGGGGGCGGTCGTCTTGTCCGGGTTCTCCGCGTATTCGATCACCTCCTTCAGCCGGTTCTTTACGGGCCAGAGTCCGACGGTTGCCACGGCGCGTCGCCTCCTTTCACCTCTGAGATGATTTCCATATCCGTCTGTCTTTTGTTGTCAATGAGTTGAGCGTAGATCTCGTCGAAAACACGAAGCGCCGCTTTCTCCACGTCGGGAGTCAGCGGCACCTCGAGTATCTCGCACAGTTTGTCGTGAAAATCAAAAAAGGCGTCGGGAGGAACCGTTTTCGGTTCGTATCCGAGCGCCCTTTGCAGGATATATTCTCCTTGACCGAGATCGCATTTAGCGGCAATCTTTTTGATACGCCTTTTCTGCGTCTCGGTACATTTGAAGAATATCCCCGTTGCTGTCGTCGTATGTTTTTCTTTGTTCAATTTTATTCCTCCTCTTTCTTACAGCAAAAAAGCCGATGAACTGTTACGCTCATCGGCTCGGTGCTGTATTGATTTTTTATCTTTCGGGTTCTCTGTTTTTACGTTCAAATGTCTCGATCTGTTTTTGCCAGGTTTTCACTGCCTGATCTTTCAGGAACGCGATCAACGGATCGAGTTCCTGCCTCTCATCAAACGCTTCAAGCGCGGAATAATAGTCCTTACGATCTTCCTCGTGAATGATTACCGGAGGGTGATCGTGCGTGAGCAAAAAATAATTCATGAGAAGACGACCGGTTCTGCCGTTGCCGTCCGCAAACGGATGAATGTTTTCAAACTTTGCGTGAAAGTATGCCGCCGCTATCAAAATCTTCTCGGATGGAATGTCTTTCAGTTCGGAAAGAAGTTCCGATACTTCACCAGGTACGTCTTCAGGCGACGCTCCTATTTCGTTCTTGCCGGTGATATAATCGTGCAGTTTATACTCTCCGGGGCGTTCACCGAGCTGCCATCTGCGTGTATCATAAGTGTTTTGTGTCAGTTTATACTGGAACTCTTTGATAAGCGATTCGTCAAGATCGCGTTTCTCATTAAATGCTGTCAGGAGAAGTTCGTTTGCTTCTTTCGCGTTTCGTATTTCAAAGAGCGTCCTGAGATCGCCGGTATACGAGGTAACTCCGTCACGATCGAATATTTCGCGTGTATCGTTGTAAGTTATTTTATCATTCTCGATTTTCCCGGAATGATATGCGAAAGCAATACTGTGACCGTTGAGCGCCTCGGCGAGTTCGGCGTCGTTTGAAATATTCTTTCTCTTCCACAGTTTGAGCGCTGTTTCGTATCTCGTCATACTATTCTCTCCCTTCATCTTTTTGTTTCAATTTATTATACCACAAAAGCAAATGCGACAGAATTTGAAAGCGGTGAAAACCGCGCGCGGGCGAAGAGCACGCCTTTTGGATGTCAATGATTGCGCCAGTGATCATTATACCACATTTTCTTCACTCTTGAAAAATATTTCTCATTTTCTCCCGGGGGTTTCAGGGGGCGGGACGTCACCTGAGAGCGAACCGGACCGTCGGGGCGCGGCGGGGAAAAATATATTTTTTCCCTGCTTGCTACGGTGTGCGACACACCCCGTCAGGGCAATCCCAAATGTTCCTGTGTGGCGCATACCACGACAACGGCGGAGCCGCAGGAATGATGAGATCTCCCGACAGGGTGCATCGCTTCTGTAATAATAGTCATTGTTTTCATGATCGTCGGTGGGGGTCAAAAGTGGCAACCGCTTCTTTTGATCGTTTTCGAAGTGGGGGTCAAAAGTAGCAGTCACTTTACAGACTGTCAAGAAACGCATCGGCGATATCCGCGCTTGCGGCAGCGGCGTCTTCATCCGTAACTTCGCTGTTCTGAACCGTCACGGACGGCGGTACAAGCTGAACATTTGAAAGAGCGGAGCGCACTGCGGCGAGGATGGTTTCGACGAGCTGCTCGTTCTGCCGTTTTTCTTCGTAAGCGATGATCGCGTTCTTGATAAAAACGTTCTGACCGTTTACCTTTTTCAGAATATCCAAGGTGGCGCGGTCTCGCGGGTCGTTCGTGTTAAAACGCACCTTGATATACTTCACGCTCATTTTGCATCAGCCTTTTCAAGAAGACGGAACGCCCACGATTCGTATCCTTTCGCCGTCGCACGAATATCGCTGTTGATCGTTACACGGTTCTCGTCATATTCCGCGAAATTACGGATCAGACAACCGCCCCCGCCGACAACGTATAGACGCATCAGCGACGGCTCGTAGTCATACCGTCTGAGAATGGCAAACAGCTTTTTGACGTAATCCTTTGCCGTGTCTTTGATAACGTCCAGCCAGTCGTCGGCAATATCCGCCGTCCCCGTCCTCAGCACGTCTTCAATGATCGACTCGTCGATGTTGACGTGATACTTGTCCCGGATCGCCGTCTTCGCGGCAATTACGCACTGTTGGGTTCCAAACTTCTCGGTGTACGTTTTCAGCGGGTCGGGTCTTCCGTCTTTCAGGAAAAGGACGTTCATCGTGCCGTTGCCGATATCGCAGAGTACAGTCATTCCTTTCATCATCGCCGTCTTGTCCTGAATAGCAGCGAAGCCCTGCGGAAAGATACTTACGCCGGTAATACGGACGTGGTAATTCTTGCGGTTGAAAGCAAATCCGACGTCGGACACCCTCAAAAGATAGTCGGAGAACGCTTTTTTCTGCTGCGAAACCCATTTTAAGGGCAATCCCGCCGCGATATGCACGTTCGCTTCCGTCAGCCCGTAACTGTTCAGCTCCATAGCGATACCTGCGAGCGTAAGGATGAAATACTCCTCGTCTGTGATCTTGTCCGCAGTGAACTCCTTGTGATTTTCTCCGACAAGATAATACCTGCCGTTGTAAAACAATACGTTCGTCCCGAATACGGGTTCAGTGTCGCTCACCGCGACGCCGGTCTTAAAAGTGTGGCTCGCGGTTTTGATATTCCCGTAGCCGTGGTCGATCCCGATGATGAACTTGTTCTTGAATTGTTTCATATTAAAATCCTTTCTGCCCGTCTTTCCGAGCTGTCTGATTTGAATTGGTTATGTCTTATCCTCGCTGTCGGTTTGTTTGGCTTTTCAGCCGGATACCCTCATAGGCATCACCTCCTTCATAAAAAAAAATACAACCCTCACTTAATAGTGGGGGCAGTTATCAAATAACGGAAACAATAAAAAAAGACCGGTTTTTGAAGCCGGTCATTTTAGGCTGAAACAAATACGATGGTTATAGTAAAATCCTTTCTTCGAATATCTTCTTTGCAAATGAAGGTGCGATTCTTTTAATATCGCGTTGTTCCAAAGAATTAGTCGTTATGAGATCGATATCCTTATCAATACATTCGGTCAGATCATTATACAGGCTGCTCATTTCAAGCAAACCGGTGACAGTCGATCCTGTCTTGTCGATCAGAATATCAACGTCGCTGTCCTCCGTTGCTTCATTTCTCGCATACGACCCGAAAAGATAAACGGCGCGAAGAGAGTATTTTTTTGCAATAGGCAAGACACGTCTTCTTATTTCTTCAACTGTATAGATCATTTCTACCCTCTATTTTCATTTTCCGATTAAGATTAGTTCTCGGTTTCAACTGTATTTCCGGAGATAAGACTCTCATCGTGCCTTTTGATATACTCAAATGTGTCAACGAAAGAGAGAAACATACGGTGCTGACGGTGATAATTCGTATTTCCGGGCGTTTTAACATAATTGATATGATCGACGATAATCGGACATTTTTGCAGATGGATCATCCATTTACCGACCGGAGTTTCAATAACGTATGCGTCAACTTTTTCCAGTACGTTAGTATATCTGTATCCCGTAAATCCGCTTTTTTCAACTAATTCATATATGTCTGTAATTCTTTCCCCCGCTCTGTTTTGATTCGTGATTGGAATTGAAATATTGGCGTCATATCGTTTTGACGGATTACAATGTCTGCACGGCTTGTATCCGCCCTTGATTGCTTTATCAAACTTATTGAAGCCAACAATGTTTGTCAGTCCGGCAAGAACGGGACAGTTTCTCAAATGAAAAAACTTATACCCACGCGAGGCGAAGAAAGCAAGCCCGGGTTGGGAGAGCGCCATCAAATCAAGACGTTCCTGCTCCGATAAAGAGTTATTGCTTTCAACTGCAATTCTTTCACTTTGTGCCTGCTTGAGTCGACCGATTGCGTGTTTCTCATCCAGAGACATGAAAAACGTTTTCTTTCTGTTTTGACCTTCCTGCGCTGCGGGATACCTCGGTCGGATAAATCCTCTTGACGGTTTCCGGACATTTATATTTTTTATTTGATCTTCTAATATTACGGGCTTACATACCTTACACGGACGCAGACCGCGTTTTATGAGGGAGGAATAGTATTTTGTTCCTAAAATGTTACTTGAAGATATAATCCTTGGGCAATCAGGTTTGTGAAACACTTTTGAGTTCTTATAGAAAATATAATTGAAACCGCTTCTCTCTGTTATCAGATCAATATGCTCGCGAATTAGTTTCCTGTGTTCCTCTTTAACGCATTCGCAAGGACGTAAGGATCGACGCTGCGCCTTTAATGCCGAACCATAACCCACTTCTCCGTTTGAGTCAGCAATTAAAGGACAATCTATATCGTGATATCTTCTGCCGGTCAGATCAAAGAAATAGAGTTTTGTCGGCAACTTATTGTTTTTAACAATGCCGAGGACAAGCGATTTGCTGATCAATCGCTGCTCACACCCGATGCCTTTTAACAGGTTGATAATTGCAATTACATCGTTTGACGCCTTGTTTCGTATTTCAGGAACGTCAATTGATCGGTCTTTTGCGATTTCATACGGGTCCAGTTTTGATACGGGTGCTACGTTCAAAAAAGAAGAAACATAAATATTAAGATTTGCTGTAAGATAGCCGAATGATTTATTGAGTTCCCTCTTCAAAGCTTTTTTGAAGGCAATATTTGAATTGGAATCCCACCAACAGATTGTATCATAGTTCATCAGCCATTCCATAAATGAACATAATACGTCTTTCAATTCCGGAGCGGATTTGAACTCTTCAAACTCGAATCCGGTAAAAGACGCTGGACTTGTCATAAAACCGGTTTCATCGTCAAATCTGATTATTGAGGAGAACTCGTCCTTTATCTCCCAATCCTTGTCTACTCTGGCTGCTGCGATTTGGGTAGGGTATTTTACTCTATCTTTAATTGCCCATTCAATATCAACGATAACAAACATTTCCGATCCTGCTTTTCACCGGGTTATACTGAGGTTGATTTCATTTTACCATACAAGTTTATTGAATTCAATTATTATCAAGCAGCACATATGGATTTGAGGTTGCATTTTTGCCCTTCTGTATATAGAATAGCGGCGTTTTAAATTTTCTACTGAAATACCGCAACAGGGCAAAAACGAAAAGCGCAACACGAAATGCGTCTTCTCAACCGTCGGATTTTGTGGTATAATTCAATGCAGGAAAAAAGCGTGTCGAAACAGTTTTCGGATGTGTAACGACACTTTTTAGGGCTGAAGATACCGAAAAAACAGGTCGGAGGGCGGAAAAATGAGCAATACGGTATATTTCATCACGGCGGATTACCGGGACGGAAGAGCGTCCTTGAATGGCAAAAACTACCCGGCGGGTGTTTTTGCAACGCATCTTCTGAATCAATTTTACGTCAACGACACCGCCGCGCGAATCGCGGTGTACTGCGACCACGTCCATTACAATATTCTCCGCCAGTTGAGCCGGGGATATCTGATCTATCACGAATTTGAACATACGGGCGAGAATCTGCTCGAACTGATCAAAACGCTTCCGTCTCTTCGTCCGTTCGACGCGATCGACGTCAACGCTCTAAGAGGGCGTATCACTACGCTTTTCACCAAAGAGACCGGCGAGCGTATATGCGAATACTTTAGGATGATAAGCGATATCTCCGCTCTCGATCAGAATCACGCGGCGACCGGCGGCGTACTGAGGTATTACGACGACGATCTGAACACGGAAGGCAAGCGCCTGATTTCAGAGGTAACGGGGATTTTATCCTTCTTCGATAATCTCAGCGATGATCTGAAGACAGCATACGACAATCTGGCGTCTTTCGTAAAGCGACTTCCGGAAGCGGAACGGCTTGATGAAAAACACCTTCTCCCGATCGCGCTTGAGATATTCGGTTCAGTACCCTTTTCAGCCAAGTCGGAATACATCCCCGTTCGCAAAAACAAAGCGAGCGTCGGCGATACGGTCGCGCGGCGCTTCTACTTCGACAGATATTACAGTTTTATCCTTACCGATTTCTTCGAAGGGCTCCACTTCGGTCACTACCCTCAGAAGTGTCAGATATGCGGCAAATACTTCCTTATGCAGTCGGCGAGAAAACAGATATACTGCCCTTACGGAATAGCGCCGGAAGAGTATCGCGGAAAGAAGATCACGTGTAGAAAATACGCCGCTGTAATCCACAGGAAGGAACGAGCCGAAGGAGATCCGGTAACGGTTCTTTACAACAGACGATGCGCCGCGATCCGTTCCGAAAAAAGCAGGGGAACGATCACGGAAAAGTTTGCGAGAACCGCGAAAGATTTGGCGCTTGAACATAAGCTACGCGCACACAACGACGACGTTTACGCAAAGAAACAGTACAAAGAAGATATGAGGCGGGATAAACTCTACGCAGATACGGACAAACGTCTGAAGTAGAGACAGACAAATCCATGAAGGGAGGTGAGCGCCGTGAAGAAATGGGATTGGAGAGAAGATCTGTATACCTATCGCAAGGGGCGCTCAGCGCCTCCCGTGAAGAAAGATTTTCAGGATTACATAGACCTGTACTTTGCTGAAGGTGATAACAAATATCTGGATTGGTTTCTCTATTGTTACGAACCTCTCCTCAACGAAAAAGCAAAAGATATCGTTCAGGAATTCGCTATGCAGGGTCATTTCGCCGACATAAAGCAGGCGATCGTATTCGGTATGATGAAAGCCCTGAGGAAGTACGATATCACACGAGGCGTCCCCTTCCTCGTATTCAAAGAGTTTTACGTAAAAAACGAAGTTGAAGAATACGTCCGATCCGCGCGGACCTGTTACTCGATGCAGAGTGCGCACGAGTTCAGGCTCGCGCGGAAAGCAATGGCGATTTACAGCGAAAACGGATACAGATCCGACCTCGCCTCGATCCTCAAAATCGCCGCCGCAATCGGAAAGAGCGAAAAAGACACACGCGAGATCCTTCAGAGCGCCATCGACAATACAAAATACGTTGACTTCTATCGTAAATACGCAGACGAGGACGGAGAGGAATCAAGCGAAGACGTCACCTGCGACTATTCAACCGAGCCCTGCGGCGAATTCATTCATCTTTGGCGTCAAAAAGCGCTGTTCGGAGCGTATGAAAAACTCGACTACCGGGAACGTGAAATGATCGCCGATCATCTCGGATTCTGCTCAAACTGTTATTCCGTTTTTGAACTTGCTGAAGACGAGGAAGGCAATAAGGCAAAAGTGTTCCGCAAAGAGAAAACTTTTATCGACCTTGCCGCAGATCATACTCTCGCCTCACCCGATACGGCGTTCCGCATCTGTAACGGCGGATATGAGAAGATGCTTATCGAACTCGCCGTTGACGACTATATCGGAATCCTCGAACTCCGGCTGAAAGAGAAAACCGAAGAATCCGTCACGTACGAATACTGCGTCTGTCACAACAACGATTGGGGCGAGATATGTTATTCATTCGGGGAAGACGATTACGACGTCATCCGGTACGTCTACGCCGACAAAAAGGGCGGCTTCTATTTCGCCGCAGCAGGCGGGTGGATAATGAGTCAGGCGCGGAGCCGGCAATTCCCGAGGTACAACGTAATCGTGACGGAAAAGTTCTGATTTTTCCCTTCTGTATATATAATAGCGGCTTCCCCGCTTTTTTACTGAAATACCGCAACAGGACTAAAACGAAAAACGCAACACGACATTATGAAAAATTTGCAAAATCACCAATAAGAGGAGTAAGAGCAGATTTCAGACGTCGGATGACACTTTTCGGGGCTGAATATACCGAAAAAACACGTCGGATAACAGAAAATCTCGGTTTCGTACATTTTTCTTTCTATGAGAAATATGGAATAATCGAGAGACAAAAATGCGAAAGGAGATTCTCGAAAATGGAACTCACATACCGAAAAGAGGGAGACTATCTTCTCCCGGATCTCGAAGCGCCGGAAAGTCCTAAGATCGGACGTTTCGGAATGCTTCATCACACTTACCTGAGGAATACAAAACGTGCGGTCTTCACCGGTCTTTTGATTTCAGGTAAAGCAAAGTCATATTTTGAAGAGATCGACCGTCAAGCGGAGGAGATGTTTTCTCAGCTGGTTGAAAAAATGACAAAAGCAGAAGGCGTCACCGAAGAGCTCAAGCGAAAAGATCAACTCGCTTGGGTAAGAGCCAAGAACTCGATCCGCAATCGAGCGGAAGAAATCGTATTAAAAGAACTGATTTACGTGTAATCAGCACCAAAAGTTCTAAGGAACAATCTGGTAACATAGTATTATACAATTGGAACGGCGCGACAACATAATGTGCCGCGCCGTTCTGTGATTAAAAAGTATATGGTATGATACACTTTAAAACTGTCAAGACATAGAACCGACCCCTGTCTTACGACGTCGGCGACGTAGTCGATGTGAGTCGGTTTTTCGAATTGTCATATGTATAGCTCGTCGTGTTGCCGAGAAGACAGGGGCGGTTCGTGCCTCTCTCGGTGCCTTAATCTAAACCGTTAAGACACAGAACCGTCCCCTGTCTTCAGTTAACAATTTTAAAGTTAATATGTTTTTTCGGACAGGACTTGAATCGCCAAATCCGCAGACAACAAAAAACCCATTCGACAAACTTGAATATGTAAGATTACCTTCAGATCAAATCTTTTATTACCAGTTGAAAATCGTCGGCCATTTTCTTAAAGATACCACGTACTCTTTCAGTTTCTTCTCCATGCAAATAGCGGTGCCAGAAAACGAAAGAGGTTATCACATTTGCCGCTGCGATATGCCTGGCAATCAATTGGGTATCAACAGACGCACCACTGATATCCCGGACTGCGTCTGCGTAACATTTCAGAAAAAGCATCTGATCAAGCACAACATCGTCCGATCCAAGCCTACTCATGAAAAAGCCGAGATCTCCTGACGCTGCTCCAAGTCCTACATTTTGCCAGTCACAGATCAGGACGTCGCCTTGATCATCCTCAAGAAGATTATCCCAGTGAAAATCTCCATGGATCAAAACTTTCTCCTCTGATTCATGCCACTCGATTATTTTGTTGACCTTATCCGCTACGTGTTCCAGAGTCGTTTCATCAAAAGCGCCGGGATGTTCTTTCAAAACGCATTCCCATCCTGCTCTGCTTTCTTCAATCTGCTGTACGGACAAAAAGGCCGAATGCGTCCTGACACAGTGGAGGAACTCCGGGATGCTATCAGTATGGACACATGCCAACGCGCCTGCGATCTTACGTATCATTGTTTCATCCATATCACTGCGGCTGGGTATCCGGTATTTTTTCATCAGTAAAAGGATCTCATCATCTGAAATTTCCAATTGAAGGATTCTCGGCAGATATTTTTTTCTGTCATCTTTCTTTGCCTGATAAAACAATGCCTCACTAATATAAGTATCAAACAGGGAGTCATTCAGTTTTCGGCGCTCCACTTGCTTCAGAATCAAATCACCGTTAATCTCATACACTTCTGCGCCGCTCTGACCGTTTTTTATCTTGGAATAATGGGACCCTGCCAAATAATGTTTTATGTTCATGTTCTCACCTCGTATTTTCAGTAAAAAAGAGTATCATGATTTATTCCGATTATTTCAATATAATCGCTCATCTTTATCCCCCTTTGATTTCATTCATATTTTTCTTTTTGAATATTGTAAAACTTGGCATACAACCCGTTTTTCTTCATTAACTGCTCGTGTTCGCCTTGTTCTGCAATACTTCCGTTATCAAACACAAATATCTTATCCGCTTGCTTAGTCATCGTCAAACGATGTGAAATAATGATAATAATCTTATCCTCGCTCAAATCCAGTATTTGTTTTGTCATGTGATACTCAGCATAAGAATCAAGCGCGCTTGAAAACTCGTCCAACAAAACAGTCCTGCGATCATCGTAATAAACTCTCGATAAAGCAAGTCTCTGTTTCTGGCCGCCCGACGGACAAAAGCCCTCAGCATCAAATTCAGTAGTCATTTGTGAATAAATCCCATAAGGCAGAGACTCCACCCGTGAGAGCATCCCGCTGTTGTTTAACGCCTCTTTAATCTTAAAGTTTTCTGAATCATCAGTTATACCCATATTCTTAAGTGTCACATTCTGCGCAACAGATGTGGCGTAAATATTAAACTGTTGCATAAGTGTCGAGTATACTGTTTTTCTGTAAGATTCAATCGGATAATCCTTTATAGAGATTCCGTTCACTAAAATATCGCCTTCTTGAGGGAAATACAAACCGAGCAGTAACTTATAAAGCGTACTTTTACCCGCACCGTTATATCCTACAATGGCAATTGTTTCATTAGACCCAATCTTAAGTGAGACGTTTTTCAGAGCATAGTTATCCGAACCGGGATATTTGAAAGATACGTTTTTGAACTCAATACTTACTACCCGGTCTATGGCGCATTCTTCGTTTTCTGTTTTATCAGATTCATTATCTGATTGCATAAAAGTCTGATATCTGTCTGCGTACAGCGAAATATCATAAAATGATTCGACGCAATCAACCAATCCGACAATACGTGCTTTAAATGGAGATACTCCGTTCCATAAACTTAAAAACGTCCCTAAGGATATTTTCTTTTCGACGATATATATAAAACTTAATAACAGCAGAATTCCGTAATTACCGATAGTTTCTTGAATAAAGCTGCTAACTGTGGAAACTGTAAGTTTCTTCTTTTTGTACCGAGAATAAACTCCTTTTATTTCATTTTGCGATTCGTCGAAGCGCCTCAGCATTACGTCTGAAATTTTACTCAGGCGAAGATCTTTCGCATAATCCTTCAAGAAGAAGACTCGATTCACATACTCAATATGTTTTTTCGGTTTTACCGTTTTGTTATATATTTCGTTATCAATTTTCAGCTTTTTCTTATTAAATACAAATTGAAAAATAACACTTGCGCCAACGAACAACAAAACACGAAAATCAGTGACAATGAATGAAGTTGTAAATAAAATTAAAACCGTAAGACAGACGAAAAATTTTGAAACTGTACCAAATGCACGCCATATTAAATCCTCTCCTTGATTAATTGAATATTCCATATCATTATAAAAAGCATTTTCATCATACGAAGCAAGGCATACGGAACTTGCTTTTTTCATGATCTCGTTTTTTATTTTATATCGTATTTTTACAATAACTTTTTGATACCATATTCCCTTGACGATTGCCTCGGTAAAAGTATTACTTATTTGCAGGAATAGATAATAAACGACAGTAATTATCAATGTGCTTGAAAAAATCAGTATGGCGTCCGTCGGGCTGGCTATCAACCTTTCAGCCTGACTTCCCAAGTACCCAATAAAAAGATAATTTCCGACGTAGTTATACATAACGCCCTGTACTATTGACATGATAATCGAGATAACACAATACAGTGGCGCGTTTTTAAGTATTACTTTGAATAACGCCAGATTGTTTTTAATTACTTTCCTCATTTTCGTCCTCTTTATTATCGATGTAATAATCGGCCTGCAGATGGTACATCTGAGCATAAGAACCGTTCAACTTCATAAGTTGATCGTGAGTACCGGTTTCAGTTACTTTACCTTTTTCCAAAAAGTAAATATGATCTGCTATCTTTGCAGACGACAATCTGTGCGTGACGAAAATTACTGTTTTGCCTTGAAAATTATTCTTTAACTGATCGTAAAGCTTTGCTTCCGCAATAGGATCTAACGCTGAGGTGGGTTCATCGAAAATAAACACATCGTGGCTCTGAACGTATATCCTTGAAATAGCAATCTTTTGTTTTTCCCCGCCGGATAGTTGAGTTCCATTTTCGAAAACTTCACTCGACAAGAATGAGTCGTAACCATTATTCAATGTGTTTATCTTGGTATCGATCCCCGCTGTTTTCGCAACTGTTTTTATTTTTTCTTCCGGAACAGTGTATCCCATCGTAATATTGTTTTTGATTGAATCGGAGTAAATTTGAAAATCTTGATAAACTACACCTATACGGTTCCGATACCCCTCCAGATCCAATTCTCTTATATTGGTCCCATTATAGAGTATTGTGCCTTCAACAGGGTCGTACAACCGTAAAAACAAATTCATCAACGTTGTTTTGCCGGCTCCGTTTTCGCCCACTATTGCTACTTTTTCCCCGCGTTTTATTGAAAGATTAACGTTTGATAAAACTTCGGTTTCTGAGTTTCTATACTTAAACGAGATATTATTAAATTGGATGTTTTCAAAATCTCCCACCGCAACCGCGTCAGGTTTGCTTTTAATATCGGGTTGTTTGTTCAAAAAAGTTTTAAATCGATCAATATAAAGAGAGTTTTTATAAATCCCGTTTATCATTCCGACAAAAACAGAGCTTCTCCAACTGAAATCAGCTATTGCTCCAAGCAACGGGAAATACATAGCCACGCTCATTGTTTGAAAATAATAAATCTTAATAACAGATATTACTGTTACCAAAAAAGTAACCAAACCAAACCCGAATAATAACGAAATACAGTTCAATATGGTTATGTTCTTATATTTCAGTTTTATATTTAACGAGTGTTTATCGGTTGCCTCAACAAGGATCTGTTTTATCACATCAAAAACAGTTGTGATCCTCATTTCAATTGCATATTCGGGCATAACCATTACCCGGTTTATATAATCGTATTTTCTTTCAACAGGAATCATTGACTCGTCGAATTCATATTCTTTCTTTGCTATTTTTTTGCCCATAAACAGATTGAAAAACATAAAAGCAATTGATATTATGATAAAACTAACGCTCGCCTGGGCAAAAAATGAGAACATTACTCCGAAACCAGAAATAAAACCTATAAATGAAGTGAATGTTTGCAGTACATCAATACTCTTATTGAATACGTTCTGATTCGCAAAGACAAAATCGTCGTAAAACTCTGGATTTTCAAAGCACTCTATGTCCAAAGCCATGCTCTTCTCATATATGGCTTTTTTCATCTCATTTTCGAGCAGACATAACCATTCTTTTGATTTGACATTGTAAAATGAATTAATGAAATTCAAAAGCAGGTGTATAAGAAGCATAGGAATAACAAAAGCAATAATATTCTCTATGGGTTTTCTGTCAACAATACTCTGAACGAAAAAGCCCAGAAAATATGTAGAATACAGCATTGAAAAAGTTATATTGATAATATTAAGTATAGTTGTAATAATCACATATTTAGGATGAAGCTTATATAAAGTTTTTAACATGTAAATGTTGTTTCTAAGAGCGGTAAACTTCTTATTTTTCATTATAAATACCTGCTATATTGCAATTATAACTTTAATTTCTTTCATTCCGGGCATTGAACATATACATTGAACAAACAATTATGTTCAATTTTTTTATAATTTGTTGCTTTGGGCTGAAAAGGTCTAAATTATACCATATTCAAAATCATATTTCAATAGTTTTTCCAAAAAAATCACTAGTTCCCAAAAAAAATTCATACTGGAATTTACAACAAATAAATAATCATGGAAAAAATAAAATCGCCCACTGTAGGGCTGTCCGCTGAAGAAGTGAAGACAGTGTATTTGGGGTCAAATGACATGAAGATATGTTAAACAGGGCTCGAATGTCATACGGGCTGCGCCCGTATTCCGTTAAGTTTGCCTTCGCCACAAGGCTCCGGCAAACTTACCCTTACAGGTTCTCGCCCTTCGGGGCGAGAAGAGAAAAAGAAAGAAGCCCGTTTGGGCTTCTTTCTTTTTCTCCCCGGACAGGGCTCGAACCTGTAACCCTCCGGTTAACAGCCGGATGCTCTACCATTGAGCTACCGAGGAATATTCCGGCATTTTAACTAACAAGCTAGGTAAGTATGCCGGATACTTTGTTGATTTTGATGATAGTTTTCAGTACGTAACACGCTCTGATTTCCCTACCATTGAGCTACCGAGGACCGCATTGAATATGAGCATGAACGGTGAGTGCAGACACCGATTCAATGCCCCAATTCGCGCTCCGCGCGAATTGCCTTCGTATACAACCAATGAAGAAATATGAAAGAGTAAGATAAAGACCTCGGCGGAGACAATGCTGAGACTGTCTCCGCCGGGCTTTGAGTGTTGACGTTTACCTATCTTCCCGGCACGTCGCCATGCAAGTATTGTCGGCACGACAGAGCTTAACTTCTGTGTTCGGAATGGGAACAGGTGGACCCTCTGCGTTAAAAACATCA
>JAEEGL015809906.1_pt1 | contig 14581 bp, 13 predicted proteins | sample 9134231 | NCBI WGS metagenome assembly JAEEGL01 (sample SAMN16246548, study PRJNA631951) | gut metagenome | biome: gut microbiome; feature: rumen; material: fiber-attached | host: Bos | place: Iran: Karaj | collected 2018-10
GTGGCCAAGCGCTGCTATGACCAGGGTATCAGCGTCTACGCCACCAAGGATACCGCCCGGGCCATTTCCGCCGTGGGCATCCGCGTAACGCCTGTCCGGGATCCGAAGATCAGCGATGAAATCTTCGGCCTCATGGAGGACGGTTCCGGAAACTACATCATTTATACCGGTGCGGTCAAGGATGATACCGTCGGCGACTATACCCTGCTCCATCGCAGGGCCATGGTCCTCGGCATCCCCTGCATGACCTCCCTGGATACCGCCAACGCCCTCATGGATATCCTCGGTTCCCGCTTCTCCCTGCAGAATACGGAACTGGTGGACATCAACCATATGAGGCACTGAATCAGTTTTTTGCCCACTGCAAAAGGGTCGCTGACCGCGACCCTTTTTGCTTTGGTGTTTTTGTCATTTTTACCAGCCGAAGGGAATGGAGAAATCTTCTCCCTTTTTTACAGCATTTCCTTCGCCAGCTGCTCAAGCTGCGCCTTGTTCTCTTCCGTCATGGCGGAAAGGATCTTGACCTGGGTCTCAGCAAAGGTCGTGTTCTTGCAGCCTTCCAGCATGCCCTTCATGACCTTTGCGGCAGTCGGTGCCCAGCTGCCGTTCTCGATCAGGCCGATCAGCCGGTTCTGATATCCGCGCTCCGTCAGGTGTTCGATGAACTCCCGCATAAACGGGAAAACATCCGCGTTGTAGGTGGTGGTCGCCAAAACGATCTTCCCGTAGCGGAAAGCGTCCTCCACGGCTTCCGCCATATCGTCCCGGGCCAGGTCGCTGACCGCGACCTTCGGGCAGCCGAGGGCCTGCAGCTTCTCCGCCAGGTATTCTGCAGCCTGTTTCGTATGGCCGTAGACAGATGTATAGAATACCGCAACGCCTTCCGTTTCCACGCCGTAGGAGGACCAGGTGTTATACAGATCCAGATAATACTCCAGGTCTTCGTTCAGCACCGGTCCGTGCAGCGGGCAGATGATCCGAATGTCCAGCGCCGAGGCTTTCTTCAGCACAGCCTGTACCTGTGCTCCGTATTTGCCGACGATTCCGAAGTAATAGCGGCGGGCTTCGCAGGCCCAGCCTTCCTCATCCACCGCGTCCAGCGCGCCGAACTTGCCGAAAGCGTCCGCGCTGAAGAGGACCTTGTCGGTACTGTCGTAGGACATCATCACCTCGGGCCAGTGGACCATGGGGGCGGTGATGAAGGTCAGAACATGGGAGCCAAGATCCAGCGTATCGTTTTCTTTCACGGTGACCGCGCGGTCGGCATAGTCAACACCGGTGAAGTTCTTCATCATGGTAAAGGCCTTGGCCGTCGCCACGATCTTTGCTTCCGGATATGCCTTGGCAAAGGCTTCGATCCCGGAGGAATGGTCCGGCTCCATGTGGTGCACGATCAGATAATCGGGTTTGCGTCCGGCCAGGGCAGTATCGAGATTTGCCAGCCATTCCGATACGAAATGGCAGTCAGTGGTGTCCATGACAGCGATCCTGTCGTCCAGGATCACATAGGAATTGTAAGCCATGCCTTCAGGAACAGTATACATACCTTCGAAGAGATCGATGTCGTGATCGTTGACACCGATGTATCTGATATCGTTTGTGATGTTGCTCATGTTGTGTGTCTCCTTCCGGAATTTCTTTCTGAAAATGTATTTTATCATAATCGGTAGATATTCGACAAGGAAAATCCCTTGTTATTTGATACTTGTAGTGCTACAATTACCGGCCGATGAGATTATGCGTCTGCGGACGCGGCCAGGGCTTTCCGATCGCCCTGGATCTTCTGGAAAGGATGCTGAATTCCCTTATGCAAACCCTGTTGCTGATTGCGGTTGCTCTGTTCGCGGGACTGTTGATGACCCGCCTGTTTGTGAAATTTCATCTGCCGGACGTCACGGCCTACCTGGTCGCCGGCGTGCTGATCGGCCCCTGCGTACTGGGACGGCTGGGCGTCCCCTGCCTCGGATTCAACACTTTTGAGCAGGTCGATTCCCTGTCGATGATCTCCGACGTGGCGCTGGGCTTCATCGCCTTCGCCATCGGCCATGAGTTCCGGCTGTCCGCCCTGAAGCAGACCGGGAAGCAGGCCACGGTCATCGGCATCGTGCAGGCCTGCGTCGCGACACTGTTTGTGGATATCGCGCTGATCTCCCTGCACTTCATCATGCCGGATATCCTGCCGCTGCCGGTCGCCATCACGCTCGGCGCCATTGCCGCGGCAACCGCCCCGGCGGCAACCCTGATGGTCGTCCGTCAGTATAAGGCAAAAGGCCCGGTCACGGACGTGCTGCTGCCGGTCGTTGCCCTGGACGATGCGGTCGGCCTGGTGATCTTCGCTGTTTCCTTCGGCATCGCCCAGTCCATCAAGAGCGGCGAGACAAACTTCATCGCCCTGATCCTGGAACCGTTGATGGAAGTATTCCTCTCCCTGGTATTTGGCGGACTGGTCGGCCTGGGGCTGACCTGGCTGGAACGATTCTTCCACTCCCCCCGGAACCGGAACGCCCTGATCGTCGGCAGCGTCATCCTGACCGTCGCCGTAAGCCAGCTGAAGATCCCGGTCGGTCCGTTTACTTTCGGGTTTTCCTCCCTGCTGGTCTGCATGATGCTGGGCACCGTGTTCTGCAATTTCTGCCCGCTGAGTGAGGATCTGATGCTGCAGGCGGACCGCTGGTCCGGCCCGGCCATCACGCTGTTCTTCGTCCTGAGCGGCGCCGCGCTGGAATTCGGCGTGTTCAGTGATCCGTCGGTGATCCTCATCGGCCTGGTGTATATCGTTGCCCGTTCGCTGGGAAAATACCTCGGAGCCGGATGGTCCTCGGCGATAATGCACAGTGCGCCACAGGTCCGGAAATGGCTGGGTGTCACACTGCTCCCCCAGGCCGGTGTGGCGCTGGGCATGTGTGCGACCGCCTATCGGGTTCTCGGTGGCGCTGAGGGCACGCTGATCCGGAATATCATCCTGTTTTCCGTTCTGATCTATGAACTGATCGGTCCGAGCCTGACCAAGATGGCGCTGACGAAGGCGGGAGATATCCAGGCGATCCCCGCCGAAATCAAAGGCAGAAGAAAAAAGCAGCTGGAAGAGGTGACCAAACCTGTCCCGGCTGCCTTCGATAAGTAAAGCGTACTCAGGCCTTTTTCCGGCTCATGGTTCCCAGCAATGCCACCACCGTACCGACCGCGGAGATCGCTGCTGCGGTGAGCATCGTCGTCCGGACCCCCACCGAGTCGAACATCGCCCCGCCGATCAGGCTGGCCAGCACCGATCCGATGGTCGTCATGCTGAAGGCCAGCGACTGTGCTTTTGCCGAGTCCTTCCGGTCTACCACGCTGTCCGCGTAGCGGACGATCAGCACCGTGTACAGCGCGTAGCTCGGCGCCTGCAGGATACGCGCGGCGAAAAACCACGGGATGCTCGGTGCCAGCGCATAGGCCAGGATCTTCAAAGTAAAGAACACCAATGCGAGACGGATGTACTGCACCGTCTCCCATTTTTTGCTCAGCTTTGAAGAGAACATCATGATCGGCACTTCCGTGATTGCCGTGAAGGAGGCGACCAGGCCCATGATCGCGGTATCACCGCCCAGGTTCCGGACCTCGTTGATCAGGAAGTTGCCGTCCATATTATGCGGAATGAACAGGATGATCGTGCCGAAAAGCATCAGGCAGAACATCCTGTTTTCCTTTACGAACGTGATCAGGCCGGAGGATTGCACCTGCACGGCCGTCTCGCTCCCGGGCACAGCTGCCTCGGCCTCCCGCAGATCCCTGTCGATGAGCCGGTTCCCGATGAACTGCAGGGCTACCACGCCGAGCCCGGCAAAAGGCAGCGTCAGGAAACCCCACTTCGCGACGAGAACACCCAGGAGCGTGGACAGGATCACGAAGGAGAAGCTGCCCATCGAGCGCGCGAAGCCGAAGTCCAGGGGGGCTTTCGCCCGCTCCAGCCGGACGCACAGATCCAGGTTGACGGCGTTGACCGGCATCATGGCGGTCATGTAGAGCACATAACAGGCGGCTGTCAGCAGATCGTGCCGCGCATGTACCCGCAGTAAAACCAGCAGGACCACCTGCACGACCAGCAGGACATTGATGACCGCTGCGTGGCGGACTTTCCGGTTCCGGTCGATCAGCGCGCCGAGGGCGGGACTGAGTACCGCTCCGCCCACATTGCCCATGGCGAGGATCAGGCCAAGTTCCTGGTTATTGCAACCGATTCCCTGCAGGTAAACGGCAGCATAGGCAGTCACCACGCAGAAAGCCATCCAGAATCCGCCGGTGATCAGCGTGTAATGGAGGGTAACAGGTGAAAATCTTTTCTTCATCTCAGAACCCCAGCATGTCGTTGACAAGGATCACATGAATCCGGCCGGCATGCCGGCTGAACCGGGTGATCAGGAACTGGCAGCAGATGGTGTCCGGGCTCTTGCAGTCCATGCACTTGCCGGTTTTTGTGCAGGGCGTGTCCAGTCCGAAGCGCTGGGCATTGGTCGGTGCAGCCACGTTGCGGGCGCGCTTCATAGCGTCGTCCAGGTCGGCGCAGATCTTGTTCATCCCGACGATGAACAACACCTGCTTCGGCCCCTGGCAGATCATGGACACCCGGTTGGAGTTGCCGTCGATATTGACGAGGATCCCGTCGTCCGTCATCGCGTTTGCGCTGGCCAGGAACCAGTCTGAGTCATAGGATTCCAGCATTGCCGCGCGTTTATCTGCCGCAGCGTCCCGGTCGATGAAATGGTAATTCCCGTTCTTCAGGGCCTTGACCAGCCCGATCTCATGGGCGCTCATTGCACCGCCCATGGCGATGCTGCTTCCCTCCGGAATCAGGGAAAGCGCGGTTTTCAGTGCCTCCTCCTTCGAGTCGGCATAGTATCCTGTCATATTCCGGCTTTCCAGACCCTTGATCACTTTCTGCGCAAGCAGCTCGTTGCGTTTAAGGATATTGATGTTCAGATCCATGATGATGCTCCCTTCCATATTTGTGGGGTGCTGTACCCGGACGTTGTGTCAGTCGGCCGAGAGCAGGTTCTTGATCTCAAAGCCCTTGGCGAGGTTACCGGTGATCTTCAGGCGGCCTTTCATAAAGAGCCTCGGGGCGGTGGTCTCGCCGCGCATCATACGCATCAGATGATGATAGCTGCACTTGATGTGGGCGTCCGCGTCATGATAGCTCCAGGGTTCCACGCGGAAGCCCTGGCCTGTTGTTTCGATATAAAGCCAGCCGGCGCCTTCACCCATCAGCTCGATCTCAATCACCCGACGGAACTCCGGCCCGTAGCGTTCCGGATGGTTCTGCCGGTTCTTCGCGTCGTTCTGCGCGTACAGGTCCCGGATGTTCTCAAAGGCTTCCTGGAAGCTAAGGCCTTCGGAATGTCCGGCCATATACACTTCCTTGTACATCCGCTGGTACTGCTCGGCGCTCCGTTCCCAGGAGAAATCCTTGTTCATGCAGCGCTGGCGCAGGGTATTGAAGGTATCGGGATCGCTGAAGTACAGCTTCACGGCGTCCAGGATGGCCAGGTACAGGTCCTTGGCAGCATACTCGGAAAAGGCAAAGCCCTCACCGACTCCATCGAAGGAGCTGTAAACCCGCACGGAATCCCGCAGGCCGCCGGTCTCCCGGACGATTGGGACGGTGCCGTAGCGCATGGCCATCATCTGGGAGAGGCCGCAGGGTTCAAAACGCGACGGCATGAGATAGAAGTCTGCGCCGGCGAAGATCTCGCTGGCAACCTCCTCCGTATAGTCGTCCGAGAAGCCCATCTGGCCTCGCCATTTGTCGGCCGCCCAGCGGAAATAACCCGTATACCACGGATCGCCCTGACCGAAGACGACCACCTGCACGCCCAGGTCCATAAGACCCGGAAGTGCGTCGCGGATGAGGTCAAGTCCTTTCTGCTCCACCAGCCGGGCCACGACCGCCACCAGCGGCCAGCCGGGCTCCGGCGTGAGGCCGAAGCGCTGCTGAACAGCCGCCTTGCAGGCAGCCTTCCCGCCCAGGTCCTCCGCACTGAAAGTCGCCGGGATCCGGGGGTCCGTCCGCGGATCGTAGGTCTCCGTGTCAATGCCGTTCAGGATGCCGTAAAGCTTCCCGTCCACATAGTCGATGACACCCTCCAGGCCCTGGGCGAACTGATGATGATGCAGTTCCCGCGCATAGGTCGGCGAGACTGTGGTCACCGCATCCGCCATCATCATGGCGCCTTTCATGAGGTTGATATCTTCCCTGCCTTCATAGCCGAAAATCAGGGCCCGGTCATACCAGCTGTTGTCCAGGGCGAAGACGGAATACATCTTCTCCCGGGCGAACTGGCCCTGGTAGGCGATGTTATGGATCGTATAGACTGAGCGGACCGCGGAAAAGCGGGAATCCGCCTGCTGCCTGTCCTTCAGGTAGAGGATAGCCGGTGCCGTCTCCCAGTCGTTGCAGTGAATGATATCCGGCAGGGGGCTGATCTCACCCATGAGCGTGATCACCGCCTTGGAGAAGAAGGCGAAACGCCAGCCGTCGTCATCATAGCCATAAAGCTGTTTTCCCTCGCGCATGAAAAGCTGGTCCTGACCGATGAACCAGACCGGCACGCCGGCGCGCTCTCCTTTCCAGACGTTGGCGTCGATCACCTGGTCCTTCAACTGGATCGGCCAGGTGCCGACAAAGACCAGGTCGTGGCCGAAATGCTCCCAGGTGAAACGATACAGGGGCGTTACAATCTCCACGTCATCCCCGGCAGCCTTGAGCACGGGGGGAAGGCTGTAGGCCACGTCCGCCAGTCCGCCGGACTTGCTGAAAGGCGCGCATTCGCTCGACACATACCAGATCCTCATATACCGATCTCCTTGTTCTCTTTTATTCTTCCGTCATTCTACCATGCTTCTGCACGTTTGAAAAGGTTTATTTCAGGCGGATGCGCAAGGCTGGACAGTTTCTGCCAAAGAAGGTAGAATAAATCATTCCTGATGATTCGGAGGAGGCCGCATGGACCAGAAGCTGAAAAAAGCCCTGAGCATTCTCGTCATTGTGCTGTCCGTGGCGGCCGTGATCTGCATAGCCTTCGGCAACCAGGAGCTTCACGACGCCTGGGACGCCGTTCGGCGCCTGGACCTTCTGTATATCCTGGGACTTCTGGGCTGCTGGGCGGTCTATGCCGGCGGCGACGGGGTCGGCATCTGGTTCTGCCTGCGCCGACAGGGGTTCCTGCTGAGTGCCGGCGCCATCGTCCGCATCACGCTGTGCGGCTTTTTCTACAGCAATATCACACCCGGCGCCAGCGGCGGCCAGCCCATGCAGGTCGCTGCCATGAACAAAGCCGGAGTTCCCGTGGGCAACGGAACGACGACCGTCACCATCCGTCTGATCTGCAACCAGTTTATGGTTTCTGTGCTGTCCCTGGCCTTCCTGATTGCGAACCGGGGATTCATATACAGGCAACTGGAAGGCGCCATCTGGTTCGTCAGGGTCGGCTGGGTAATCAATTTCGCCGTCGTGCCGCTGGTTCTGCTCGCCGCGTTCAGGCGCGCCTGGATCCGGAAGCTGGTAAACGGCCTGATCTCTCTGCTGGCAAAGATTCGGATCCTGAAGGATCCGGAAACGACCCGCAGGAGCTCCGATGAAGTTTTGGATACTTATCATACCGCGCTGAATTCGCTTCTCCGTTCCCCGGGAGAGATCATCCGGCAGTGCCTGTGCAGCACTGCGAGCCTGCTGGCACTGACGGGCTCCATCGTATTCGTATATCACGCGTTCGGGATGAGCGGGACGCCGTGGTACCACCTGATGTCGCTGGCATTCGTGCTGTTTGTGAGCGCGAGCTATACTCCTCTGCCCGGTGCAAGCGGTGCACAGGAAGGCGGGTTCCTGTTTTATTTCCGTGGGATTTTTACAGGCGGCACAATCGGGCTGGCACTGCTGACGTGGCGGTTCTTCACGTATTATCTGTTTATCTTTGTAGGCGTCATTAACCTGTTGGCGGAAAAGATCACCAGAAGGAGACAAAAAAGATGAAAGCCGGTCGTTCGTCCGGCTTTCATTCTTTCAGTCTGCCAGTGCTTTTCGGAGCATTGCGAGGGCTTTCTGGTGGCGAAGTTTGACCGCGCCGTAGCTCATGCCCATCATTTCGGCAACCTCAGTCAGCGGGCGGTTATCGTAGTAGCGCAGGACGATCAGGTCCCGCAGTTCCTCCGGCATGCTCCGCAGGGCTGCCGCCAATTCTTCCAGCGACTCGTTCTGCAGCAGTCCTTCGTCGATTTCTGAATCATCCGAAAGATTCTCGTCCAGCTCCTCCTGGGGCTTGACCCGGCGGTAGTGATCGATCAGGGTGTTCCGGGTGATCGTGAAGACCCAGGTGCTGATGGAGGACTTTGTTTTGTCATACTGGTCGAAGCGCCGGAATATCTTCTCGAAAACTTCGGAACACAGGTCCTCCGCTTCGGCTCGGCGGTTGATACGCGCACAGAGATAGCCCATGACCTTGCCGTGGAACGCGAGATAAATCTTCTCCTGTTGTTCGGCTGTCATTTCTTCCCCTCCTCCAGCTTCAGGCGTTTCTTCTCCAGTTCATTGCCATAGCCCGCGGCATTGACCCATTCCATATCATCCATGCTCAGTTCTTTCTTGGCATAACGGGCGTGAACGTCATCGATCACGCTCTGCAGGGATGCATTGCCTTCGAATTTCTGGAAGTCGAACAACTTCTTGAGCTTGTTCTCCATCTGGATCCGTCCTCCTGTCCGGTTCATCACACAGCTTCTGTATACAGGCGTTAGTATATCAGTTTTATTTTTTTCAGGCAAGACTGCCAGACCGGATCTTCAGTGCGTATATATTGGTGAGCAAACGATGAAAGGAGGCGCGGGAAATGGAGAAAAAACTCTTCCGCCTGTTTGATTATCAGAAGTTTGAGGAGAATCCGGATCTCCGGCAGATCATTGACAGCACGCATGCCCGCTGCCGGGTAAAGGCGCTGAGCCTGGACGATATGGAATGGGTCAACGCCGCCGGCCAACCGGTACAGTTCCCCAAAAAAGAAGAAAAAGACCGTTGAATTGAACGGTCTTTTTTACATCATCCCGCCGTTCGCACGGAACTGCAGCTGGTACAGTTCATAGTACTGTCCATGCAGTTTCATCAGTTCGTCATGCGTTCCCTGCTCGACGATCCTGCCATCTGAGACCACAGCGATCTCGTCCGCGTTTTTGATCGTGGAAAGCCGGTGGGCGACTACCAGGGTCGTTCTTCCTCGGCACAGCTCGTCCAGGGCCTGCTGGATCAGGATCTCGGTGGTGTTGTCCAGAGCGCTGGTCGCCTCATCCAGAATCAGGATCGGCGGATTTTTCAGGAACACCCTGGCAATGGAGAGCCGCTGTTTCTGCCCGCCGCTCAGGCGCACGCCCCGCTCGCCGATCTTCGTTTCGTACCCTTCCGGCAGGGACATAATATAGTCGTGGATATTGGCTCGCTTCGCTGCCCCGATGATCTCCTCATCCGTTGCGTCCAGTTTACCGTAACGGATGTTTTCTTTCATCGTATCGTTGAAGAGGTAGATATCCTGCTGCACAATGCCGATATTCCGCCGGACGCTTTCGAGCGTCAGCGTGTGAATCTCCTTCCCGTCCAGGAGGATCTCGCCGCTCAGAACATCGTAGAAGTGGGGGATCAGGTGGCAGATCGTGGTCTTGCCGCCGCCGGATGGACCGACCAGGGCAAAGGTCTTCCCCTGTTCAATGGTCAGGTTCACATGCCGCAGGACGTTCTTGTCCTCGTCGTAGGCATAGCTGACGTTGCGGAATTCGATCCGGCCTTCCAGCTGGCCCGCGTCAACGGCATCCGGACTGTCCGTCTCCGGCTTCTCGTCCATGATCTCACAAAAACGTTCAAACCCTGTGATGCCGTTCTCAAACTGCTCCATGAAGTTGATCAGGGTCATAACGGGATTGATGAACATGTTCACGGAAACGATGAAGGCAGAGTAATCGCCAAAGCGGATCTGCCCGTTGTACAGGAAGATGCCGCCGGCGATCAGGACGACGACGTTGAAGATGTCTGTTACGAAGGTATTGCCGGAGTGAAATCTTCCCATGGCGGAATAAGCTGCTCTCCGGGCTTTCTGGAACATGCCGTTCCCGATTTCAAACTTTTCCTTCTCTTTCTCCGCGTTGGTGAATGCCTTCGTCACCCGGATACCGGAAATGGAACTCTCCATGCTCGCATTGATTTCCGCCACGGCGGAGCGCGTATCCCGGAAGGCTTTGCGCATCTTTCTGCGCAGTTTCAGGGAAATGACCAGCAGGAAAGGAACACAGGCAAAGACGATCAGGGTCAGGGGGACGTTGATCGTGCTCAGATAAACAAAAGCAAACACGACGCTCAGTACGGAGATGATGATATTTTCCGGTCCGTGGTGAGCCAGCTCGCTTACTTCAAACAGGTCATTCGTCATCCGGGTCATGATCTTCCCGGTCTCATGGGTATCGTAGAAGCTGTAGGGCAGTGTTTCCAGGTGTGCGAACATGTCGCTGCGCATCCTGGCCTGCATGTAGGTACCCATCATGTGCCCCTCGTACTGGATGAAATAGTTCAGGCACATCTTGACAAAATACAGTGCCAGCAGCACAAGCCCGTAGACCAGGATCATCGTATACTGTCTTTCGGGGATGAGCGTATTGAGCATGGTTCGGGTGATGATGGGATAGACCACCCCGATCACCGCGACCAGCAGCGCCGCTCCCATATCCATGCAGAACAGCTTCCTGTACGGCCTGTAATAGGCGACAAAGCGTTTCAGCAGACCGGCAGTCTTCTGCCTGCTGCGCTTAACGTTTTCATTCTCCGGCATGACTGTCTCCCTGTCGCAACAGTATAATCAATGATGAATCACAGATTCCTGGTAATCAGTTTTCCCGTCAGCAGTCCCTTCATCAGGTAGCTTCCCGCGCCATTGCCGACGGCGGCCAGCGGGATCACCCACCAGGCGATACCCTGTGCGATCGCGGCATAGCCGGCCAGGGCGATGGAGTGAGCGTAACTCGACAGGATGAAGAGCACCACCCCATAGATCACGAAAGGCAGTCGGCTGACATCCCTGTTCATGGGCGGAGTCGTCGCCAGGTACATGCAGATCCCGCACATGACGCTCTGCCAGATCACCTTGAGCGGATCCTGATAAGCAGAGGCAATGCCCTGCGCAGCCTCTCTGATCTCCGGAAGGAAGACGGACGCGAGAATGCCGCAGACAGCCGCACCGATCACGTTCATCAGGAGCATGATGAGCTTCTGCAGAGGATCATACTGATCCCGGGTCACGCGGCCGGTAAAGAGCTCCGCGTCAAAGTTCACGACGAACCAGAGACCGGCGCTGAACAGCACCGCTCCGGGAATCCCGCCTCCGACCTTAAGATTCACGATGCAGCCCATACAGATCAGGATCCCGGCTGCGGCGGCTTTTGTCAGCGATGTCTTCATGCGTTTCCCTTCTTCATTACATAGAAAAAACCGGCGTCATGCGTTCCGGAGGGTTCCGTGTTCGTAAGCTTCTTTATTGTACCCGCCGGAACGGGTGAAGTCAAACCTTTCGCGCATGACGCCGACATGTTTCAGAGATTTTTACTCCGCATTGCGGTTCCTGAAGTCCTCCTCGATTTCCTCCTTCCAGTTTTCTTCGATCGGTGCGCAGGCACGCATCCGGCCGACTGTCCGGCTGACCGTCTCGTAATTCAGGCGGATACCGCGCGGGTCATTATGGAAGCGAACGGCGCGATCGGAACCGATGCCAAAACGCCCGGCCGTCTCCACAGCATCAATATTCGCGCCAAGGAAAAGAAACTCCCAGCCGTAGACCTTTTTCTCCTTTTCGATCATCTTCTTGACTTCCTCGCTTGAATAGAGGCAACTCGCATTCTCCATGCCGTCAGTCGTGATGATGAAGATCGTATGTTCGGGCTTATCCTCCTCCCGGGCATACTTATGGACGTTCCCGATATGATGGATCGCCTGACCGATTGCGTCAATCAGGGCGGTACAGCCATAGACGCGGTATTGTTTCTCCGTCAGCGGCTCCACCCTGCGGATGTCTATGCGGTCATGGATAACTGTGCTCTCGCCGGAAAAGAGCACCGTCGAGACCAGGGCCTCCCCCTCCTCCTGCTTCTGCTTCTCGATCATTGCATTGAACCCGCCGATCGTGTCGGACTCAAGCCCGGCCATGGAGCCGCTCCGGTCCAGGATGAACACCATTTCTGTCAGATTCTTCTTCATAAAATCAGCCTCCGTTCATCTGTTGTTCAGGCGCTGCCGGGCGCTTTGACCGGCACCCTGCTCCTGACATCCTGATGATAACGGAGGCTGATTCTTTTTTGGTCGCCTGCTATGCGACATTGCTGCTGTTTCCCAGCAGCGGAAGATCAAGGTCAAAGAGCACCTCATTGATCTGAAGGATGTCGTAAAACCTTCTCTTGATACAGTATTCCAGGACGACGTCCAGCTTGCTGCTGTGTGTGAGGGCAAACCCGGCCTTCTGAAGGAGATTCTTCGTTTCCGGCAGGGTCAGCTCCAGCGCGATCGCAAAGGCGAAAACCGTAGGCTTGGACGGCCGGTAATCCGGATCTGAGCGGATCTTGCTGAAGAGCCGTCGGTCGACGTTTGCTTTCTTGTAGCACTGCGCGTCGGTCATCCCTTTTTCGTCGATCAGCCGCAGCAGAGTCTCCGAAAACCCCTCATCCGTCTTCTTCACCAGTTCGTCCCAGTTTGTCTCCGGCATGGCGCTGCAGGCAGGAGCGGACGGAGCGTACAGCGCATCCGCCATGATGCTCTGGTCCATCTCCATGGCTTTGTATTCGTCCTGATGCCAGATCGCTTCACGGCGGTTTTCGATATGCTTCAGGATATGTGTATCCACATAGTGGTCGTCGATGTATTCCTGCACGTCCCGGAAGAGTTGCTTTCCGGTGAAGAGTTCCTGCCTGCCAAAGACGACCAGGAAGACTGCCATCTCATGGTGGAGGAGAAAGCGGCTGATCTCCTCCACGGCAACCTCCATGGCTTCGTCCTTCGGGTAGCCGTAGGCGCCGGCGGAGATCATCGGGAAAGCAACGGATTCCAGGCTGTATTCCGCCGCCAGCTCCAGGCAGGAGCGGTAGCAGGAGGCGAGCAGTTCCCGCTCCCCGTATCCGCCGCCATGCCACACCGGGCCGACCGTGTGGATCACATACCGGGCCGGGAGGCGGTAACCTTTGGTGATCTTCGCCTGCCCGGTTTCACAGCCGTTCAGGGTCCTGCATTCCTCAAGCAGTTCCGGACCGGCGGCACGGTGGATCGCGCCGTCCACACCGCCCCCGCCCAGCAGGGAGCGGTTGGCTGCGTTCACAATGGCGTCCACACGCATTTTGGTGATATCATTCCGTACGATCTCAAAGGGCATCGTTCTTCTCCTTCCTCGCTTCAGCAACAGAAAAGCCCCGGCTTCGCATGAAACCGGGGGCTTGTCAGGTCATTCTTCGTCTTTGGATTCTTCCGTGTTCTTGTCGGTCAGGGGTTTCATCGTCGGGAAGAGCAGGACGTCACGGATCGCCGCGGAATCGGTCAGCAGCATGCACATCCGGTCGATCCCGAAGCCGATGCCGCCGGTTGGGGGCATGCCGATTTCCAGGGCGTTCAGGAAATCTTCGTCCGTATGGTTCGCTTCCTCGTCGCCGGCTGCGAACTGCTCCTCCTGCAGGGCGAAGCGGTGCCGCTGGTCGATCGGGTCATTCAGCTCGGAATAGGCATTCGCCATCTCCCAGCCGTTCATGAAGAACTCAAAGCGTTCCACATAGTCCGGATGCCCGGGTTTCATTTTGGTCAGCGGGCTGATCTCGATGGGATGGTCCATGATGAAGGTCGGCTGGATCATGTGCTCCTCACAGAACTGCTCGAAGAACAGGTTCAGGATATCGCCCTTCTTATGGCGCTCCTCATATTCTACATGGTGTTCATTGGCAGCTGACCGGGCTTCCTCAAGGGTATGGATCTCATTGAAGTCCACGCCGGCATACTGCTTCACGGCGTCCACCATGGTCAGACGGGCAAAGGGCTTGCCCAGATCCATCTCAATGCCGTTGTATACGATCTTTGTGGTGCCGAGCACTTCCTGTGCCACATAGCGGTACAGGTTCTCGGTCAGGTCCATCATGCCGTGGTAATCGGTATAGGCCTGGTAGAGTTCCATCAGGGTGAACTCCGGATTATGCCGGGTGTCAAGGCCTTCGTTGCGGAAAACGCGGCCGATCTCGTACACCCGCTCCAGGCCGCCGACGATCAGGCGCTTCAGGTACAGCTCCAGGGAGATGCGCAGTTTGAAGTCTTCATCCAGGGCGTTGAAATGCGTCTCGAAGGGGCGCGCGGCAGCGCCGCCGGCATTGGAAACCAGCATAGGGGTCTCGACTTCCATGAAGCCCTGGGCATCCAGGTAGCGGCGGATCGTGCTGATGATCTTCGACCGCTTGATGAAGGTATCCTTCACCTCGGGATTCATGATCAGATCCACATAACGCTGACGGTAGCGCAGATCCGTATTGGTCAGGCCGTGATACTTCTCGGGCAGGA
>JAEEGL016441616.1_pt1 | contig 14581 bp, 11 predicted proteins | sample 9134231 | NCBI WGS metagenome assembly JAEEGL01 (sample SAMN16246548, study PRJNA631951) | gut metagenome | biome: gut microbiome; feature: rumen; material: fiber-attached | host: Bos | place: Iran: Karaj | collected 2018-10
ATTCTATAAAGACGAAGAACTTACTGCAAAAGTTAATGCTAGATATTCAACAACTGGTTTTGCATCAAATGGTATCTTAGCTGCAACATATAATAAAGATTTTGCAGGTAAAGTCGGTGCACAAATTGGTGAAGAAGGCTTATGGTCAGGTAAATCTGGCTGGTTAGGAACTGGTTTAAATATTCAAAGATCACCATATGCTGGTAGAAACGCAGAATATTATTCAGAAGATGCTATCCTTTCAGGTTTAATCGCAGCTCCAGAAACATTCGAAGCACAAGCAAAAGGTATTAACTGCTACATTAAACACTGTGCATTAAATGAATCTGAAACCGCAAGACATGGTTGCTGTGAATGGATTAACGAACAAGCAATCAGAGAAAATTACTTAAGAGCATTTGAAATCGTCATTCAAGAAGGTAAAGCAATGAACGTCATGACAGCATTCAACAGAATGGGTTGTGATGCAGTTCCAAATTGTGTCCCATTTGCTCAAGACTGGTTAAGAAGAGAAGTTGGTCTCCCAGGAATTATCGAAACAGACTGTGCTGGTGACTTTACAGATGGTAACCACGGTGAAGCTTACGTTTCAAGATTCTGTGATGTTTACTTACAAGCAAGTGATCTTAACGAATATAACTATGGTGCTAACGTCCCAGATTATACTGGTAGTACACATACTTGGGCAGAATTCACACCTTCACAATATGGTGGAGCTGGCGAATATGGTGAATTTGCTCAAAGAATGAGAGCTTCAGTTAAGAGAATTATCTTCGCATTCTCAAGATGTGCTGGTATGAATGGTATTTCAAGTAATACTATGATTAAGACTGTCACACCTGCATGGGTTGGAGCAATTACAGCTGCCGATATTTCACTCGGTGTTGTTACAGCTGCTGCAGCCGGTTGGGTTTTAGTTGATGGAATCTTAATGTTCCTTAAAAAGAGAAAAGCTTAATTAACTAAAGTTAATAACGATAGAACCTCCTCTTAATGGGGAGGTTTTTATCTAACTGTTTTTAAAGAAACTTATATTATCCTTATATATATGTGGAAGTTAAAAATTCAAAAATAATGCTATTTTCCTTGAAATGTATATTAAATTAAATGAATTGCAATGTCTTTATAAAACAATAATTGTTAATATATTTCTATCGAAATATATGTTTCTATAATGATTTCAACATTTTTTCTAAAGTTGAAATTTAAACCTATAATCAGGAGGGAATTATGAAAAAAGGTTTAATTTTAGTCTTAGCTAGCTCTTTAATTTTAGGCGGAGCTTTTAGCTTAGCAAGTTGTGGTGATGCACCAGCTGAACAACAAGGTGGCAATCAACAAGGTGGTGGCCAACAAGGTGGAGAACAAGGCGGCGGCCAACAAGGTGGAGAACAAGGCGGCGGAAGTCAAACTGATCCAGTCAAAGAATACACCGTTACATTCAACTATAACTACACAGGTGCTCCAGCTGCTCAAACTGTAAAAGTTAAAGAAGGCGCAAAAGTTGCTAAACCAGCAAATCCAACAAGAGAAGGATTCACATTTGATAACTGGTATGAAAATGCTGCGGGTACAGGTAGTGCATTCAATTTTGATTCAACAATTAGTGCAGATAAGACACTCTATGCTAAATGGAATCAAAATAGTGGTAGTGGACAAACACCAACTCCAACTCCAACTCCAGCAGGTGGAATCTTAACTGATAGTAAAGTTCCAGATCAACATCAAGGAACAACAGAAAAAGATGCATCCTGGAAAAGATATACTTTACCAGTCCGTGCAACAAATAGTGCAGATGCAGGCTTTGCAAGTTATTTTGCATGTTCAATCAAAGGAAACGTTCCAAGTGATGGTGGTGCAGATAGTGATGGTTTCTATGGCTTAGGTGGTTTCCGTTCAGCTTATGGCGCAACTTTAACATGGACAGTATATGCTTCAGCAGCAGCTGAAATGGGTTTATATTTTGAAATGAGCCAACATACAGCTGAGAGTTTATTTGATACATTATATGGTGCAAAAGTTAATGATAATGCTGTTAATACAAGCACTCTCCAATTAGTACATAATCCAGATGGTGCTAATAGTAGCGCATCCAATATGTATATTTTTGCTGGTTATGTAAATCTTACAGCTGGTCCAAATACTATTGTTATCACACGTAATGAAACAGCTCCATCAGGTGGTGCATATAACTGGTGGGGAATTAGATTATCAGCTCAAACAGCAACAATCTCAGATAAAGCTGCTTCATAAGTTTGATTTCTAATTTGATTGATTAAACTGGGAATTAGTTTCCCAGTTTTAATTTGCTTTAAAAAATGAAATTTTAATCAAAATTTTTAAAAACCCTGCAAAAACGCAATATTTTTTCTTAAACTAACGTCAAAAACTATTTTTAAAACTCGATTTTTAAATCATAAATTAAATATTAATATAAAATTTATTTCTAATTTTGATATTCATAGAATTACAATAAAATTTATTAGGGGAGAATTTTATGGCAAATGATTTAAGAGATCCAAAAATGGAAAGAATAAATAATGCCAAACTTGCTCAAGATTTTATTGAAGAACAAGTTGAAGCAATAAGAAAGCAAGTCGGAAATAAAAAGGTATTGCTTGCTTTATCTGGTGGAGTTGATTCATCAGTTTGTGCAGCACTTTTAATTAAGGCAATTGGTTCTAATTTAACTTGTGTCCATGTCAATCATGGTTTGCTTAGAAAAGGCGAATCTGAACAAGTCATTAAAGTTTTTAAAGAACAACTTGGTGCGAATTTGATTTATGTTGATGCAGTAGATAGATTTTTAGATGCATTAGCAGGCGTTGATGATCCTGAAACTAAAAGAAAAATCATTGGAAAAATCTTCATTGATGTTTTTGCTGAAGAAGCAAGAAAGCTTAATGATGTCACTTTCTTAGCTCAAGGAACAATTTATCCTGATATTTTAGAAAGTAAAGGCATTAAAGCACATCACAATGTTGGTGGCTTGCCTGAAGATTTACATTTTGAACTTGTTGAACCTGTTAAATTCTTGTTTAAAGATGAAGTAAGAGTTGTTGGTGAACAACTTGGTTTGCCTTCATCAATGGTTTATCGTCAACCTTTCCCAGGCCCAGGATTAGGAGTTAGATGTCCAGGTGCTATAACTCGTGAAAGATTAGAATGTGTTAGAGAAAGCGATGCAATTTTAAGAGAGGAATTTGCTAAAGCTGGTTTAGATAAAAAAGTTTGGCAATATTTCACAATTGTACCTCCATTTAGATCAACTGGAATTAAAGATAATAAGAGAACATTTGAATATGCCGTTGTTTTAAGAGCAGTTAATTCAATTGATGCAACAAGTGCAACAGTTGAAGAGATTCCTTATGAATTATTATTCAAAATTAGAGATAGAATTTTAGCAGAAGTTAAAGGCGTTAATCGTGTATTGGTGGATATTTCACCTAAACCAGTTGCAACAATTGAATGGGAATAAAAGATGAAAGAATTAGAACAAGAAATACTTCAAAACGGAATTATTATTAATAATGAAATAGTTAAAATTGATAGTTTCTTAAACCATCAAATTAATATTCCTTTATTTATGGATCTTGCAAAAGATATCAAAGAACATTTTAAAGGACAAAAAGTCGATAAGATTTTAACAATTGAAGCAAGCGGAATCGCTCTTGGGTTTGCTGTTGGCTTAGAATACGGAGTCAAAAACTTTGTTTTTGCTAAAAAGAGCAAATCTGCTATTGTTGGAACAAATGTTTATCAATCAGAAGTCTATTCATTTACTAGAAAAATGACAAGTACAGTTACAATTGATAAAAAATTCGTTAGTCCAGGAGAAAATGTCTTAATTGTTGATGACTTTTTAGCCGCTGGAAGTGCAGGAGTTGGCCTTGTTGATATCTGTAGACAAGCTGGTGCTAATGTTGTTGGCTTTGCTGTTGCTGTTGAAAAATTGTTCCAAGGTGGAAGAGAAAGAATTGAAGCGCTTGGCGTAAAAGTTTATAGCGGTGCAGCAATCAAAAGTATCGAAAACAATACAATCGTTTTTGAAGAAAAAGATTAGGTTTTGCGTAATTAATCGAAAAAATTTTGCTCATAGATTTGATAAATTTATGAGCTTTTATTTTAAGAAAGCGCTTACAAATTAAGATAAAATAAAGATTTATTAAAATAAACCTTTTGGACTTTACAACCTAAATTAATTTAGCCATAATTCAAGTGTCGACAGGTGGTCGGCTCGTATAATTCCTTAATTGGTAGGAAGTCTCTACGCTAAACCGTAATTTAGCACTACGAAAAGCATTTTTCATTTTACTTGAAAAATTCTTTAATAGTTGAGGCTCTATACGGAGCTGTTTTTTGTTTAAGGAGGGGTAAAATGAACAAAATTACACGCACATTACTTTGCACATCAATTCTTGCTGCATCAGTCCTTGGAGCAGCTTCATGTGGTGAAGAATCTCCATTAAAAGCAATTGCTAAAGACGACATCAAAATCGGTCTTATTTGCTTACACGATCAAAGTTCAACATATGACAAGAACTTTATCGATTCAATGAACGATGCAGTTGCTCAATTAGGATTAAAATCATCACAACTCGTTGTTAAAACAAATATCGCAGAATCAGAAGATTGTTATAATACAGCTGCTGAATTAGCAGATGGTGGTTGCAACATTATCTTTGCTGATAGCTTCGGTCACGAATCACACTTATTAAGAGCTGCTAAAGAATTCCCAGCTGTCCGTTTCGCACATGCTACAGGTACAACAGCTCATACAAATAAACAACCAAACTTCTACAATGCTTTCGCTAATATTTATCAAGGTAGATATCTTGCTGGTGTTGCTGGCGGTTTAAAATTAAAAGATATGATTGAAAAAGGTACATTACCTGCATCAAGCAAAAAAGATGGTGACAATTATAGACTTGGCTATGTTGGCGCATTCCCATATGCTGAAGTTAAATCAGGATATACATCATGGTTCTTAGGCGTCCAATCAGTCGTTCCAAACGTTGTCATGGATGTTACATTCACAGGTTCATGGTATGATCCAGTTGCAGAAGGTGCTGGTGCAACAACTTTAGTTACACGTGGTGCTGCTTTAATTTCACAACACGCTGACTCAATGGGTTCTCCAGATGTTTGTAAAGCTAATGGTATTCCAAACGTTTCATACAATGGTTCAACAGAAAGCACATGTTCAGGTTCATTCATCGTCTCTTCAAAGATTGATTGGGCTCCATACTTCAAATTCTTAGTCAATTCAGCTATTGAAAATAAACAAATTCCTTTTGATTTCACAGGAACACTTGCTGATGGTTCAGTTAAATTAACTGAATTTGGTGCTGCAGCAGCTGCTGGTACAGAAGCAAAAGTTAACGAAGTCAAAGCAAAATTACAAAGTGGTCAATTAAAAGTTTTTGATACAAATAAATTCACAGTTAAAGGTCAAAAATTAACATCTTATAAGGCAGATGTTGATTCTGATGAAAAATTTACTCCTGATACTGAAGTTATCAAAGATGGATATTTCCACGAATCAGAATATCGTTCAGCTCCATATTTTGACGTCGACATTGATGGAATTAATCTTTTAAACTAATTTAGAAAACATTTTTAAAAGGGAGATTTTATAATCTCCCTCTTTATCTTTTAATAAAATGAAATCTATTAAACTTGAAAACATAAGTAAAGCTTTTGGCCGGATTAAAGCTTTGGATGATATTTCTCTTCAAATTAATGAAGGTGAGATTTTGGCACTTTTAGGTGAAAACGGATCAGGCAAAACTTCTTTAATGAACGTTATTGCTGGAATTTATCACCCTGATCAAGGTGCCGTTTATATTGATGATGAAAAAGTAACAATTTCTTCACCAAAAGATGCTTTCAAGTACAAAATAGGAATGATTCACCAACATTTTAAACTTGTAAATGTTTTTACCGCTGTTGAAAATATTGTTTTAGGTTTAGAAAAAGAAGACTATAAGAAATTTAAAGAAGAACAAATCAAGGAAGAAGAAGAGTATTTTGCAAAACTTAAAGGCGTTAGAGAACCATCAAATGTTGAAGTATCTAATGCAAAATCAAGAATTTATCGTTCTGGAAAATATGATTTAGGTTATGCAAGACAAAAAGTCATCCAAATTTGTAATCAATATGGTTTTAAAATTGATCCTGATAAACACGTCTATGACATGTCTGTTAGTGAAAAGCAAAATTTAGAGATTGTTAAGGCATTATTTAGAGGTGTTGATCTTTTAATTCTTGATGAACCAACAGCTGTTTTAACTCCACAAGAAATTAAAGTCTTATTTAAGATTTTAAAGAATATGAAAGCTGATGGTAAAACTGTCATTATCATCACACATAAACTTAACGAAGTTATGGAAATTAGTGATAGAGTCGAAGTTTTACGTAAGGGCAAATATATTGGTGGTGTAAAAACTAGTGAAACAAATCCTTCTCAACTTACTGAAATGATGGTTGGTAAGAAAGTTGAACTCGAAATTAGACGTGATACTCCAGTTGATCCTGATTTACGACTTGAAATTAATAACGTCACTCTTGTTAAAGAAGGCGTTAAAGTTTTAGATAATATTAATTTACAAGTCAATGGTGGTGAAATTTTAGGTATCGCTGGTATTTCTGGAAGTGGACAAAAAGAACTTCTTGAATGTATTGCTGGTCTTCAAAAAGCAAAAAGCGGCGATATCATTTTCCATAATCCAAAAGAAAATAAACCTGTTACATTCTTCCATAAAGATTTAAAACAAATTAAAGAACTTGCTGCTCAAGGCAAATTTCATGATCTTGATGGAAATAAAATTGACCTTACAGGATTAAAAGATAAAGAGATAAGAAAAATGGTAGAAGAAGAAAAGATTATCTTCTACGAAAATGAAATCATGTTACTTAATGACAAAACTCCTCTTGAAATTAGAAATTTAGGTATCAAGCTTTCGTTTGTTCCTGAAGATCGTTTAGGAATGGGTTTAGTTGGTGACATGAATTTAACTCAAAATATGGCATTAAGATCTTTTAGAAAAGGGAAAGGTTTTAATGTTGAAATGAAAAAACCTGAACAACTTGCAGAACATATTGTTAAAGAATTTGGAGTTGTCACACCAAATTTAAATACACCTGTTGGAAGACTTTCAGGTGGAAATATTCAAAAATTATTAGTTGGAAGAGAAATTTCTTCAAATCCAAAAATTTTAATGACTGCTTATCCAGTAAGAGGTTTAGATATTAATACTTCTTATTATATATATAATCTTTTAAACGACCAAAAGAACGCAAGATGTGCGGTAATTTACGTTGGTGAAGATTTAGATGTTTTACTTGCTTTATGTGATCGCCTTGCTGTTATTTATCAAGGGCGAATTACTGGAATAGTAGATCCTCATAAAGTAACAAAAGAACAAGTTGGTATTTTAATGACAGGAGGTAGTATTGATGCTTAAAAATTTCTTTAAAGAAAATGATTTCATACGTATCTCTCGTAGAATGGAAATTCCAACTTGGAAAAAGTGGGTTTTTAAGATTGCAGGTGTCCTTGCAGGATTTCTTTTTGCTGCAATTGTTGTTTCTTTTATTAGTCCTGGATCTTTCTTTAAATTCTTTGAATCTTTAATTGTTGGTAATTTTACAACTGTTAGAAAACTTTTAGTTTTATTTGAAGAAGTTGCGATATTATTCTTAGTTTCTTGTGCTGTAGCTCCTGCATTTAAAATGAAATTCTGGAATATTGGAGCTGAAGGTCAAGTTTTAATGGCTTGTTTAGGTTGCGTTATTGGTATGTTTTTTATTGCACCAAGCGTTCCACTTCCAGTTGCATTAATCATTGAATTATTATTATCACTAACATTTGGTATTGTTTGGTCATTAATTCCAACAATTTTTAAGGCTTTCTTTAATACAAACGAAACTTTATTTACTTTAATGATGAATTATATCGCTAAAGGAATTATTGCTTTAATGATTACGCTTTGGATTAAAAATGGTTCTGGTGTCATTCCTGTTTTATATGATGGTCAATTACCAAGAATTGGTGGTCAAAACTATATCATTAATATTATTGTTGCTGTTGTAATCGGTATTGTTTTTGCTTTATACATGATGAGAAGTAAACAAGGATTTGAAATTTCAGTTTTAGGTGGATCAAGAAATACAGCAAAATATGTTGGAATCGATGTTAAAAAAGTTTTAATTAGAACAATGATTATAAGTGGTGCAATTTGTGGAATTACAGGATTCTTACTTGTTGCAGGCGCAAGTTATACAATGAATGAAAACATTGTTGCAGGAAGAGGTTTTACTGCAATTTTGATTTGTTGGTTAGCAGGATTTAATATTCCTGAAATGGCTGGTGTTAGTTTCCTTGTTGCTTTCATGAAATATGGTGCAAGAGAAGTTGAATCATCATTAAGTGTTGGCGGTTCATTCGTTGATATCGTTGTTGGTGTATTCTTCTTTGTTGTTATTGCATCGAATTTCTTCATCATGAACAAAGTTAAAATTAACTTCAAAGCTTTTAAAAAGAAGAAAAAGGAGGTAGTTGAATAATGTTTATAACCTTCTTACGTAACGCAATTAGATTTTCAACAGTCTTCTTATTTGGATCAACTGGAGAAACAATCGTTGAAAAATCAGGACATTTAAACATGGGAATTCCAGGAGTCATGTGTATTGGTGCTCTTGCTGGATGTGCTGGAATGTCAATTTATTTCAATACATTAACTGATCCTTCTCAAATTAATTTATTTGGTGCAGTTGTTTTAGGAATTTTATTTACTATAATTTCTGGAGCAATTTGTGGCGTAGTATTTTCATTTTTTACCGTCACATTAAGATGTAATCAAAATATTACTGGTTTAACATTAACAACTTTAGGTGCTGGTATTAATTTATTTGTTTTCAAAAGACTCGAAACTTTCTCAAGTTATTTTGGAAAAGCTTCAGATGGATTTAGAAATTTGTTCCAAGTAGATGTTGGGGCAAATTGGTTTACTGATGTTTTCTTCTCATATGGAATTTTAGTTTATTTAGCTCTTATTATTGCTGTTGTAGCAACAATTATCTTTAGCAAGACAAGAGTCGGATTAAATCTTAAAGCAGTTGGTGAATCTCCAGCAACAGCAGATAGTGCTGGAATTAGTGTCACACGTTATAGATATTTAGCAACAATCATCGGTTGTTCAATCGCATCCCTTGGTGGTTTATTCATGATCATGGACTATTTAGGTGGAAATATTGAATACGGACTTGATGAATATGGCTGGTTAGCTGTTGCAATTGTTATCTTCTCAATGTGGAAACCACACTTTGGAATTTTGGCTTCATTTATCTTTGGTGCACTTTATATTGCTCCAAGTTATTTAAATGTTTCATTTGCTATGAAAAACGTCATAAAGATGATTCCTTATGTTGTTACAATAGCAGTTTTAGTCGTTACAAGTATATTAAATAAGAAAGGAAATCAGCCACCTGAGGGATTAGGCGTTAATTACGATAGAGAAAAGAGGTAAAATAATAACTAAGTTATTATTTTAAATTTCTTATTAATTTTTTAAAAAATCTATTGTCTAAAACCTCAATGCGTGATAAACTTACAACAATGAAAAATTTAGTACGAGCAAAGATTAATGAAAAGTTAGGTTGCTTCGGCATCCCTGGTTTTGAAGTCTCTTTTCTCGTCTATAATGTTTCTTTTGTTACTCGTCCTTAGTGTCGAGTATTTTTTTTGATAGGGGGGTCAAATATGGGAAACAACTTAATCTACCAAGTTGAAGACAAGCCAAAGTTTAATAAACTCTTGCTATTTGCTCTTCAACAAGTCCTTGCCGTTTTAGCTGCTACAATCGCAGTTCCAACGATCATTGGACTTCCAACCCAAATTCCTGCAGCTATCTTAGGAGCTGGTGTTGGAACACTCGTTTACTTGCTCTTTACAAAATTTAAGAGCCCAGTCGTCATTTCAAGCTCATTTGCATTCCTTGGTGCACTTGCTAACGCAGTAGCCTTCGGTTATTTAGGAATCGTACTTGGTGCTGTCTTTGCTGGACTTGTCTATGTTGTAATAGCATTGATCATCAAATTCGTTGGTACTGGATGGATTCACAAACTCATGCCAGCAGCAATCATTGGTCCTACCGTTGCATTAATTGGTCTTTCACTTGCTGGAGCAGCAATTGGAGATATCACAAAAGCTACAGGTGGAAACATTGCTTATGATTTAGTTGCTTTACTTTGTGGTTTAATTACATTCATGACTGTTATTATCTGTTCAGTTCAAAACAGATTTAAAGGTGCAAGATTAATTCCATTTATTATTGGTATTTTAGCAGGATATGCTGCAGCATCAATCTTCTCAATATTTGGCTATGCATTCGACGTTCCATATCTTAAACTCGTCGATTGGTCACCACTTATTAACAATTTCAAAAACATTTCATTTACATCATTCTTAGATTATCCACGTGTCGGTCTTGTTGAAGGCTTAAAAGAACTCTTCAGTGGAATTCCATCACGTGAAATTATGAACGCCTATATGGCAAATAATGGCATTTACATCGCTAATGCTGCTGAATTAAGCTTAGATGAATTATTAGAAGCAATTAAGGCCGCAAACGGTGGTGTTGGTCCACAAATCTTAAACTGGACAGGTGTTGCAACTTGCGCATTAGCATTCATTCCAGTTGCTCTTGTTACATTTGCTGAACACGTCGCAGATCATACAAACCTTGGAACAATTATCGATAGACCACTTTTAGAAGAACCTGGTTTAAAGAGAACATTACTTGGTGATGGTGTTGGCTCAATCGCAGGTACATTATTTGGTATCTGTCCAAATACAACTTATGGTGAATCAGTTGGTTGTGTTGCAATTACAAGAAACGCATCAGTTAGAACAATTTTAATTGCTGCTATTATGTTAGTTGTCTTATCATTCATCTCACCATTAAATGCATTACTTAGAACAATTCCTAACTGTGTCATGGGTGGCGTTTGCTTAACACTTTATGGCTTCATCGCAGTTAGTGGATTAAAGATGTTCAAAGATCTTGATCTTGGAGACAATAAGAACTTATTTACAGTTGCTGTTATCTTAATTACAGGTATTGGCGGACTCGTTATCAACATTCCTATCGGTGGTGGAAACACTATCCAAATCACTTCAATAGCAACTGCTTTAATTCTTGGCATCATTACAAATAATGTTTGTAAATTTGTCGAAAAGAGAAATAAAAAAGAAGGTGAAGAAGCTCCAGTAGCTGAAGAAGCTGCTCCAGCAGAAGAACCATCAGAAGCTAAAGAAGGTAAATAATCATGTTAAAAGATTTCGATTTAAAAAATTACAAAAACGCTAATTTAATTCAACATCCATTATTAATTCATAAAATTACTAATTTAAGAGATGTAAACACAAAACCAAATCTCTTCAAACAATTAGTCAAAGAAATTTCAATCTTAGAAGCTTATGAAGCTTTAAGAGATCTTGAAACATATGATGTTGAAGTAGAAACTCCAATTGAAAAAACAATTCAACCAAGAGTTCATAAGAGCCAACTTTGCTTTGTTCCAATTTTAAGAGCAGGTTTAGGTATGGCTGATGGAATGTCAGAATTATTACCAGGATGTACATTTGGTCACATTGGTTTATATAGAAACGAAGAAACACATGAACCAGTTGAATATTATTGTAAACTTCCAAGTGATATTTCAGAAAGAAGTGTCTATTTACTCGATCCAATGCTTGCTACTGGCGGAAGTGCTATAGATGCTGTAAAAATCTTGAAAAATCATGGTGCAAAGAAGATTACATTCATTTGTATTATCGCTGCTCCAGAAGGCGTTAAAGCATTCTGTGAAGCAAATCCAGATATTCCACTTTATATCGGAGTTATCGATAGAGAATTAAATGAAAAAGCTTATATCTGCCCAGGACTTGGTGATTGTGGCGATAGAATCTTTGGAACAGTTAAATAATAATTAATTCTAATATCTATATGAAATTGACCCTCGATTGGGTCAATTTTCATTTATAAGTTAAATAAATTTCATTTATAATATTAAAGAGGTTTTTATGGGTTTACTTACTAAAGCAGTAATAAAATATGAATCAAAATCATTTGATAAAAATAACGAGAGACTATGGAAAGATATGCCTCCTATTAATGATGTTAAAGTTATTGATGGGCTAAATTATACAAATGATAAAGATGAAAAATTTAGACTCTTTAATATTTATGAACCACTTGATGCAACTTTAGACACTCCAATAATGATTGATATTCATGGTGGTGGATGGATGTATGGAGATAGAAATCTCAATGGCGAATTTGCAAAATTTTGTGCTACTCAAGGCGTCAAAGTAATCACATTTTCTTATCGAATTTTAGATAAAGTTAAATTAAAAGAAATGGTGCAAGATGTATTTGAATTTATGCACTATTTAGTGAAAAACCCTGCAAATCTCAACTTAAATTTAAAAAAATGTGCAATTATTGGAGATTCTGCAGGTGGTCATTTAGCTCTTTTATTTATGGCAATTAATGCTTCCGAAGAACTTCAAAAAATCTATGAAGTAAACCATGTTGATCTTGATGTTTCGTTTATGTGCCTTCAACATACCTGTGCATCTTTAAATCGAACTATATTTGATGGAGAAAGCAAGATGCTTGATATTGCAATGAACTTTTATCGAAAAGCTTTGTTTGGAAGAAAATGGAAAAATGATTTAATTTATCAAAATTCGAGCATTGATCAATTTGCAAAATACTTAAATCTTCCTAGAGTTTTAGTTGTCAGTGCAACAGGAGATGACCTCAAAAAGAATAACGATTTTATGCTTAAAATATTTGATGAATATAACATCAAATATGAATATAAAGAATATGCTGGTTTATATCACGTCTTTGAAGTCATGAAATATGACTTAAAAGAATCTAAAGAAATTAATTCATATATGGTAAAATTATTTAAAGAATCAAGAAAGGAGTAAGTTATGAAACGTAAAGGTTTTTTAAAAACATTAGGAATTATCGGTGCTTTTGGTTTTTTAACTATTTCTTTAACATCCTGTCAAGAAATCCTTGATTTTATTTTTAGTAACATTGATTTAGGAATCAACACATATAATCCTGATGATTTTGCTAAAACTGTCCAAGAAAATGGTGCTTATTCTAAGTTTTCTTATGAAGATATGGCAGTAGCAAATGCTGATCCAATTACCCCTGCAAAAGGAAGTGTCAATATTTTAGTTGTTCCTGTTGAATTTTCAGATTTAACAGCTTATTCAAGCAATAATTTAGCTGCAATTGATGCTGCATTTAATGGAACAAAAGAAGATAGCACAAACAATTATTGGGAAAGTGTTAAAAGTTTCTACTATAAAGCAAGTAATGGAATTTTAAATTTCAATTTTGAAGTAACCGATAAATATAGACCAACATACAGTTCTTCAAGATTTGTTAGTGAAGCAGATGATTATGGAACTGAATCGCAAAATTTATTAGAAGATATCTATGAAAAAGGCTTAACTGTTAAAGGAAGCAGAGTCAATTTCACTGATTCTAAATGGGATTCAAATAGAGATGGTTATGTCGATGGAATTTGGATGATTTATAACGAAAAAGATGAATCAAAAGTTACAACAGATAGATTCTGGGCATATGTTACTGAATATACAGGCGATATCAAGACTTCTAGATACGGAAAATATGGAAATTGTGCCTTATCTTTCTTATATTCTGATTCATTAAATGGACTTGATGCTCACACATTAATACATGAAACTGGACACATGATGGGCCTTGATGATTATTATGATTATAACAATGATAATAATTATGGTTTTACTGGTGGATTAGATATGATGGACTTAAATATTGGCGAACATAATGCGTTTTCTAAGCATGCATTAGGTTGGACAAAAGCTCTTAAAGTTGATGAAGCAAAAACGTATACATTAAAGCCATTTGAAGAAAGTTACGATTCGTTAATCATCCCATCAAGTAGCTATAACGGTTCAGCTTTTAGTGAATATTTATTAATCGAATTTTATACTCCAACGGGTTTATTTAAATTTGATGCTACATCACAATATGCAAATAAATATCCACGATTCTTTAGCGAAAAAGGCTTACGAATTTGGCATATTGATGCTAGACTTGCCTATCAAACTTTCCGTAGTGGTTCAACGTTTACTTGGGGAAGTTATGTAAATAGTTCGATTACAAAATATCCTGATCCAGTCTCAACATCAACTACATTAACTGTTGCATCAGTTGCTCATACAAACAGTTTGAATGATAGATCAAGAAATATGGATCAAAAGCCATTAATTGAACTTGCCTCAAGAACAAGAACTAGATTATATGGAAATAGATATGCTACTAATTCAGATCTATTTAAAAAAGGCGATACCATTACATCAACAAGTTTATCAAAAGTCTTAGATAATGGAAAATTCTATGATGGCACCAACTTCAATTATGAAATTAGTGTAGATAACATCACTGATGAAGCTGCAACAATTACGATTAATTTCTAATTTTTAAAGAAAATAAGTATAAAA
>JAEEGL010999920.1_pt1 | contig 14580 bp, 5 predicted proteins | sample 9134231 | NCBI WGS metagenome assembly JAEEGL01 (sample SAMN16246548, study PRJNA631951) | gut metagenome | biome: gut microbiome; feature: rumen; material: fiber-attached | host: Bos | place: Iran: Karaj | collected 2018-10
ATTCTGATAAAAAGCTTGATAACGCTTTTTCAAATATCAGAGAATATGGAGTACTGAAACAATACTTGGCGGATCAGAAGCTTGAGATAGCATCAGGTGTTTCTATGAACACTCTTGAAGGTATTTTTTCAAAAAATGTTGAATGCTATTTTCATGAAGATGATGGAAAAGAATATAAATATGCTCATCTGTCGTTCTATGAAATGGAATCGGAAATAACATCTGAGCAGGCATCAATGTCTGAAATTGAAACGGGTGTTTCGCTTGGAGGAATTCTATCAGGTGTTCCTTCAAGTAAGTATTCAACAAAGTATAGAACTGGATATGGAGCGAAATATGCGCCGGATACGAATCTTGTGCAGCTGGCTAACTTATATAATTCGTTGATTCAGGTTGAGGCATCTGGTAATCCGTACTATAAGGATCTAAGCATTTCTACTCAGATTGATGAGAAGGCAGAAAACAAGATGGATGAAATCTATGCTGCATCAAATTGGGTTGTATTTGTTGAGCCCAAAGTTGATCTTGATTTCTTTAGTGAGAAGGAAGCGCACAGTGATTTACTTATTATTCATTACAGTGATCAATATACAACTAGCAGTGGATATGACGCTATTACTGTTACACACAAATCTAAGCAGTATGCTTTGGTTATTCAAGATTATTTGAAAACGAGAGGCGTTGATTCATCAACAGAAGATGTGCATGGGATAATTAATCTATTCAATGCAATTAATGGCGACTGGCTTCTTAGATTGGTTTCTTCTAAGCGTGCGATGAAGGACAGCAATTTTACTAGAGAAAAAATAAGTATTGTAGCTGCAATAAAGTTCATGCTTGCGTTTCTACACCATAAAGATATTGTGTGGATTCCAATATCCCTTGAAGAAATGTTGCGAGTTTCAGGAGGAGCCGGACTGTCGCAGGGAGATGGGATTCTTTCGGCTAAGAACCTGGGATTTGAAAAAGGACCAACTTCTGACGACATTTTGTTTGTTGGTGTAGATGGATCCCAAGATAAACCTAAGGTTTATCTTTATCCTACCGAGGTTAAAACTGGAATAAATGGAACTGATGTGATTAAAAAAGCATTTATTCAGGCATCATCTACAGCAAAAGGATTGGATGATGCGTTCTGCGGAGAATATCAGGATGAATTGCTTAAAAAAGTAAACCGAAATTTCCTCATGCAGATGATCATTACAAGTTGCAAAAAGATGAGGGTATATCATGTAGATGATTCTCAAAACTGGGATGTTGTTTTGGATACATTTAGAAAGGCGCTGCTAAATGAAGAGTATGTGCTTTCTAATGATATACAGGAATTATTAGGCAAAGGAGCCGTTTTATCATTTAGAACGGGTGTGGTTGCTAGGAGAACATCTTTTAAAGATGATATTATCAATTTTATAGAGATTCCAGAAAAAGATGAATTTGGACTTATATTAAAAAGTGTAGATGAAATCCAGCAAGATATCGCTCAAAGAAAAGATAGCGAATTGTTAGTTCTATCAGATTGCGATATAAGGAACTTAACGGGAGATTTATCAAAACTGCAAGTATCGGAATTGACTGATGAAGAGGGAGAAGATAAACATACTGAGGTTGAAATAGACTTAGTAAGCAATACGGAAGAAAAAGTTGGTGTAGAAAAAAAGAATGAATTACCGGATGATCAACAAGCGCCAAATACGCAGGAAATATCTGATTCGAAAGATATTACTCCAGGTATGAAAATACTCTTGGGAACCGATGAACAAAATGGTGCTGATATCTTATGGAAGCCAAATGATACATCGCAATTGTTTCACACTAATACCGGAATAATAGGTACAATGGGAACTGGAAAAACGCAGTTTACTAAGTCATTAATAGCTCAACTGTATAGAAATCAAGCAGACAATATTGATGGAAAAGAACTAGGAATACTTATTTTTGATTATAAGGGTGATTACAACGAGAGTAAGCAGGATTTTGTGGATGCAACCCAAGCAACAATTTACAAACCATATCATTTGCCTTTTAATCCGTTGGCATTGACCAAATCGTCAGTATTTAAGCCTCTTTTGCCAACACATACTGCGAATGCATTTAAAGATACTATTTCCAAAGTATATAATCTTGGACCCAAACAGCAGGCTACGTTACTCCAGTGTATTATGGATACTTACGCAATGGCAGGAATTGACCCGGGTAATCCATCGACATGGGACAATGAAGCGCCAACATTTGATCAAGTATATCAGAGATATTCTAGGGATGAGGAAATAAAGAAAGGTGATTCTTTAGCGGCGGCGCTTGATAAACTGAATTTGTTCCAGATATTTGAGTCAAATCCTGAAGCGACGAAGTCTCTTTTTGAACTGCTGAAGGGTGTGGTTGTTATTGATTTGTCAGGATATGATCCGGATATTCAAAGCTTAATAGTTGCGATAACGCTTGATTTGTTTTATTCGCAGATGCAGGCGTCTGGTTCAAGCAAGATGGATGGCCAGTATAGACAGTTAACAAAGTTTATTCTTGTAGATGAAGCTGATAACTTTATGTGCGAAGGTTTTCCTGCTTTAAAGAAAATACTAAAGGAAGGCAGAGAATTCGGTGTGGGTACAATACTGTCTACGCAGTTCTTAAAGCACTTTGGTAGCGGAGAGGATGATTATTCAAAATATATTCTTACGTGGATTGTTCATAACGTATCAGATCTGAAAGCAAGTGATGTTGATTTTGTGTTTAAGACTGAATCCAAGAGTAGTGAAAGCGTAACGTTATTCAATAGGATAAAGGGACTTAAAATACATCATAGTATCATTAAGGTTGGTGTAAATAAACCAGTATACTTGAAGGATAAGCCTTTCTGGGAACTTTATAATGAGATGAAACAGTAAAGCAGAAACATTGATGCTATACTCGGGCTTAATGCTTGAGTATAGCATTTTTGTGCATAATTAAGAGCTCTCATTGCTAAAAGTGTTGTTTTTGGGGGTACTAATTAGGTTAAGTCTAGTGTCTATCAGCTTTGGCGGGTGCCTGAGGTTGAAATGCAGATAATTCCTAACGCTTCTGGCGTGTGTTTTTTGATGGCGCATAAATTCTGGTATTTAGAAAGCGGAGTTAAATGGTGGATTATCATTAGAAAAAGGAGGAATCCCGCATGGCTACGTAAGATAAGCAAGTCGACATTTGATTTGTGCAAATTGCACAAACGAGGATTGTAAAAGGTTAAAGGCAAAAAGTCTGAATATTACAGCGATTGTGATAATATTTAAATATAATATTTATAAATCGATTGTTGTTGACTATGCACAAAGTGTTTGCTATATTCATAATTGCGTGTAAACACAAAAAGGCGGGTTTAATGCGCATTCAAATGATTTAATGAGTGGGATAAGCTGTGGCGATGGCTTATAATAATAAATAGGGCACTGTGCCTACAAATATTCTATGGATGGAGAACAATGATGGAGAAAAATATCGTTATTACAGATACTTATATGTTTAGTTTACTTAAACTAAATAATAATGAGAAAAAGCAAGCGGTCAGCACTGTTAGACAAATGAGAAGTGATATTTCAATTCCGTCATTAAGTGTTCATGCCATTGATAGAGAAAAATGCGACCCTAAATTTAGGAGCGCACGGGTAAATAGTGATATTAGACTGATTTTCTATGTTGATGGAGAGTATTGCTTTCTACTATACATTGATCATCACGATGATGCATATGATTGGTGTGAAGGTAAGTATTTTAAAAAGACAGATTTTGGAGCAACATATATTTTTGATGTTCTAAAGGAAGAAAAACTATTATCTGAGTTTGGTAATGCTGAGCAATCCATAGATTATGAAAAAAGTGTAGGTGTATTGGAAAGCAATGGCATTTCTCAGAAAGAATTAGTAAAACTGGGAATTGCGAAAATCCATGCTGAAAACTTATTAACAATAGATAATGATGAGCAATTTGTTGAATATATAGAGATTTTTCCTGAAGAGCTACAAGAAGCTTTGATGGACTTGTATATGGGAGAAAAAGCATTTGATGTAGTCTTTAATGAGATACAAGATGCAGAGATCCGAAATGAGAATCAGATAGACATAAGTCAGAGCCTGCTCCAAAAAGATACAAAGAGAAGATTCTATGTTACTCAGAGTATGGAAGAGCTTGAATACCTTATGGAGAACGAATCGTTTGATAAATGGACTATTTTTCTGCATCCCTCACAGGAAAAGTTTGCAAATATTCATGTAAATGGTCCTATGTTGGTTGAGGGGGGACCTGGAACAGGGAAAACCGTTCTTGGAATTCATAGAGCAGCATATTTGGCCCAAAATGTGTTTAAGCCAGAAGATGGAAAGAAGATTCTATTTTGTACATACAGTAAGAAACTTGCTAGATACATTTCAGACAACATAGATAAGCTGTTTTTACAGAAGGGTATTACTAATAATGTTGAAGTTGTGGGTGTGGACTCTTTTATTTCTCAGCAACTAGGAGCTAATACACTTGCAGTTTCAATGGAGAAATTCGAAGGACTTGCCAAATATGTATATAGTACGCAGAGGTGGAAATATCCTTATAACTTCTATATGTATGAGTATTACCAAGTTATAGAACGTTATGGAATAGTTACGTTGGATCAGTATTTAAATGCTGACAGAACGGGTATGGGAGTTGGATTAAATGAAAACAATAGGAAAGGAGTTTGGGAGTTCTTTAGAAAACTATTTGAGGAGCAGAGAAAAAGAGGCATAGCAACTTTTGTTAATAGAGCTGAAAAGCTTCTGTATTTAACTGAAAAAGGTGAACTTAAACCTGCTTACGATGCTGTAATAATTGATGAGGCACAGGATTTGGAGCCATGTAAACTCCGGGCTATCATTTCATGCGTTAAAACTGGACCAGATTCAGTAATGATATTGGCAGATGATAACCAAAGAATATTCAATCTTAGATCATGGCGTAGTGATGTGGGAATAAATGTTGTTGGTCGTACGCACTATTTGTATTTGAATTATCGAACAACTAAAGAAATTAGCGATTATGCTACTGCAGTTTTGTTCAAAGGTGGCGATAAAAATGACTATATGAAAAACTATAAATCGATAGTTAAAGGGAATGATCCTATAGTTCAGGGGTATAGAGATGAATCCAAAGAACGTGAAGCAATAGTTGCTACTATTTCAGGATTGATTCAAAGAGGAACAGAACCAAACCAGATTTGTGTTGTTTTTCCTAATACTAATGAATTGAGTAAGTTTGAAAGCGTTCTGGATAAGCACAATATTGAGCATTTGTTTTTGAAAGAAGACATAATCCCTCAAGATTCAACTGGGGTATGTTTGTGCAATGTTAACGGAATAAAGGGCTTAGAGTTTAGGGTGGTCATTATTTCTGCTGCGGATAAATATGGAAACTGGATAACTAATAAATTTGACGATATTGGTGATCCGGATGCGAAATTACGTTATTTGAAACAGGTTGATTGTGCGAGGTTTGTAGCAGCAACTAGAGCTAGAGATGAATTATATGTAACTTATACAGAGGGATAAAAATGGTTTTTCCTAAATTTGATTTTCATGGTAATTCTAAAGGCGAAGATGATATATGGTCGAAGATGAAGGTGTATTTGCCTGAAAACTATGTATCTTTCCACAATTATTGCCTGGATTCACAAGAAGTAGATTGGATTCTTTTGGTTCCAGATTTTGGCGTGCTTATAATTGAGATCAAGGCTTTTCTGCCTGATTCTATCTTATATGCGATTGATAATTCAAATATTCTATTAAGTAATGGAAACATGGAGTTTTCTCCATATAAACAGGCTAAACGATATTGGACCAAATTGTTATCAATGACAGAGAGTGATAGCTTGTTGTCAAAGGTTTATGTCGCTAAAGCAGTATGCTATCCGTACCTCACGCGTCAAGATGTTGCTGAAAAAAAGTTAACAAGAATTTGTGCAGATAAGCTGATTATTACAAAGGAAGACTTAAAAAGTTTTGATGAATTATCTGCAAGATTAACGACGATTTTTGAAACAACATATGAAGTAAAAATTCCAGGGGCTTTGGATTATGGCTTTGATAATGAGATAAAGAAGGCTTTTGCAAATTTTATTTCGGATGGTTGTATGGACGAATGTTCTACAGAACAGGCAGATGAGGAATTTATTGCTGAATCAGACTATTCAATTCTATATGTAAGGACGGATAAGTTGCCTGAGGACGCTTTAGATTATCTCTTTGAATCATGGAAAAGGGGTACTAAGGTCTTTTTCTTTTCTAGGATACAAGATGATATTGAGTACCTTAAGAAAAAAATTAAAGAATACATTGATGAAATAGGAGAATCGGAAAGACTAGTATCAAAAACAGATATTTTTAACTTTTATTTTGGGTGCTCTAAAGAAATAGAAGAAGATTTTGAAATAGTTAATGGCGATAATTTAGAGTACTTTTGGGAAAAGCTGGAACACCTTGGAAGTATAGTCCCGTTTAATGCGGAGCAATATAGGGTAGAGCACATTAACGAAGAAGATATTATTGTAAAGGCTGGTGCAGGAACAGGCAAAACATATTTGCTGGTTTCGCGAATAGCTTATTTGTGTTGGAAAAAGAAGTATGACGAGAATGATATATTAAACAAATTAATTCTGATTACATTTACCAATGATGCTACAGATGAAATGAAGGCTAGATTGGAGGCATATTATAGCAAGCTTTTTGCGCTTACGTATAGCCCATTATATTTCAAATATGTTGAAAGCATTGAGAATATGCGGATTAGTACAATTGATTCATTAAGTCTGAGCATAATAAAATTATATGCGTATTATCTGGGATTGGGTACAGAATTATCTATATCAAATGCAACGCTTATAAAGAGAGATGCAATAAGAAAGCTTATTAATACTGTAATTGAGAAAAATGGCAGTACTAATTTATTAAATAGCTATCAATTACAGAAGATAATAAAAGACATCATAGATAAATTTGAGAATAGAAATGTTGACCTTAAAACTAATAGCAAAATATATTTTGGTGAAGATGTTTTAGGCGATAACGAGATTACAGATTACCTAATGGCAATACCGGAAACGGTTGAGAGTATTGAGGTAGAATGCGAAAAGCGAAACAAGATTACCACGGGCCATATTATTGTTTATTTGCATAGACTTGCATCAATGATGGATAGTGGTGTTATCACGCCTAAGAAGTCATTGGATGTTGAACATGTCTTCATCGATGAGTTTCAGGATACAGATGATACGCAAATCCAATTGGTTGCGCTATTTAAAAAGTTTTTTAAATTCGATCTTTTTGTTGTAGGAGATGTGAAACAAAGTATCTATAGGTTCAGAGGTGCAGATGATGATAAAGCATTTACCACTCTAGTAGAAAAATTGGGGTATACAATAAAAGAGTACCCTTTAAAGAAGAACTACCGCACAAATAGCCAATTGCTTGAATATATGGATGGTGTATTCGAGAAGATGTCAGCAAAAAAACTATTGAAGTATTCTGGGGATGATAAATTAGTAGGTGTAATCAATCCGCAAATTCCTGCCAGTGTTGTCGGTATAAACGTTGTTTCCGAAGAGGAAAGGGAACAAAAAATTATCGATGTGATAAGGAAATTTGAGCAGGAATATTCGCAAATGGAAGGGCAAAAGGAAGAGGAAAAGAAAAAGGAAAAGAAAAAGAAATTAGGTATTCTTGTTAGAAGAAGATCTGAGATACTGAAGTTAAGAGAGATTTGCGCAAAAAATGGAATAAAGAATATTGATATTGATATTGGAGGAAAGCTATATAAATCTGAAGCTGCGATAGATTTATATAAATTGCTTTTGGCACTTCGTGATTGTGGTGATGAAGCATCCATTTATAATTTATATTCAACCAATTATGTTAAAGACTGTTTGGATAAGACAAAACTTATTGGTAAGCAAGGCGCTTTGATAAGCTTATTCTCTAATGACTTACCAAGCTCTTTGAGCAAATGGGGAGAATATCTGGAACGCTTAAAACTGGAGCCAATTCTTAAAGTTTTGAAGGAAGTAACAGAAGATGTCAAACCATGGAACATATATGCCATCAAATCGGAAGCACCTGAAGAAGAGGTTGAGAAATATGCGCTTGATTATAAAGCGAACCTTGATAAGTTATTTGAAAAAATAGCCATTGAATTTGAAGGAGATTATTTGACTTTAAATTCTCTAATTGATTATCTGTCCATAATGATTAAAACGGAACAAGAGGAAGAAGAACGTTCAACTACAGAGGAATCAATGATCCAGTGTAGAACAGTTCATAGGGCCAAAGGTAAAGAGTATGATTGGGTATTTATGCCATTTAGTGATATACAGATTACTGGAGGTGGGAGCGGTAGTAAGTCGGATTATATTATTGATGAATACGGATTTGGTTACCGCATAGTTTTGAGTATGGACAAGGAAACACATAAAGTGGATTCCATTTCTAATTCTTTTTATGAGAATAGAAAGAAGATAGAAAGAAATGATCAAAGCTGTGAAGAGGCGAGGATACTTTATGTCGCTATTACTAGGGCAAAAGAAAGTATTATTTTTGTAAAGAAGATATCTGAAAAGAAATCTAAAGACTTAAAGTGGCAAGATTTGATGTGATGGAGGCAATGACAGCTTCATGGAAAGCGAAGTAATGTTTAATTGGAATAACCCACCAAGAGTAATTACATATTCTGATCCTAAGCGTATTTTTGACAAGGTAGACCGCTCTTTGATCAAGAAATATCCACATGTTTGCGCATCAGATACATTAATGCAAGGTCTTGAAGAAAAGTATGGAAGAGAATCATTTTCGATTATTGGTTCAGTGAGTCAGTTTATTTCTAGTATCTTCAGAGGTGGCCTCGATGATCCAAGTGACGACTTGCAATTGTATTTGAATGTTTCGAATGCAATTGATTCGATTGATGAACATGAATCACCGGCAGAACTGGGAGATTACTGTAAGAAAGCTTTCATTCATAATAAATCTCAGTTGATTGATGCAGTTAAATTACTTGTGTTTGCTGGAGTTGATAAGGGTTTTGATAAGTACTGTCATAATGAGGAACAAGAAGTTTTTTATAATCAGGTATTTCTGGAAGTAAAAGAAGATTATGAGCGTACTATAGAAAAGGCGATAAAAAGCATCACAAAGAGTTCTATTAAGGACTCAATGACTGATGTGCTTTTGAGCGAAATAAATTATCAGCTAAACAAGGATTCTAAAGAACGCATCAAAACAAAGGAAGAAGCTTTAACATTTTTAAAAGCTCTTTGTGATGGGGATGATACAAAAATCTGGGATAAGAAAAAAGCTAATAATTTCATAAATGTACTGAATCAAATGGAAACATATGACTATGGTACATTTGTGTTCCATGGGATTTTGCGGTTTACGCCTGAGATAATAAAGACGCTAGAAGTATTAGATAGATTGGGAATTCATATTATCTTTTTGATTAACTATGTTGATAATCTAGATAGTATTTATGGAGTGTGGAAAAAGTCATATTCATGGATTACTAGTGATTTTGAAAATGTCGATTCACTTAATTTAGGAAAAGGATCAGATGTAGGAAGAAGGATTGCTGATGTATGCAGTGGCATTAGGATTAAAGACCAGTCTACTGCACAGTTTAGGGAATATCGTTATCTAACAGAATTTACTGATCGGATAAGAGATGAGTATTCTTCCGCACAGAAAAAAAATAAAAATAATCCATTGGCTAGCATGGGAGTACAGTTCTATGCAGTTAAGCCAGACAATGTTAATGATATACTTAGAAATTATTTCCCGGATCAGTTCTCAGATAAACCGTTCATGGCATATCCGATTGGCCGTTTTATCAAGGGAATATATTCGATGTGGAATTTTGATGATTCCAAGATGGAAATTGATTTTAAAGAATTAAAAGAGTGTTCTGTTGTAGGGATTGGACATAATAACTCTAAGATGATATCAGTAATTGATATGATTCAATTATATTTCAAAGGGTTAACGGATGTAGAGGCTATACTTGCGAGAGGTGAAGAGTTAAAAGCTAAGAATAAAATGATAGATGAGTGTCATGAAGAACAGTGGAGATATCTATCTTTTTATTCTTTACAAGATGCAGATATTGACGGATTCCTTAAGTTTATATGTACACTTAATGGCATCTCAAAAGATCTGTTTATGGGATTGGCTAAGCGAGATGTGGATTATAAAAAGCATTTTAGCGATACTATGCAGCTGGTAAGTAGTGCGACAGCTGAGAATACTCTAATTAGTGAAAAAGAGTTGGAATTGATTGGCATGCTGTTGGATTGTTTGAGACTTACAGGGGACTCGGATGTCCATGGAGCATCAAGTGATCTTGAAGATGCGTTGCAATTTTATCTTTCGGCCAAGAGAAAAAAGAGCGGAAGCGATTGGATTGTAAGGGGCTTTGATCAATTAGATGGAGCACCTTTCTTGTGTGAGCGATCACATAAAACATATGAGTTTTCTTTGCTATCTATGAAAAACATGACAGCTAACGGTAATGATATTATTCCATGGCCACTTGATGAGGAAATGTTAAGCAACTGTCATGAATGTAGTATCTATCTTAGCCAAATGAAAAATATTGTGGACACAAAGAAAGACTACTTACTATTCTATCTGTTTTATGGGACCTTCTTTTCGAAAGCCGGTATTACATTTAGCTATGTTAAAGATGAAGATGATGTTAAGCAACGTCCTTTTTTTGTAGTGGATATGATAAGACCAATAAAGCCGCTTAAAAGAAATGGGGAATTAGATGAAGGGCAGACCGGACAGTTGGATTCTGCAGTGTCATCTCAAAATGAGAACTACAACTTAGTATTAGATAAGAGGGATGAACGATTATACTCTATTTGTTCATACAAGTATTTTATTTCAAAGGTATTAGGGAGGGATGTTAATTATCTTGATGAATACCATATCAAATATTTCATTGAGAATGAAGCTTGTTATTGGATAAGTGAAAAGTGTGAATACAGTAGAAAGAATATTGATAGAGAATTTAAGGCTTTGAGGGAAAGACTGCTGTATTGGTTTCCTTTTTTGGATGAAGCTGATTTATCTGATATTAAGAGGTTTGTTAGTGAAAAGTTTTATTTGTCTAAACCGCAGCTTGATTATATTCAGACAAAAAGAGACTTTTTGATAGCTAAATGGGAAGAAGATGGAGTGAATTACATGAACTTCAAGGCTGCTACCAAGGAGGATATCAGGAAATATCTTATGAGTAGTAGATTGGAAAATGATACTTTACCACATAAAAAGGTATGCCAGGAATGTAATTATAATCCTATTTGCATGAAGTATTACTATGATAAGGTGACAGAATAATGAAATTTCTATCTGTAGCTGTTGAAACTGGGAAAGACAGAGATTATTTATGGGGAATTGATTTGAAAACAAATCAATTTGTATATTGCGAATTGCGGGATTCTATAAAAGAAAAGCTTACGACAATAGGAGATGTTCTTGTTGTCAAAGAGGAGTATCTCAAAGGTTCACATGAGGTGAAAACCATTGATCAGATTGAAATAGAGAAAAGTAGTAGGGATACCATGATAAACATACTTAACAGCATGGCATCATATCCTGCCTGTGTTGAGCAAAGCTTTGTAAAGAATAATGTATTGAAAATACGCAGGATAAATGGATTGGAAACAATTGGAAATCGTGTTGCCGCAAATGTGGATATTTGCGGTATAGAAGGACAATATAAAGCAATCATAAATGATGCTAAATGGGTGAATTTTTGGAAGAATGAATCTGATAATGATATTACCAATGAGGACCTCATTCTTGCTTTGAATGATTTTAAGAATCGATTTCTGATTCTTGATTATAGGCAGCAGTTTTTTGGAAATGAATTAGTATTTTCTGGAATGGTTGTAGATTATGGCTAAGGTGAGTTTATACATTGAAAAAGACAATTATAAAGTCGTAAACGATAATACAGAGCGCTCCTACAAGGACCCATTGTTAAACAAAATTATAGTGGATTTGATTGATGGGTATGTAGCGGATAATGTGATTGAAGTGAATGACATCGATCTCTTTTGGGATGATCTATCCAATTATAGATTTGAAATGTATGAAAACAGGATAGATAACGGGGTGCAGAACCCAGAGATAGCTACGCTTATGGAAACCTTTACAGAATATATAACTAATACATCTTTGGACGTCGGCTCAGCATCAAATAGAAAACTGATAACGGAAGAATTGGATGATAGAATTGCTAGGATTTTAGACGATCAGATATTTCCAGTTATGATGGCTAAAGTGCCTTCTAAAGATATTCAGCTACGTATAGAGGATAGCTTTGGAATTGTCGGGACGATAATGATAAAGCTCTTGCGGGAATATGGATACAAACTTGAACAAATTGATAAGAAATCAGATGATCTATGCAAAAGTATAAAAGTAGAATACGAGAATAGCGTGGTTTTGGATATTAATGATGGTCAGGGAATAAGACGTGCAGTATGCAAAATCGAAAATGATGTACAACCGTTTATCTTGTTCAAAGTTACCACAGTACATACAGAGTATATAAAAGTCTTTTTCCCTTTCTTTAATGTAGGAGATCTCATTGAATTAACAGTTGAACAGGAAAATGAGTATTTTAAGTTACATGCTAAGAATGAGATGACGGGGATAAGAGTAACAAAAAAGATATGGAGTAATTAGCAAAAATGTTTTCTATTGGAATGTATGTAAAATTTAGAGCTGAGAATGCCAAAGGCGAGGAAAAGACAATCCTTGGACAGGTGGAGAAGGAATTATCTGATGTTGCGATTGTGCTTTGCTATGAAAGAAATAGCAATAGCATGATGATGAAAAGGACGCGAATTGCTCTAAAAGATTTAACTCATGCAAGGATAAAGAATGGTTCAACCTGTTTGATAGATGGAAAAACAGTCAGAATTATTGAGAAGTCAAAAAAGGTAACAAAATCAGGATTATATGGATATTATTGCGAATTTTATGGAACGAAGACAGTTCGGTTGGTCAGTGAAGCCAAAATAATAGCAGATTATGAAAGTGCTGCGGTAACTACAGTTGATCTTGTAAAGCAAGAGCTTATTAGCAATTATTCATTGTGGGAATCCAGAGAAAATATAAGCGATTATTATACTAATTCATCGTTAGTAATGGAGGGGTTCGACATAGCAATTAACAGCAAAATTGAAATGTATGAACACCAATTAGAAACTGTACGCAGTATAGTTTCAAGTAGGCCATATAGGGCAATGCTATCTGATGAAGTAGGACTTGGAAAATCTATCGAAGCTCTGGTGGTTTTAAAATACGCTATAAGAAATGGTCTTGTAAATAGAGCTATTATTGTAGTTCCAAGCCAGCTAGTTCAGCAATGGAGGTTAGAAGCTACTAGCAAATTTGCTTTAGATGCACAAGCTTTTATTTATCATTCTTATGTTGTTCAGAGGAAAATACCTCAGGTATTAATAATAGGATTTGATGATTACAAAAAATATGCAGCTGATTATTTTGAGTATTCAAAGTGGGATTTTGCAATTATAGATGAAGCTCATAAAGTTATAAGGGATGGGAAATTGTATGCTAGCATAATGAAAATTAGCAAGGCAACAGAAAATTACCTGATGCTGAGTGCAACACCAATTTTGCAGAGGACAGAAGAATACTATAATTTATTGCGCTTATTATTTCCTAGTCATTATACATCGATAGGGATCAATAAGTTTAATAAAGTAATGAAGCTTAGGGAACAAATAGTTAATGATGTAAATTATCTATCAGATAATTTGAGATACTATAACGAATATAACCTATTTGAGGACTATGTCACAAGGCTTAAGGAGATAAATTCCGTTATAGAAGATGCATATTTAGAAGAATTATTAGCCCAGATGAGTGAGCAAGAAGATAATTCTTATAAAGTAGCATATACAGCGGTTAATTACTTGTCAGCAACATATGAGATAGACTCAAAATTCATAAGGCATAGAAGGCAGGCTGTACTTGACCCAACTACCAAAAGAGTATTGTACGATGCTATTGCAATAGATTCGGATCTTTTTGATTATGGACTTGGGGAGCGAGATCTCAAGAACCAAGTTATCAGTGAATTGGATGAAAACATAACAAGTGGACTGATTAAGGTGGATAAAGCAATGCAGATATGTAATGCATTATTCAGCTCTATTGGTGCATTATATGGAGTGATAACTCGTAATAAGTTGGAGAAATATTTTAAGACAAGCTTTGCAGTGATTAGTAGAAATGCTGACAAGGAACAATTTAGACTTGCAAATTCGAGATTAAATACCATTGTTCCGGTATTGAAAGAATTGATCAAAACAGGCGACAAGATAATAGTATTTTCTGATTATTTCGAATCAGTTAGTTTAATATATGACAGATTAGCTAAGGAATTTGGAGAAAAGAAAATTTCAAAATTCACAAGTGAGTTAAGTCCCGCTGGAATGCAAATTGCTGTTAATAAATTTAAACATGACAAAGCATGCCAGATTCTTGTTTGTGATAAATC
>JAEEGL011048905.1_pt1 | contig 14580 bp, 14 predicted proteins | sample 9134231 | NCBI WGS metagenome assembly JAEEGL01 (sample SAMN16246548, study PRJNA631951) | gut metagenome | biome: gut microbiome; feature: rumen; material: fiber-attached | host: Bos | place: Iran: Karaj | collected 2018-10
CAGGTCTTGCTGACCTATGGCGGCGAGGACATGCTGAAGAATGCCATTCACTACTTCCTGATGAAGGGTGACAACAAGAAGATTCTCATCCCTGAGTTCTCGTGGTGGTACTACAATCGTGTGGCCAGCGAGTGTGGCGGTACTTTCGAGATGTATCCCCTGCATGAGTTGGAGGATACCTTTGCCTATGATGTCGACGAGGTTATTGAGTACACCAACCGCGTTCACCCCCGCATGCTGCTGTTGGCATCGCCCAACAACCCCACGGGTAATAGCCTGAGCAGCGAGGAGATTGGACGTATCATGGAGAATATCCCCAGCGACACGATGGTACTGATAGACGAGGCCTATGCCAGTTTCATGAATATGGATACGGGCTATATCGCTCCGTTGGTTAACAAGTATAACAACCTGATTATTTCGCGTACCCTGTCTAAGTTCTACGGTCTGCCTGGTCTTCGTTGTGGCTTCGGCTTTATCGGTGCCGGACACGATCAGTTCCTGAGCTACTGTAACAAGTATCTGGGCTACAACCGCTTCTCGGAGGCTGTGGCGCTGGCTGCTCTCGACAGCGATGAGCACTATCGTCATGTGGCCGACGACATGGAGTGGGGACGCCAGTTGTATAAGAAGGAACTGGGCTCGCTGCCCGGCTTCAAGGTTTACAAGTCTGTTGCCAATTTCATCCTTATCAAGTATCCTGTCGAAATCAAGGACAGGCTGATGGAGGCCCTGAAGATTCAGGATTACAAGATCAAGTTCATGGGCGACAAGGGTCTGGAGTCTTGTCTGCGTATCACACTGGGCCGTAAGGAACAGACCCAGACTGTCGTTGATACCATCCTGCGTGTTTACAATGGTAAATAGTTAATCGTCAAATTGTAGATTTGTATGATTGGAGTCATCTTAGCGGCAGGCATGGCTAAACGCTTGCGCCCGCTGACTGATACCAAGCCCAAGTGCCTGTTGGAAGTGGGCGGACGCACGTTGTTGGAACGTACTGTATGTGCTATGCAGCAGGCCGGAATCAGCCAGTTCGTAGTGGTAACAGGTTATCTGAGTGAGATGATACGTGACTTTCTTACAACTCATTTTCCCCAGCTTGATATCACCTTCATCCACAATGCCGACTATGAGCACAACAATAATATCTTCTCGCTGTGGCTGTCCATGCAGGTGGTGCGCGGCAAGGAGTTCCTGCTGATGGACAGCGACATCCTGTGCGACCCGGCTGCCGTAGTGCGTATTGCCCGAGAACCAGAGTCTGCTCTGGCACTCAACCGTCACGAGTGTGGCGAAGAGGAAATCAAGGTCATTGTCGATGCAGACGGACGCATCACCGAGATTAGCAAGGTGTGCAGTATTCAAGATGCCATCGGCGAGTCTGTGGGCATTGAGAAGATGACTGCCGACTACAGCGAAGCCATCTATCACGAACTTCAGCAGATGATAGAGCAGGAAGGGTTGATAGATGTCTTCTACGAGCGGGCTTTCGAACGGCTGATACCTCAGGGTCATACCTTCCGTGTGGTTGACACCACCAGCTATTTCTCTTATGAACTGGACACGCCAGAGGATTTTGAGCGTGCCCAGCAGCTCATGCCAAAAGAATTATTGTAAATGGATCAGAATTTCAAAGCATCATTAAAGTCGTCAGAGACTGAAGACTGGCTTGACCTCCATGTCATCCGTCCTTTCTGCTATTATTGCGCGCTGGCCTTTGCCAAGTTCGACATTCATCCCAACACCGTTACCATCTGGTCGATGATTATCGGTGCTGCCAGCACCGTCTTCTTTGCCACCGGCAGCTATTACTATTCAGGCTGGTGGGGCTTGGGCATGAATCTTGTGGCCGTCTTTATGCTGATGGTGGCAGATATCCTTGACTGTACCGACGGCCAGTTGGCCCGTTTGACAGGCAAGAAGAGCCCCCTGGGGCGTATCCTCGACGGGGCGGCAGGCTTCGTATGGTTCGTTCCCATCTACCTGGGAATGGTCTATCGCTTCTATCAGCATCACACCATCGAGTTCTCGTGGCTGGGCATTCCTGACACCTATCAGAATGTCCTCATTGCCACTGGCGTAGTCCTGGTGCTGAGTTGCATATCGGGTTTCGTGGGTATCTCTGGTCAGCAGCGGCTGGCTGACTATTATATACAGGTACACCTGTTCTTCCTGAAAGGCGAGAAAGGCAGCGAACTCGACAATTCTCGTCGTCAGCAGGAAATTTACGACCAGATGGATGCCTCGACACCTTGGGTGGAACGTGCTTTCCAGAAGTCGTATGTCGGCTATACCAAGAATCAGGAGAAGGACACCCCTGCGTTCCAGAACCTGATGGCCCGTCTGCACCAGAAGTTTGGTAGCTCTGACCAAATACCCGATTCCGTGCGTCAGGACTTCCTCAAGGCATCGCGTCCTGTCATCTTCTGGAACGGACTGCTTACCTTCAATTTCCGTTCTTTTTGGCTCTTCCTGTTGTGTCTGCTTGACGTACCAGCCTGCTACTTCGTGTTCGAGATTTTCGGCATGGGTCTGCTGGCCTGCTATGTCAATCAGCGCCATGAGACTTTCTGTCGTCGTATAGCCTCCAACCTCTAATCCCTAATCTCTCACGTTTCACTTCTCATGACCTGGACTAAACAACGCCTCAACAACTTGTTTTTCTTCCTCGGTGTAGCTGCTGTGGTAGTGATGTTGTTCACCTTTGATGTCAGCTTTGTCGAACTGTGGCAGCATCTGTGCCACGCAGGCTATTGGCTGATACCCATCATTGGTGTGTGGATTCTGATCTATGGTATCAATGCCTGGGCATGGTGGTGTATCATCAAGGGAAATGTAGGAGGTGTGCCGCCTGTCAGCTTTGCAACCATCTATAGACTGACCATCAGCGGCTATGCCCTGAACTATGCGACGCCTGTAGGCGGTCTGGGGGGTGAGCCTTATCGCATCATGGAACTGTCGAAGTACATCGACAACCAGCACGCCACTTCCAGCGTGATACTGTATGCTATGATGCATTTCTTCGGACACTTCATCTTTTGGTTTGTTTCCATCTTCATCTATCTGGCTCTGGTGGCCGTAGGAGATATGCCGATGACTACAGCCATCGGTACTATTCTGGGCATCATCATTGTGTTTTGTCTTATTGCATTTTATCTGTTTTCAAGAGGCTATCGCAAGGGACTCGTGGTGAAGACCATCCGCTGGATAGGTAAGATTCCTGGACTGAAAGGATGGAGTATGCGTTTCTCTGAACGGCACGCAGAGGCAATGCATAATATTGATATGCAGATTGCTTCATTGCATGGTCAGGACAAACAGGCTTTCTACAGCAGCCTCTTTCTGGAGTTCTTCTCTCGTGTGGTTCAGAGTTCAGAGGTGTTGTTCATGCTTTTGCTGTTCGGCATTGACAATGGTGGAGGCTTCTCGGGCATAATGATTACCTATCTGCACAGCATCCTGATTGTCGCTTTCACCACGCTTTTCGCCAATCTCATCGGCTTCCTGCCTATGCAGCTGGGGGTACAAGAGGGTGGCTTTGTGCTGTCTATTGCCGCGTTGGGACTTTCTGCTGCCCTTGGTATCTTTGTTAGCATCATCTGCCGATTCCGCGAAATCATTTGGATTCTGATTGGAATCCTCTTGATGAAGGTGGAACCGCAAAAACCTTGAGCAAACTCGAATGACGAAATGAGTTGACTCAATCGGTGTTTTGAGTTAACTCTGGGGTTTTGTTCTGCCCAGTGCCCAGTTCCGAGCTGATCTCCTCGGCGACGGGCTCATCCTTCTCTACACGCAGGTGCTCGGTTCCCTTGCGCAAGTTGTAAATCTTCAAGGCGTTAATCAGTTCTATGACACCATAAAGAATGGAGCACCAGCCAAGAATGATCAGAGGCAATTCCGCTGTCTCCATAGGCATTAATACTACGTATATTCCAATGAGCAGAATGACAGACGGAGCTATCCAGTAGCCAAAAGGTACACTGCCCATACGGCGAGCTGCCACCAGACTGACCAGCTGAGTGATACCACCCATAATCAGTACAGCAGCTAACATATACATCAGTCCATGGATGAAGGCATGGGGCGATAGCGTCAGTACCAAGCCCAGAATCACGCTTCCTGCGCCCACAATGGGAAATGTAGGTTGGCTGCCACTGATGAGGCGTCCCTCCTGATCGGTAATGGTGAATTCGCCTGCGTGACGTCTTGTCTGCCAGTAGGCTATCAGTGCAATAATACCAGACAACAAGAATAGTGCACCGATGGCTCTTGTTATCCACGTGACTCCGTCGTCAGGATACTTGACGAGCAATGCTCCCACCACAATAGCGGTCAGGGCGCGGAAGATGGAACTCTGGAATATCTTCATAACGTTTTTCTTTGATTTTTTTGCAAAAGTACGAATTATTTCGTAATTTTGCAAAAATGGAGACAACGATTTTTCTGGTGAGGCACGGCGAGACGGTCGACAATGCCCGCCAAATCATGCAGGGACAAACACAAGGAGAATTGAACCAACGGGGTAGGGAACAGGCAGAACAAGTAGCCCGACGCCTGGCTTCTGAGCCGTTGGATGCAATAGTTGCCAGCGACCTTCATCGAGCCATTCAGACGGCTGAGGTCATTGCAGAACCGCACGGACTGCCCGTTGTGACTACACCATTGCTGCGTGAGCGCGATTGGGGCTCGTTTACCGGACGCTTCATCCCTGATCTGCGCAACGAGGTGTGGCCCGATGACATTGAGTCGGAAGAGGCTTTGCTCGAACGGGCGCGCTCCTTTTTGATATATATGACGGCCACCTACCCGGGAAAGCGGGTGGTGGCCGTGGGACATGGAATTATCAATAAAGCTGTTTTAGCGGTCTATGCCCAGTGTACAATGCGTGAGGTCCAGCGGATGATGAACGCTGAGGTACGCATCTTAACGATGTCCTCCGAACGAGCGGCCTCCGCTGCTGCTGTGACCTCCGCTGAAAGAACCGCTGCTGCGGCTTCCGCCGAATGAACCGCTGCTGTGGCTTCCACCGAATGAAGCACTGCTACGACCGCTTCCGCTAAATGAACCGCTGCTATGGCTTCCGCTAAATGAACCGCTATTGCGGCTTCCACCGAATGAACCGCTGCCATGATAGCTTCCGCTGCTATTAGTCCTGTTGCCATAGCTGGACGAACTGCTGTAGCGTGAGCTGGGACGCTGTTCCGTTGCTGTTGTAGGACGGCTGCCGTACATGCGGTTGTTCTCGTATGTGGTACGGCGGTTGCCTAAACTGCGACCGTAAGAATTGCCACGGTTGTTGCCTACGGTATAGCGGGTCGAGCTGTTGCGATAGCCGCTGTTGTAGCGTGAGCCTCCTCCGCTATAGCGATGATGGTTGCGGAAGTCACCACGGTTCCAGCGGTCCAGCATACCGAAGTGGGTGCGTCCTGCTACAGGGCGGAAGTGTTCGCGACGTCCGTAGTAATATCCGCGGCCGCCAATAACGTGCCACGCATGACCTCCGCGATAGCTGGCATAGAAGACGGGACGTCCGAAGTAGAAGTAGTCGCGGTGTGGATAGCGGGCATAGATGCCGAAGTGCCAGTAGCCACCATCCCAGTAGAGTGGGCGGTAGAAGTAGCTGGCGGCACAGAATGCCTGCCACTGCCATTCCAGCAGCACGTAGCTCATGTCCAGATTGCGACGCTCCCAATAGGTGGCATAGACATCGTCGTAGCTGGTAACACCCATCAGGTAGTCCAGATTGATTTCGTAGGCAGCCTCGTACTGCTCGTCGGTCAGGTTCAGCTCGTAGGCCATCTTGTCCGTCAGGAACAGTGCCTCGTTGCGTGCCTGCTCGTAGCTCATTGCATGGCCCGTTGCTGCTATTGTCAGCATGGCTACCAGGGCTATCATCATCTTCTTCATACTTGTTTATATTTTTAATTGTTCGACATCAGTGATATTTTCATGGTGCAAAATTACGAAGAATATGATAGCAAAGAAAAGGATTTCCCCTAAACTCAGTGGGGGAAATCCCTATTTGTCAAGATTGGCTTGCCTTTGGCGGGAAACATGAAGGCGCACCAGGGAATATGATTCTATATTCAGAAGATTTTTCCAGAAACAATGTTGGTAAAGGTCTTCCACAATATCTTGGCATCCATCCATAGCGATTGATGTTCCAGATAGTATAAGTCCATTTCCAACCGCACCAGCATCTTGTCAATGGTGTCGGTGTAGCCATTCTTTAAGGTGGCATAGCTGGTAACGCCAGGCCGCAAGGCATAAAGCCGTTCATAGCGCGGGTCGCGTTCCATAATCTGGTCGATATAGTATTTGCGCTCAGGCCGTGGACCAACAAAAGCCATATCGCCCATCAGCACATTCCATAGCTGAGGCAATTCGTCCAAATGGTGCTTACGCAGGAAACTGCCTATTCGGGTCAGACGCGGGTCGTTATCCTGTTGAAGCAGTTCATGACCCTCTATTTCTGCGTCTACCACCATGCTGCGAAACTTGTAGATGAAGAAAGGCTTGCCGTTTCTCCCAATCCGTTCCTGCTTATAGATAGCTGGTCCGCCCCCAATCTTGATGGTCAGCCAGCAAAGTATAATCAGGGGTAAGAACAACACCAGACAGCAGGCAGCTATACAGAAGTCAAGGAGTCGTTTCATGCAGTGTGAGGTGTCTTACGGTTGATGATGACATTGACTATCGTATAGATCAGGATGTCTACTATTATAATAAAAGTAGGCGATATGACCAGATAGAGCAGACTGTTGACAACGATGAATCCGATAGCCAGCAGGAGGATGGTGCCGAGGGCTTGATGCTGAGTGAGTCCGGCACGCATCAGCTTATGGTGGATGTGGTTCTTGTCTGCCCTGAACAAGGGGGTGTGAAAGCGTAAACGGTGTAAAGTCACCCTGACGACATCAGCCATCGGAACGAAGAGCAGCGTCCAGGGAACGATAATTGCTTCAGGGCGTGTGGTAGGCCAGATGACGTCGTTGCTGGCGGCACATTTGACGGTCAGGAATCCTAAGATGAACCCTAAGGACAGACTGCCAGAGTCTCCCATGAAAATCTTCGTGTTGCGTTCTGGTTTCCCGTATATATTGAAGTATAGAAATGCCATCAAGGTTCCCATCAGCCCTGCAATCAGTATGCTGTAGGTGTTCATGAAGACATCGTAGTAAACGAAGTATGCCAGGAATCCTGCCATAGCCAGTAAGGAAAGGCTTGCTGCCAGTCCGTCTATGCCGTCAATGAGGTTAATGGCATTGTCTATGAAGACAATCATAAAGATGGTCAGTGGCAAACCGATATAGTAGGGTATCTCATATATGCCGAACAGGCCGTAAAGATTGTTGAAGTACAATCCTCCACTTGTCAGCAGACAGGCGGTAATGATCTGAACGGTGAATTTCGTCGTGGCATTCAAGCCTACCAAGTCGTCAATGATACCCGTGAAGTACATGATGACGAGTCCCATCATGAACAAGGCACTCCAGACGGTGATGGAAAGTGTGTCTTGTACAATGGCAGGCGAGAACCAGAGTACCGTGATGAAAGCAATCAGCATACTGGGAAAGAAAGTAATGCCTCCCAGCCGGGGTGTTGCGTTTTTGTGTACCTTGCGTTCGTTGGGAATGTCGTATAGCCGCTTCCTCTTGCAGAAGTCAAGAACCAGAGGCGTAGAGATTCCCCCGCAAAGTAAACTTAAAAGAAATGCTCCAAGTATATATATAATCATACGCAGTAGTCGTTACACATTATAAATAACTGCCAATTGGCCCTTTTTATTGCGTGTTTTCCCAGATATTTATGTGCTTTACAGGAAACTGTTTATTTGTTGGACTATTTCTTGAACTTCCTGTATTGTCAGTGTTGGACTGACAGGTAGGCTAAGTTCTTGATTGTGAATCTGCTCTGTGATGGGAAGATGCAAGGATGCCCACTCTTTGTAGCACTCCTGGCGGTGGGGTGGAACAGGGTAGTGGATGAGTGTCTGGATGCCCTGTTCCTTCAGGTGCTGCTGCAGGCGGTCGCGTTCTGCACAGAGGATGGGGAAGATGTGGTAGACGTTCTGTGCATCGTCCAACAGCCGGGGTATGCTGATGAGCGGATGGCTCAAGTGCTCGTAATAGTAGTGAGCTATCTGCTGACGATGGCAGTTATCAGCGTCCAGATGGCGCAACTTCACATCGAGGATAGCAGCCTGGATTTCGTCCAGACGACTGTTGCGACCCTTGTATTTGAAGACGTATTTACGCGCAGATCCATAATTGGCAATGGCTCGTACGCAGTCGGCCAGCTCCTTGTCGTTGGTGGTGACGGCTCCGGCATCGCCCAAAGCCCCTAAGTTTTTGGTAGGGTAGAAACTGTGTCCGGCAGCATCGCCCAGCGAACCCGTCTTCTTGCCCATATATTGGCATCCATGAGCCTGAGCATTGTCCTCCACCAGCTTCAGATTGTATTTCTTGCATAGCTGACCAATACGCTCCGTGTAGGCACAACGGCCGTACAGGTGCACTGTCATCATGGAGCGGGTGCGCGAAGTGATATGTTGCTCGATGAGGCTGTCGTCCATCTCCAAGGTATTGATGTCAGGCTCAACCAGCACGGGTTTCAGACCATTCTCCGTGATAGCCAGAATAGAGGCAATATAGGTGTTGGCAGGCACGATGACCTCGTCGCCCTCGTGCATGATGCCCATTTCCATGTATGCCCTGTACGTCAATGTCAGCGCGTCCAGTCCGTTAGCCACACCCACACAGTAGCGAGTGCCAATGTATTCGGCATAGTGCTCCTCGAAGGCAGCATTCGCCTCTCCCTGCAGGTACCAGCCCGAGCTGATAACCTCTTGGACGGCCTGCTGTATCTCGTCAGCATACTTATCAGTAATGCCTTTTAAGTCCAAAAACTTAATCATGAGTGCAAAGGTACGAAAAGTCGAGTGAAATGCCAAATTTATTTGAGCAATTCCGAGACGTAGTATCTTCGGTGAAACCAAAGGTGCGATTAAACGAGCAAAATGCAAAAGGAAAAATCCTTTTTTCTTTTCATTTAGCCTGCTCCTAGCCTGCTCCTAGGCTGCTCCTAGGCTGCTCCTAGGCTTACTCATGAGTAAGCCTAGAAGGAGACTAAAGGCTGGTTAATGGGAGTTTGATTGCTGCCTTCAAGAAATTGTAAAGGTGATAGCAATAAATGTATATGGTATTACGTTCTAAAAGAAAAACACGCTTAGTGAAAGTTTCTATAGTAACTGCAACATATAATAGTGCCCGAACATTGGGTGATACTATGAAGTCTGTTCTCAAGCAGACCTACCCGGATATTGAGTATATTGTGGTAGATGGCTCCTCAACGGATAACACGAAGGATGTCATCCGGCAGTATGAGCCACAGTTTAGTGGTCGTCTGAAGTGGGTATCAGAAAAGGACGGTGGCATCTATGACGCCATGAACAAAGGAATACGGATGGCTACAGGGGACATCGTGGGTATTCTGAACTCTGACGACTATTTTACGGGCGATGATGTGATAGAACGAATGGTCGTTAATTTTGACGCCCCAAACATTGATGCAGTATATGGTGACATACATTTCATACACGACGGCGAACCAGACAAAATCGTGCGCTATTACAGTTCAAAGCCCTTTCGTCCGATGTGGCTACGTTTCGGTTTCATGCCTGCCCATCCGTCGTTCTATTGCCGTCGCAGCGTCTATGAGAAAGCAGGACTTTATAAGACCGACTATGCTATCGGTTCAGACTATGAAATGATGGTGCGCCTGTTTATGGTACATAAGATTCGAGCCAAGTATCTGCCCATGGATTTCGTGACGATGCGTACAGGAGGAGCCAGCACGAAGAATGTCAAGAGCCGCCTGACCCTCATCAAGGACGACGTCCGTGGCTGCCGGGAGAACGGCATTTATACCAATCCCCTACTGATTAGCATGAAGTTCCTTTATAAAATATTCGAGATCAGGTTTTTTTAATATCAGTTTGAAATATATTTTTTTCCGTTCTTTATATACACGCCTGGTTTCATAATTTTATCTTTTACGACTTTTCCGTCTAAGGTGAAAACTCTTGTGTCCTGTCTTTTATCCTTAGGAACGACTATCCCTGTATACTGGGTGTCGTCAGGTTCACCCTCAACAATGTTCTTAAATCGATTCCACCCATCACATTGGAGATAGGCATCTTTGGTTCCTATAGGAACATAGAGTGTGGCTTCGTTATATATATAATAATCAAAGAAATACGGATTAAAATTGATAGGCTCAGTTATTTTTGAGACGATAACTTTTAGTGGTGGAGTGCCACCACCGGGATATATTCCATCAAACAAACTATTTTGTTGATCCCAATTTCGGCCTATCGTTAATGATGATAAATTCATGCAGCCACAAAACACACCGGTACCTAAATGCCTGACTTGGTCGGGGATGACAATTTCCTTTATTTCTGTACATAGAGCAAAAGCCATCTCTCCGATGCTATCCACGCCTGAGGGAATCTCAATTGAGGTGAGACCAGCGTTATAGAAGGCATAGTCTCCAATTGCTTTCAATGTGTTGGGCAAAGTGATTTGTTTCAATTTTTTGACAGCCCGGAAAGTGTTCCTAGGTACAATGGTTTTATCTTGTGGGAAAACAAAATTACTAAGGTCACATTCCACACCTCCAACAAACAGGTGGTCAGCAACTCCTATGAAATCATATACTTCGTCAAGCGCCCAAAAATGAGAATACCGGCCTTTTCTGGTTGGTGCTATCTCGAACCACCAATCCCAACTTGGGATACTCATTTTTTTTAAACATAACTCATTACCTTCTGATACTATTGCTTCACCATGTATGGAGGTAATGCTAGCTGGTATAGTCAGAGACTCCAAAGCATTCTCTTTATACTTGCATGCATTAAAAGCATGTAAATCAATATTCTTTACTTGATACACATGACCTTCGAATACGACCTCTTCGGGAATAGCAATATTTCCCTGATAAATGGGCGCATGCCACGACTCTCCCCCTGGACCCATGACTTGATATAGCCACGATACAGTAGCCGTTGATAGATAACTATTCAAAGTATAATAAATGTCTCCTATCTGAGTACTATAAGTAACATAGGTTTCACCAAAGATATTGATAGAGGCCAAAGATAAGATAAAAACAAATAACTTCTTCATGTTTTATTTATTAGATAAACGTCACATACATTGTAGCAAATGTAATTTGTTTTCTTTTCATATATTCATTATTATTTGATGCTACAAAGGTATGAAAAAGAATTGAAAAACCCAATTACATGGTAACATATTTATATATTGAGTAATGATTGGTATAAAATCATATATTTTGTGAGCATTATATTTTGGGCAAATTTTGAAGTGATTTCTTTTCTGCAATTGCTCTCATAATGTTCTTTTCCTAATATGCAGACTTGTTTGATGGCTGTTGCTGCAGATAGTAAATCACCTCTATCAATGACCAACCCTGTTTCTGGGGTGATAGTTTCCGGACATCCTCCTGTATGATAGCAGATGACGGGAGTGCCACATGCCATAGCTTCAAGATTGGTGCTGGGAAAATTATCCTCCCACGTAGGATTGAAGAAAACATCGCTGGCTGAATATAAGGCCACAAGCTCGTCGATGTTCTCTGTGCGTTCTATGCCAGTGATTGATGATGGAATCTTTTTCTTGTCTCTCTTGCTGAGTCCCACCATGACGATATGGTAATCATTGGGCAGTAAGTTCCTTAAGGCAATGAAATCATCCAATCCTTTTCTATACCAGTTAGAGGCGACTCCTAAAATAAGTTTTTTATTTTGTGGGATGTTATATTTCGATATAACGCTTTCAGCTTGCTTGTCAGGTGCGAATCGTTGGGTATTGATTCCGTTTTGGATGAGATGAATTTGCTTTGTCTTGAAAAAAGACTGATGCAGTTCGCCTTCCAACCATTTGCTGACAGGTACAAGGGTCAGATTGTCAACAGATAGGAATGACCGCTTCTTTTGTAGATAATTTTTCTTGGAACGGTCAAACAGTACACTTGTGGGATAGTTAGAGAGCAGGGGGCAGTTGTTACACTCAGACTTCCATTTTTCGCAGTTGGCAAACATATAGTGAGCACAATGTCCTGTGAACGCCCAACAGTCGTGGAGCGTCCATACTACGGGTTTCCCACATTGGGACAGGTACTCAAACAACAGTGGGTAGTTGAGATAATAGCCATGAATGTTGTGCAGATGGATAATGTCAGGATTCACCTCTTGAATATGGTCTATCAGTTTCTTTGTCGCTCCAACAGACATGAGTCCGTGATTGTCGAAAATGCGCGATGCTATCCCATGGATATATTCGTCTGTCATGTTGCCAATGTGGTAGAGGTGGGATTTGCTCTCATTGTACCATCTTCCGTATGCGATATGGCTCTCCCAGCCATTTTCAATGACCAGAGTACCGATATTTTCTGCGATCTTTCCGTGAGATCCCCAGTTGGCGGTGATGTTTATTTGTAGTAGTTTGGGCATTTAGTATGTTTTGTGACAGCTGAGGAAATAGAAGACATGTCTATGTGGCCAGAATGGCTCAAAATGTCGCCTGTTGATGACTCTGTTTCCGAAGGAGAAATAGTGTTTGTAGTCAGACTGAGAGAACACATATTTATATTGTTGACAAGCAATGTCGATAGATAATTGGTTGGCGTGTGTCAACTTTCCATAAGGGAACGCAAAATAGTCGCATGCTTTCCCGATATTGGCTTCTATCGCTCTTTTGCAATCGCAAATCTGATGTTTCAAGGATTCTTTATCGTCGGTGTTGATCATGTAATGGTCCATCGTGTGAGCCCCAATGATATGACCTCTTTCTGATAATTCCTTCAGCTGTTCCCATCGCATGGGGCGTTTGTTGGGTGTCATGACAATATTCTTGTTAAAATGGTCAATATAATATGGGTCTCCTTCTACATAATTGGGGTTGACGAAGAAAAGGGCATTTACTCCATATTCCTCTAAGACAGGAGCAAAATAATCATAGCATTCCATAAACCCGTCATCGAAGGTAAATGCAATAAGGGGCTTGTCTGGTTGTTCGTGATGGATAATGCCTTGTACGGCATCTTCGATTTTGATGAATTCTGCATATTGGCTTAATTCATTCAACAAATGCCTGAAGGTATCAGGTTCTGGTTCATCCTGAATCCTATGCCCATTGAGTATATGAATACCTGGAGCTGGTTTGGAGAAAGATCCCAGGCAATCGAGCACCTTGCTTCTTACGAACGCTCTTATTTGTGTACTAATCATTTTCAATGACTTGCTTAATGGTTTCTATTTGATAATGGATATTCCACTTGCTGTCAATTTCTTGATAGGCCGCCTCTCGTATTTTCTCCCGATTCTCAGCAGATACAGATATCCATCGGCGTATTGTATCTTTCAGGCTTGTGGTGTCGCCTTGCTTAAAGAAATCACCTGTAATGCCAGGCCTGATGGATTCAAACTCCGGACCTTGATAGGGAAAATTGCCATGCGTTATAACTGGACAGCCAAAAGTTAATGAATGAATGGCCGTAAGCCCAACATTCCCAGGTGATACGCAGACATGGGCATTATAGAATAGTTCTCCCAGCACTTTGTCGTCATAACAAGGACCATACATCCATATTTGTTGCTCAATGCCCAATGTCTTAGCATATGATGGTAAGTTCACGTCCTCAACGTCTTTGCCTACCATCACGACATTAATGTGTATGCCCTCTTCCTTTAGCAGTTTAACACAGTCAATCAACATTTCCAATTTTTTCCATTTTTGAATTCTACCACAGTAGATGATAGTTGGAAATGAATTATGGAAGTGGTCTTTATAAATGGAAGTAAATGTAAGTTCTGCCCTTAGCGCTTTTTCGTAATCTGAGTCCATAGAGTTGGCAATACAATATAACTTCTTGAGTGGGATGCCCTCTTGCTGCATAAGATGGATTGCGTATTCGCTATATACCAATAATTTACTATGAAGAGTATAAAAAAACTTTTTGATAACTCTTTTAACAGATGATTCACGCCCATACCATCCATGTGTCCATGCTATTGTTTCTTTTTTAGTCAGTTTTGATAGCAACAATATAAACCATGATGAGAGGCAATAGGGCTCGCCATCAAGAATGTAATAGTGATAGGACTTGAAAATCAGGCTGATACTCCCACACTGCCAATAGAAATGATGAAAGAAAATATTTCTGAGAGTTTTTTGGAATCCTTTTAACTGATGATACTCAAAAGTCTTGATAGGGGTTTCCACATGGTCTCCTAAATAGAAATCGCATGGAAGCTCTTCTGCCATTTTTGTATATATAGGGAGGCGATAGTGAGTCCCAATATTGGTAATTACACAAATATTCTTATAATCTCTCATCAATCATCGTTCTATTTAAGAAACCTTTAACATCATAAACGACACCTCTGTTTGTATTACTCAAAAATTCTCGGATGTTGTATTCTTTGAATTCATGGTGTGCAACACAGAGAACTGCTACGTCAAATTGATGTTTTAACTCCATAAGTCC
>JAEEGL011177569.1_pt1 | contig 14580 bp, 11 predicted proteins | sample 9134231 | NCBI WGS metagenome assembly JAEEGL01 (sample SAMN16246548, study PRJNA631951) | gut metagenome | biome: gut microbiome; feature: rumen; material: fiber-attached | host: Bos | place: Iran: Karaj | collected 2018-10
AAATCCAATGCCAGTACAACCGGTAAATGATTTTGTTGCTCCTGCTCAGCCAGTACAAAATCCAATGCCAGTACAACCGGCAAATGATATTGTTGCTCCTGCTCAGCCAGTACAAAATCCAATGCCAGTGCAACCAGCAAATGATATTGTGGCTCCTGTTGGACCAATACAAAATCCAGAGCCAGTACAGCCAACAAATGATTTTGTAGCTCCTGCTGGGCCAATGCCAGTGCAATCAGCAAATGATTTTGTGGCTCCTGGTGAGTTAATACAAAATTCAATACCTGCTCAACCAGAATCAATAGTTGAACAACCAATTATTGAGAATAATCAATCACAACCATCAGTAAATTTATTTGATATGACAAATAATAATTTGGTTAATACAATTGATTCTTTGGATGATTATTCTAATTCTACGAATAATGAAATACAACAATTTAATACATCTTCTGAAAATGCTGGAAAAGTAATGGGAAGTACAAACTATACTTCTTCATATACAAATAATTTAGCTCCTGAATATATACCTGCTCCAGCTGGAACAGTTTCTAGTATTAAACCAAAAGTTAATTATTCAATGTCTAATTTTAATAGTTTATTAACTCCAGATAAAAAAATAGTTACATTTATTGGTACATCTAAAAATGGAACATCATTTTTAGTAAATAATGTAGCAGCAATTTTTTCTTCTCTTGGAATTAATACAGCAATATTAGATATGACTCATAATAAAAATTCTTATTATATATATACAAAAAATGATGAAAATTTAAGAAAAATAAGTTATACTTCTATAGAGAAATTAAAAGTGGGAGAATGTGATGGTATAAAAGTTAATAAAAATTTAACTGTTTATACTGCATTGCCAAATGATGGTAAAGACTATTCTGATTGTGAAGGTATATTGACAACTTTAGCACAAAACCATTCAGTAGTTTTAATAGATTGTGATTTTACAACTCCAATGGGATATTTTGCATTATGCCAAGAAATATATCTAGTTCAAACATTAGATATATTAACAATACAACCATTAACAGCATTCTTAAGAGATTTAAAAACTAATAATGTTTTAGAGCCAGAAAAAGTAAGAGTTGTAATCAATAAAGATTTAAAAGTTGGAAAATTAACAAGTAAAATAATCATAAGTGGTATGAGTTCATACAATGATCCATCAATGTCATTTATGACAGAATTATTTAATAAAGATACAGTTAATTATTGTGTTATTCCTTTTGACGAAAGAGCTTACTCTAGATATCTAGAAGGAATTGTTAATTGCGAAATATCAGTAAGTGGTTTTTCATCTGGTTTCGTTAACAGATTAAAGACTTTAGCTGAATTAATTTATCCATTAACAAGTAAGCAAGCTTTCGGAAAAAATAATCATACTATTGTGCAACCAGCACAACAGCAACATGCTACATTTTCTAGTTCAACCAGTAATACATTAAATAAAATGAGAAAAGGTATGTAATATAAAATAATAACAAATGAGGTAATTAAAATGGTAGGAATTGGAGCTTTAGTAATATTTGCATTAATTGTGGCAATTATAGTATTAATTGTTTACAATATTCAAGTTCAAAGAAAAATACAAGAGTATAAAAATTTAGAGGATAGAAGAAATAAGTTATCAGTAATTCAAGATTTCCTTTCAATTGCTGGTGCTGAAGAGAGTGTAGACTCTAAATTACAAAAAATTAATGAAATAGTAATTGAAAAGTATAATATTAAGTATTCAACTTTAGTTGTTTTTGATGGAGCTGAATATGTAATTAAAGCTTCAAATGTTGATAAAATTCATTATGAGACATTAGCTAATTTACATACTGAAGAAATCTTTCAAGACAGTGTATCAACAGCAACACCAAAGTATATTACAATTGATAATGAGAATGAAAAATTACCATATCAAAAATCTGAAATGGGTAGAGCTAAATCAGCATTGTTTTTCCCACTATATATAGATAATATCTATATTGGTTATTGGATAATGGAAAGTGGGAAGATGCATGCTTTTGAAAATTTAGATACCACTGTAATAGAAGTTGTTAAAGAGAATATTATTTCTGTATTAAGAACAATGTCTTATCAAGATACAATTGAGAACATTGATAGAATTGATAAATTTACAGGATTACATTCTGCTGAATACTTATATGGAAAAGCTAAATATACAATCGATCAATTTCCAACAAGCAGTGTAACAATGTTTGAAGTTACTAATATAAATGATATTAATGAAAAAGATGGAAGACAAATTGGTAACGAAATTATTACTGAAGTAAGTAATATAGTAAAACAAAGAATGTCATCTCAATATATTTTTGTTAGATATATGGGACCAAAATTTGTTATTGTATTTTCAGGCGTTGATATCAATAGCTTAAACGATTTCTTGGTTAACTTAAAGAGTGATATTGAAGATTTACAAATAATTGAAGAACCAGAAGAAATTGAAACTATTCATATAATAAATGGTAAAAAAGTTAGAATTAGAGAGACTACCGAAAGAAAAGAAGCATCTCCAAAGATTAGCTTTGTTACATCAACATATTATAAGAGTACAGGTTTAGAAAAATTAACAAGAAAATTAGAAGAATATATGGATTCATGTGATAAATCAAATAACTTTATTGAATTTATTTAAGGGGGGGATATTTAATGGAAGATAAAACACAAAGTTTTGACGTAGAAAAAGAAAAAAATGCAAAAGCTCAAGAAATACTAAAGCAAGTATATCAATCTCTTGTAGAAAAGGGTTACAATCCAATTAACCAAATAGTTGGGTATATTTTATCAGGAGATCCAACATATATAACCAGTTATAATGATGCTAGAAATCTAATTAGAAAAATCGAGAGAGATGAATTACTTGAAAAGATGGTAAAATATTATATAGGACTTGAAGATAATAAAAATGAGTAATAAGAGAATACTAAGTATAGACTATGGTGATAGTAGAGTAGGAATAGCAATTACAGATCCTTTGGGATACACTGCCCAAGGATTAGAAACAATCCAATCGAATGGTAATGACAAAATTGTTTTAAGAAGACTTGATGAAATTTTTGCTGAATATGATGTTGGAACAATTGTTGTTGGGAAACCTATTAATATGAATGGAACTTCTTCACAACGTGTTGAAGTGACTGAAAAATTTATTCATAAATTACGTTGTAAGTATAATGATAAATTAATAGAAACTGTTGATGAAAGATTAACAACTGTTATTGCACATACTACTATGAATGAATTAAATATTAATAAACACAAAAAAAGAGGCATCGTTGATACAATTTCTGCGGTATATATTTTAGAAACATATATGAACAGAAATAAATCTGAGTAATTTTTAAATTATTGTTATCAAATTTTTAAAATATAAAATATACAAAAGTTATTTCTAAATTAAGCATTGAAAAAAATAATTCTTTATATTATGATTTTGATGTTATAGAAATAACAGTATTGAAAGGAGTTTACTTATGGATGAAGAAAATCTAAATAACCCAGATGTTGAAGAAGATGAAAACATAATATATCTAAACGACGAAAATGGGAATGAAGTTAGTTTTGAATTTTTAGATTTAATTGAGTATGATTCAGAGCAATATGTTGTATTATTGCCACTTGAAGACCTTGAAGATGATAATGGTGAAGTTGTTATCTTAAAACTTGAAGATTCTGAAGGCGAAGACGAAGATTTAGAATCTTATGTAAGTGTTGATGATGAAAATGTACTTAAAGAAGTATTTAAAATCTTTAAAGAAAAATTTAAAGATGAATTTAACTTCCAAGACGATAATCAAGACGACAATGCATAATAATAAATATTAATAAAAAGGCTTACTGAAAATAGTAAGCCTTTTTGTATTTATCAAATTAATTAAGATGGTAGTGTTTTAATATTCCCATATATAATTCTTCTTCGGGTGTGTATGAAAATGGATCCTTTGAAGATAAACAATTTCTTTCATAATCTATTAATTTACTTCTTAACCTATTTCCTTTTAAAGTGTACTGTAACGGTACGGGAAGATTGACGAGAATAAATAAAACACTTACAAGTACAGCAGCTAGAAGAAGGAATTTTGTGAGTAACAAAGCTATTATAGCAACGATAGCTATTAATGCTAATAGAGATTTTATACTAGATGTTTTTTGGTCTGAATCTTTTATTGGATTTTGTTCTGTAGTAGACTTTTTCCTCCAATTCAAAAAGTGACCAATTGAATTATTAAATATGGTTCTAATTATGCTTATAATTGGATTTTCTTTATTAGCAGTCTCTAAGTATCCATTTTTATATAATTCATCTCTTAACATAGAATTAATCATATAATCTACATTATCCTTATTTAATAAAGAATAGAAACTAGTATTATAAACATTTCCTTTTTGAGCTTGTATTGATTCAGCAGGAGAAGTATCAACAAACTGTTCATATAATGTATCAATTGTAGTTTTTTCATTAATAGAATTTAGATATGTTTTATATTCTTCTTTTAAAAAATATGATAAGCTTTGATCAAATCTAAGTAAAATGGTGGCATATATGCTTATATCTTTAGGCAATTCAGTTAATTGATCTGGAAGATCATTAATTGGAGCACCTTCTTCAGCAGCTTTCTTTTCTAGATGCTTATCAAATGATTTTTTTCCTAGGTAACTCATTTCATCACCTATTTCTATAAATATATAGATTAATAATACGAAGATAAATAATGGGATGGAAAGCACTAATATATGAGCTATTAAGAATACAAAAGGGGTAAGTGTGATTAATAAGTTCTTATCATTTTTCTCCCATTGTAAAATAGGTGTTTTGTTCTTGACTAAGTTCAAAGTAATATTTTGTGTGGGTGAGTATTCACCATATATGAGCTCTCTACTATAAGGTTCATCTCGACCATCATTTAGATGAGATTCGATAATTGCATTACATGAGGCATGATACATCAAAGCACCACAAATCAAACCTAACATAATGCAAATTATAAAAAGAGAAAGTAGTCCACTAAAAAATTCTTTTTTCTTTTTCATTTTAAACTCCTCAAAATCTTTTAATACCTAAATTATACTATATTTTGAGGGAATATAAAAGAAGGTTAAGCAATTATATTTTAAAAAGTCTAATATAAGTTATTTTTTTTTATTGACAAATAGGGATTAAAATAGTATAATCAATTCTGTCAAGTTTGAAAATCCAATTTCAAAATATGCAGATGTGGCGGAATTGGTAGACGCACAGGACTTAAAATCCTGCGGACGAATAATCCGTGCCGGTTCGATTCCGGCCATCTGCACCAAAAGACATATCAACGCTTTAAGCGGTTGGTAGGTCTTTTTTTTTATCTTAAAATATGGTATAATATATGTGGTGATGCTTTTTAGATGAGAATTCAAACATCTATTATTTAGAAAAGGATTTTTGGTTTATATGAATTATTCTATTTATTTAACAGATGCATGCAATTTGAATTGTAAATATTGTTATGAGAAAAATATGCATTTTAATCGTGAGATTTCATTCGAAAATATAAAAAAGATAATTGATATGGAAATAAAGAATAAATCAAAAGAATCAATTATAACCTTCTTTGGTGGAGAGCCACTTCTAAAAAAAGATTTGATCTATGATATTGCTGAATTTATAAAATCTAAAAAAAGCAAAACGAAATTTTTATATAATATGACAACAAACGGAGTGCTAATAGATGATGAATTTGTAAATTTTTTTGAAAATAATGATTTTATTTCATTATCAATTAGTATTGATGGTGCGGCTGATTCTCAAAATGAGAATAGAGTCACTAGGAATGGAAAAGAAACATATGAAATAGTTGCTCAAAATTCAAAAAAATTGTTGTCAAGGCCCGATATTGTTGTTGCAGTACCAGTTGTTACAAAGAACAATTTGAGATACTTATATAAGAATTTATGTGATTTGTTAGATATTGGTTTTAAAAAAATCAGTTTTCAATTTGATTTTACAGCCAATTGGACAGATGAAGATTTATCAATAATTAAAGATGAATTTGAAAAGATTTCGCAAAAATATATTGAAGAAATGAGAAATGAAAATGAATTTCATTTAATAGGTATTGATGAAAAAATTAGAAGCTATATAGATGATGAAATGGATTGTAACAACAATTGTTCAGTGGGACTTCGAGGCGTAAATGTTGGAACAGATGGTAATATATATCCATGTATGCAATTTATGTATAATGAAGCGTATGTAATTGGAAATTGCAATGATGGTATTGATAAAAAGAGACAAATCGAAGTACATAAAATGCTAAAAGATGAAATGGTTGATTGTAAAGAGTGTGCATATAAGAAAAGATGTAATCACACATGCAGTTGCATAAACAAAGCTTATACAGGAAGTCCTAAGCAAGTTGCACCATTTACTTGTGAAATAGAAAGATTGATGATTAATAGTGCAGATAAAATTGCTGAAACATTATTTAAAGAAAAAAATCCAATTTTTATACAAAAATTCTATAATAGATTTTATGATAGTATTGAAAGAACAATCAATAAAAGAAAGGAGTAGCTATGGAATTAAAAAAAGTAAATGAAGTTTCTCCTAGAGCGTATGCAAAAAAGAATGATATTACAAGAGAGGAAGTAAAAAAGTTTACTCCAGAAAAATGGATTGTAGCTAGTGCTGTTGGTTTAGTCACATTGATGTACACGAGCCCAGATTGGAGTATCCATAAAATAGGTGTTGTATTTGGATGTATATCTATTGAAACTGTAGATAATGTGTCAGATATATATGCTATTATGGAATGGATATATACGGGATTTTTGATTGGAAGTTTTTCATTATTTATTGTTTTTCTACTTTTAGCTCTTAAAAATTTGATTATGCTAGGAAAATATAGTGAATCTAAAAAAGAGAGAAACAGGAAGAAGATGAAATATCTATTAATTTTTTTAGCGGCTTTCGTAATAATTACTTTTGGTTTACATTTTTTGTTGAAGTTGGATTTAGATATTTATAAAGTATAATATACTGAAATGAATCTCGAAAAGTTCATATAAACAGAATAATTATGTTAAATAAAATAGAGACATATCAACCATTTAAATAGTTGATATGTCTTTTGTTTTTTACAATTGTTAAAATACTATTTCATTATAAACACATTTGAAGTGGGAGTATTGTTTGATAATACAAGAAATAATAAAATAGATGTGGATTTTAATGATAATTATGTATAAAAAATAATAATTATTTTGGTGAACCAAAATAGTTTTTTTTAGGTCTAATAATTAAAGGGGGAAATAATGGAAGAAAAAACAATGTCTGGATGTAGCAATCCGGAGGCTTTTGAAAGACTTGTTAATTCTGTAAAAGTTAAACTATATAAAACTAGTATGTCAATTTTAAGAAGTGACGATGATGCATGCGATGCAATTCAAGATACTTTACTAGATGCATTTAAATATTTTAATACTTTAAAAGAAGAAAAGTATTTCAATACTTGGATTACAAGGATACTTATTAATAATTGCAGTGACATTATTAAAAAGAGACAAAAAATTAGTTATATAAATAAAGAGTGTGAAATAAGTGAAGATGCATCATATTATGACACATATAAAAGTGATTCTGCATTAGAAAGCGCACTAAATTGTCTCGATTTTGATTTAAGAACAATTACAGTTTTATTTTATTATGATAATTTATCGGTACAAGATATATCAGATATTTTAAAAATCCCTGAAGGTACTGTGAAATCGCGTTTGTCGCGAGCAAGAGAAAAGCTCTTTAAAATTCTTTCGGAAGGGGGTGAAAATGATGGATGATCATGATAAAGACTTATTTATTAAAAATGAACTCCAAAAGGATACTTTAATATCACCCAAGGCTGATAAACAAATAGATGAATTTTTGAAAGGAGAATTTATAATGGATCAAAACGAAGAAAATCAATTACAAAATCAACAACAAATTAATCAAACAGAACAACAAAACAATCAAGACAACGTAGTAAAGCTAGATGAAAAGAAAGCTAACAAAGCACCAAAAAAGAAAAGAGCTATAGCAATAGCTGCAAGTGTTATGGTAATTTTCTTGGCAACAAATTGCTTTGCTGCAGCATTAGGATATAACAATATATTTTTTATAATTAGAAATTTAATTAGACATGAGGATATATTTGCAGGAGGAAAGGGAGCAATTTTTACAGACAGAGATATTACAATTTCATATGAATCAATTGAAATATCACGTGGAGTATTTGTACAAATTAATAAATTTATAGCTCAAGATAATAAAGCAAATTTACAAGTAACATATCAACAATTAGAAGATCATGATAATTTAACAAATTTAGTTGTTACCGATGATAAAGACAATCAAATAGGTAATTATGATATCTCATATCTAAATAATTCAGGATATGAAATCACAATGTGTGATATCCAATTAGAAAAGTATAAAGGAAATATGACTGTCCTTATGCTTAAAGCTATGAAAGGAGCAGAAGAAGTTGCTAAAATTAAAATTGACTTAGAGACTAGAACAATAGATATTCTTTCTAATGGAATCTCATATGAACTAACACAATTGTCAGAAATTGAATTAAAAGAGATATTAGGTCAATATGTAATGATTAATTATTATAACGATGTAATAATGAACCGTCCAACTGGCGTATCTAAGAATGAATATATAGATGCATTTATGACTGATATGGTAGTTTCTAAATTTGGAAGTTTAAAATATTATGAAGTCAATGAAGCGTTACATGAAATATATGGAAGAGATAAAGATGTATTTATCAATCTTTCAGATAAAATATCAAGTTTAGCTAGATATGATCGAAGCACAGGCAAGTTTATAGGAAGAAGTAATCCAGATTACCCATATGGTTATTGTATAAATATTAGTGACATAAAATTTGAAAATGGAGTTTATACAGTTACATTCTCATATTGTTATCTATTTGAAGATGGCGATATTATGAGTAATAAAATAATGAATGCTGATTTATATGAAACAACATTTAAATTTAAACTAAATGAACAATATAAATATTTTAGATATCAAGTATTGAATCCATATAATATTACATCTCAATTAGTAAAAGAAGGAAATTATGATAAAGTTATAATGATGGAAGAAAATCCTCATTATGATAATAGTCCTTATCATGTGCATGATTGGGCAACAAACAGATCATCAGCAGGAAATTATATAACATTAGATGGAATGCATTCAGTTTATTGTAGAAAATGTTATGAATTTAAAAATGAACCACATCATTTTGAACATTGGTACAATTTACGTTCAGCAACAAGTGATAAATGTACTGCCACAGATTGGAATTCATGGTCTTTACCATGCAAAGATTGCGGTGGATATGTATTTACAACTGATTATGAAGTTGTAAGGAACTCTGGTTATAGTTTTGACTCAATCGAAGCAGATCCAGATCTTATAAATTATGTGAGAAATTCTGAATGGTGCATTGATTTAGAAAGAACAGCAAATACTTTTGATGGAGATATCAATTCTATTTATGGTGAAGGAATTGATCAAAACAATAAGCTTTCATTTTTAGAGGGTGGACGTGTTGATGTTGAGATTGGTCAAACATCTAATAATGGTGTAGATAATTATTATTCAGATGGATATTCAATTTTCATTAACGTAACATCAAGTACTACTGGTGAAAAAACAACACATCATGTATCATATAAAAAGAGTGATGATGTATTAGTTGAATCATCTGATTCAAATTCATACATTATATTTAAAAGAGTAAAATAATAATTAGATAATGAAAGAGATATTTTCAATTAAACTAAGTTTAGTTTTGAAAATATCTCTTTTTATATTTTTTTACAACGAATAGAATACATTATCATATTTTTTTTATTACATTTATTTATTATATTAAAGTTTTATGTTAAGATGAATAAGAGTTACAGAACAAGCGTTATAGAACAAGTGTTATGTTCACAGTTTTTAAATCCCATTTTTTAGGATATTTTATGAACAAAAGTAAAAAGGCTATTTTAATATTTTTTATATTTCTTATAATCGCAATTGGAATTGCAATATTATTATCAAGTGAAAGTACTAGAATTGCTGTAAGAAAAACATTGTTTAAAGCAACAACAGTTGCAACAGGAACAACCGGAACATGTAATTGGACATTAGATTCTGATGGCCTTTTATTAATTGAGCCCACAGATGGAATTTCTGGAACTATGGGGACATATTATAATAATGTTTCAGGATCTTTTTATGTTTATAAAAATCAAATAACTTCAATTAAGTTTAATTCTATTGTATATGCTCCAGCTAATTCTCATAGTTTATTTTATAGTTTTAGTTCTCTAACTTCTTTTGATGGTACAAATTTTGATACGCAGAATGTTACTACTATGAGTGATTTATTCCTAGGTTGTGAGAATTTAACAAATTTAAATATATCGAGTTTTAACACTCAGAATGTGGTATGGATGTCTTCCATGTTTGGTGGATGTAAATCTTTAAATAGTTTGAATGTATCGAGTTTTGATACTCAAAATGTAACTAGTATGGACTATATGTTTAGTGGATGTAGAGCCTTAAGTAGTTTAGATTTATCAAATTTTAATACCCAAAATGTAACTAATATGAATAGTATGTTCGAAGAATGTAAGAGTTTAACAAGTCTGAACATATCCGGTTTTAATACTCAAAATGTGACTAATATGGAGTCTATGTTTGAGAAATGTAATTCTTTGAATAATTTAGATTTATCAAATTTTAATACTATAAATGTAAATAATATGAGTTCGATGTTTAGCTATTGTACAAATCTTACATCTTTGAATGTAACAAGTTTTAATACATCAAATGTTACCACTATGAGATATATGTTTAATCAATGCAAAGCTTTGACAAACTTAAATGTTTCAAGTTTTAATACATCAAATGTAATCAATATGGACTTCATGTTTAGCGAATGTGGGAGCATAGAAACTTTGGATTTGTCAAGTTTTGATACCCGAAATGTGACTAGTATGAAGAGGATGTTTGAATGGTGTACGAATTTAACAAGTTTGAATGTGTCAAGTTTTAACACTCAAAACGTAACAAATATGGAACATATGTTTTTTGTATGTGAAAATCTGACAAACTTGAATGTATCAAATTTTAATACTCAAAATGTTACTGATATGAGTAGTATGTTTGCAGATTGTAGTTCTTTAAATAGTTTGAATTTATCAAACTTTAACACTCAAAATGTAACTGATATGTATGGTATGTTTTTTGATTGTAAAAACCTAACAAACTTAAATGTATCAAGTTTTAATACTCAAAATGTAACTGATATGCGCTATATGTTCTATCGATGTAATAGTATAACTAATATGAATTTATCAAGCTTTAACACTCAAAATGTAACCAGTATGTATTATATGTTTTATGGATGTTCAGCTTTAAATAGTTTGGATTTATCAAATTTTAATACACAAAATGTTTTAGACATGGAGCATATGTTTTCTAGATGTGAAAGCTTATCAAATTTAAATATATCAAGTTTTAATACGCAAAATGTTAATGATATGAATAATATGTTCGAGGGATGTAAGAGTTTAGTTAATTTGAATTTATCAAACTTTGATACACATAATGTAACTAACATGAATGAAATGTTTAGTAATTGTATTTCTTTAACGAATTTGAACGTAGCAAGTTTTAATACAGACAGTGTAACCCAAATGTATCGTATGTTTTACAATTGTCAAAGTATACTTAGCCTTGATTTATCGAATTTCAACACCCAAAATGTGACAACTATGTACGAGATGATTTCTTATTGCTATAATTTAAGAGATTTAGACATATCAAGTTTTAACACTCAAAGTATTACTGATATGAGGTATATGTTTCATCCTGATACAAAGCTTAAATCTCTTTCTTTAGGTCCTAATTTTGAATTTCAAACAGATGCTAGTCTACCCACATATTCTACCCCATGGGTGAAACAAGGAACAACATCGCCAATGTATTCTTCAGCCGAATTGATGAGTACATATGACGGAAGTACTATGGCGGGAACATATGTGAGAATTTGCAATATTACAATTTCTATAAAAAGAAATGATTTGGCGTGGACTAATAATGGAATGAAGGTTGCGTTGTATCAAAATGGAGAAGAGATATACGCATATAATCAAGCTACAATTTCAGAAACAGAAGGAACTATTACCTGGTATGATGTTGAACCAGGAACTTATGATATATATTCAACTAAAGATTCTAATAATATATCAATTTTGGTCGATACTGGAAAAGATATAGTAGTTCAAGACTAGATATTAAAGGAGCAGTTTTATACTGCTCCTTTGTGAGTTATATTATTGATCATCATCTAAAGTGCTGTCTTCCATTTGAGATTGTATAGGTTGTTCTTGTGGGTTGCGTTTAGTTAACAACTCTTCTTTTATTAAACCAGTTTTTTCTAATTCTTCTAAATCTGAGTGCTTTTTCTCAATTTGCTTTTTTATTTCTTCCATCTGGCCTTGAAGTTGTTGCTTTCTTTCATCATAATTAAAATGTTGTTGTTTAATAGCTTCACTTTTCTTACTATATTGTTCAAGAGTTATTTCTTGACCGGTAGCTCTTTTAAATTGTCTGTCTAAATTCAAATTTTTTTGTTTCTCTTCATCAAGTTTTATTTTCAAGGGGGTTAATTCTTCTTCGAGTTTTGAAATTTCCCCTGTATTTTTAGAAATCAAATCTTGAGATTGTTTGATTTCTTTTCTTCGAACGAAACTATTTACAATATTTCTCAATTTTTGAAATAGGGTTCTATTCTCAGGGGCAACTATGAGGCCGGCTCTACTTATTTCAGCATCGAGAGCACTTATTTGAGCTTCGATTTCTTGTATTTTTTGAGATGTTTCTTGTATGGTACTATCAGATTCTTGCTTTTGAGGATAAAGTTCATCAAATCTTTTTTCGGTTTTTTCTACAGTTTCGATGTTTTTATGCTTTTCTTGTGCAGAAGCTAATTGGTCTTGTAGATTAGCTAATTCATCTAAGTGGTGTTCATAAGCAATATTTATTGCCTCTTTTGATGCGTTATCGTATCCAGGATGTTCTTTAAAACTAATCTTTTGATCTATAGCATTTGATAGTTTAGGGTCATTAAGAATTTTTTGTACAATTCTAAAATTTGGAAAATCTTTTTCTATTTTAGCTAAAGCCTCTGGTGGAATCTCTGAATTATTTAAATCAAATCCATATAATATTGAACAACCTTGTTCTAGTTCTTGGAATGCTTGAGAATAAGAATTACTATATTTAAAAAGAAAGTTTGCATGTCCATTTATTAATATACTCTCTATATTTTCTGGAGATACATTGTTGATATGCTCGTGTGGATAGTACTTCATAATTTTTACAAATTTAGAAATATTATCAAAATTGGGAAATAGTTCATATAAAGCATCTTTATAGTATGGATCTGTTTTGCAATTGGCATCTAAAATAGAAATAATCGAACGAACGCTTTCAATAAAGTCTCGTTCACTAAAATCTAAATCAAACAACAAGCATTTTTTTATTATTGCTATATCATGTGATGTTGCATATTCATCTTTTTTACTTGGTACCATTACTTTTGATGGAATAAAATATTTATTTAAATCTGGTGAAACTTTTTCCAATGAGGAACTACGCATTTTTTCAATATCGTTTTCATAATCTTCCTTAGTACCACGCGCAAAGAATAATAGATTAAGAGGTTTGTGGGAATGAGTAGTTGCATCATGATATGCATCTAAAAAATCATTGACAAATTCAAATTGAGATAAACTCATATTTTTTGGTATTTCTATAGATACACTGTATGTATTATTATCCGTGACTCCAGCAAAATATACAACATTAGTCGGATAGGGAGAAATATGTAGTTTTTCTGCTAGTTCAAATCCCATTGAAGTATGATCATCAGAAGTAGGTCTACCTAAAAAAGCACATTGCTTATTTGTGATAAACCCCACAGTTTTACTAGGTCCTTTTTCTAAGCATTCTATAAAATAATCATATAATTGATTGTATGTTTCTGATCTTCCTTCTTTTCTTTCCATAGTAATCTCCTAATAACTAAAGTATATCTTTTTTTGTAGCAGCATACTATAAAAAAGAGATATCATTTTATTAAAATTTATGTATCTTTTTAAAAATTGCTAAAAAATATTTATTTTTTCAAGTATTGACGTTATAATACATACAAGGATAATTCTAATAAAAATTAGGAGGATTATAAAATGATTGAGATTAAAAATGTTACCAAAAAATATGGTGATAATGTTGCATTAAAAAATGTTTCATTTACTGTTGATGATGGCGAAATATTTGCGTTCATAGGCCATAATGGCGCTGGAAAAACAACATTAATTAAAGCAATAGTTGGAATTCATACATTTGATGAGGGTGATATTTTAATTAATGGAAAATCTATTATTAAAGATCCAATTGAGTGTAAAAAGGAAATGGCATTTGTGCCAGATAACCCTGAATTATATGAGCATATGAAAGCAATA
>JAEEGL013005376.1_pt1 | contig 14580 bp, 13 predicted proteins | sample 9134231 | NCBI WGS metagenome assembly JAEEGL01 (sample SAMN16246548, study PRJNA631951) | gut metagenome | biome: gut microbiome; feature: rumen; material: fiber-attached | host: Bos | place: Iran: Karaj | collected 2018-10
GAATTAAACATCGGTAGTGCAATATTAGACAATCAACATATAGGTATAGTTAGTAAATCAATCACAAATGAATACTATGTTTCATTTACTGGTTTATGTAGTTGTGGTTCCATGATATCCATGGTCCATCAATCATATGATGATAGTGGGAACTACACGAATAAAATAAATGCACCTAAAGATAATAAGTTAGTTTATGACTTGTTACATGTTGTAGCGTACGGATTAGAATCAAAATAATGATATTAGAGGAATTGATATGAGTTTTTGCATTATTAAGGGCGATTTGCTTGAACAAAATGTTGACGCAATAGTAGTGCCATCTACGATTTCTTTCAAATTGGAAGGCGCTATTGGTGGCAAGGTTGCGCAAATTTGTGGAGAAAGATTGCAACAAGAAATATCCCAATTAAAGATTATTGACTTCAATCAATGCGCGATTATTAATTCTTATAATTTGCCATGTAAAAGAATAATATTAACTGCCAATCCTAAATGGTTTGATGGCCACAGCATGGAAGAATCAAATTTAGCAGATTCTTATGAGAATTGCATAAAGCTTGCAAATAAAATGGGTATTAAAAGTATTGCTTTTCCTATTCTATCTATTGGTGAATATGCTTTCCCAAAGAAGAAAGGAATAACAGTCGCTTTGGATTCTCTTTCATATTTGGGTGACAAGTATGATATTCAAATAGAACTTGTTGTTTACACATCAAAAATATTCAATGAATATAAAGAACTTTTTGTGGATTTTGCTGTAATAGGCGAGAAGTATGGAAATACTCCTATTGATGATTTTGTAAGTGAGCACAAGCGCAATCAATGGTATAAAAAATCCATGAGTAATTACGATGATGAAGATCAAACTGAATTTGTCAAAGTTTTAAAAGGCTTAATTGATAAGAAAGATTTAACACATGAACAAGTGTATAAACATGTAATAAGTAACACCATGTTTAACAATATTCTTAATGGTGCTGAACCGAATAAATACACAATAGTGTCTTTAGGAATAAAAATGGGTTTAGATATAAGTGATATTAATCAATTACTTCACCCCGTACACGAGAGATTAGATTATTATTTAGGACAAGATGAAATAATAATAAAAATGTACGAAAACTGGTGGAATTCAGAACATAAAATACCAACGCATGAATTAATTATTGAAATAAATAATGTATTAAGCAAACATCACTATCCAACATTACCTTATAGAACGGAAAGAGCACATTAATAGTAACTACCCATACTTTGTATGGGTTTTTTAAATATCAACCGCTATTGAATTTTTTTATATACGTTTTTGCTTTAGATTATAAGTGCGAAAGCCAAACAGGTGGGTACTAAATGTTCACTGTGTCACTCCTTTTGTCTAAACAGTGCCCACCTGTGATCTAAAAAGAAAGGTAAAAGTATGAATAAAGAAGAAATTAAAAAGTATGTTGAAGAAGAATTTGAATGGTCTTGTGAAGAAACAGGATTAACAAGAGAAGAAGTTGAGGAAATGGTTATTACAAACATCATGTTCCGATACACAATCGGCGAAATAAATAAGAAAGACTTAATGCAATGCGCCGAATACATGAATTGTGAAATCGACATCGCACAATTAGACAAGAACACATTTAAAAATCAGTTAAGAAAAGAAAAAAGACATGGAGGCAAACAAGTATGACTGAAAGTTACAAACAAAACAAAATTTCTTATATCAAAAGCTATAATAAATCACATTATAGTTCTATTAACGTAATGTTTCGCAAAAGCGACCCAAAAGAAGCTGCGATGCTCGACTATTTACGTTCAAAAACAAGTACAACCAGCTACATCAAAGAGCTTGTTTTAAAAGACATGTTAAAAAACAAAGTTTCTTTAGAATACAAATACTCATTTTCTGAAGAAGAATACGAAAATATGTCTATTGAAAAAGCGGACGAATTAATTGATCAATATTTCGATCTTTTCGGAACAATGCCAACAGTTATATACCCAACAAGCATTTACAGCCCAGTTTATCTAAAACTTATCGTTAGATCTTTGAATAGCGGTAAGCCTTATTCTGAAGAAGACATTCATTATGAAACGGAGGACATAATTATATGAGCGAAATTAAAAACTTTTTTAATAAAACTAATTGGCTATGCGAATACGAGACAGTTTCTATTTATGATGATTCAACGGGGAAAACAAGAATTATCGAAGGCAATTTTATCCAAAATGAATGTGGAGTAAGTTTGAATGACATATTTATGACTCGTTATAGAGGTATGAATATCTTTCTTTGCGTCGCAAAAACACACGCTAAAGAAGTTGCCGTATTTGAATTAGACACTAAAATAGTCCCTTTAGAGGACAACCCAAATGATGGTGTTGAAATAATAAAATCGCCATTTACACCTCGCAAAAGACCGTTATTAATTCCTAAAAACAATTGTTTTACAAAAACAGAATTTTGGGTTCCTACGTTATCAAATGGGCAGCTTAGAATTAGAATAAAAGAAAACATGCCCATTTGTGAGTATGATCGTTTAAACGGTTTGGAAGCACGTTTTGTTAATCTAAAGTGTTATCCAATTAAGCGCATTGTTGAAGGAAGTGGGTGGACCTATTGCCAATTTCCATTTCCGTTTATAAAAAAAGTTAAATGGCCAAAACAAATGAAATACAAGGAGGCAGTTGTATTATGCTAGGAGCAATTATTGGAGATGTTGTGGGTTCAAGATTTGAATTTAACAACATAAAAACAAAAGAATTTGATCTCATCACAAATGAATCTACTTTTACTGACGACACCGTTTTAACAATAGCTGTTATGGACTGGTCATTAAATGCAGAGATCAAAAACGAAGAAACAATCACCAAGTATTTCCAAAAATGGGCAAGAAAGTATCCTAATAGTGGATTTGGCGGCCGCTTTTCTAGAGAGTGGCTTTGGAACAATAATCCAAAACCTTATAACAGCAAAGGCAATGGTAGTGGGATGAGAATTTCTCCTGTCGCCTATATTGCTAACAATAAAGACGAACTTTTCAACTTAGCTGATATCGTTACAAAAGTAACACATAACCATAGAGAAGGCATAAAAGGAGCCAAAGTAATTGCTTATGCAACTTATTTAGCTTTACACGGAGCATCTAAAGATGAGATCCGCGAAATGGCGGAATCTTACTATCCCGAAATTGCTTCTTTCTCTTATGAACAATTAGTCAAAGAGTATTATTTTAACGAATTAGCTGAAACAACTTGCCCGCAAGCAGTTTATTGTTTTTTGATTTCAAAGAATTTTGAAGACTGCTTAAGAACATCAGTATCTATTGGCGGTGATACTGACACTTTATGTGCAATGAGCTGTGCAATAGCTGAAGCTTATTATGGTCGCATTTCTTTATCGTTAATTGAAAGTGTTAGAAATAAACTACCGCAAGAAATGTTAACTATTGTCGACAGTTTTAAACAAAAATTCGTAGGGAATGGAATGAAAACTTCATTGAGATGTCCTAATTGTGGAATGGAATATCCATATAATTTTGATGATTTTATTGATGTCGCAAAAGACCGTTCTTTATATCAAACCGTTACATGCAATTTTCTTTATCCTGGGCCAATTTGTCCAGATTGCAAAAAGGCTAAAATGCGAGTAACTAGTTGTATTATTGCAAATTCAGAAAAAGGTTTTGCTATTGTTTGGGGTAAAAATCAGCAAAATTTGGTGGAAAGACATAAAGAAAAATTAGACAATTTATCTGTTTTTTCAGCCGGGTATTTATCTCACAATCTTTTATTAAATATTTTCAATGCTTTGGACAATGGATTAAATCCATACATCCTTAGATTAACGTTGAAATACTATGAATACCTCACTAATGAATTGATCCAATTAAAAAGTATTGAATCTTCAATTGATAAAGTTTCTTACGATAGATCTATTTCAGATAGCATCGATGATCTTGTTATTAAAGTTAAACTTTCTAACGATATAGGTTTTGAATACCAATTTCCTTCTTCTATTTACAATAGGCTTTATGAAAAGTTCATTAATGTTTACTCAGACCAAATGAATCCAGACTTGAAACTTGACGCTGAAGTAGAGAAAGTTTTCAAGGAATTGAGTGGGAAACACTAAAGTTGTATTTAAAACTAAAAAGTATGTTTTCTATTGTTGCTGATTGATGTGCGGAAAGTTTCGCGCGGAAATAATTAATAATTCTTTCTTCCTGTGTTAAACTTTTTAGTAGATTATGAAAAAGCTAAAAATTGCTACTGTGTTTAGTGGCATCGGAGCTTTTGAACAAGCTCTATTAAAATCAAATATCAATTACGATATTGTTTTTGCGTGTGATACTGGAGAAAGATATGTTGATATTGATTTAAACAAAGTTAATTCCAAGATTGAATCATTATCCAATTCAGAACGCGAAAAAATAATAAGTCAAATATACGATTCTTCTAAGAAACAAAACTTTGTTAAAACATCTTATTTTGCCAATTATCCAATAACTAACAAACAATGGTTTACAGATTTGAGATTTATTAACGGGAAAGAATACTTTGAGAAAGTTGATATTTTTGTTGGTGGCTCTCCTTGTCAAAGTTTTTCGGCTATTGGGAAAAGAAAGGGTCTTGATGATACTCGTGGAACACTTTTTTATGACTACGCTCGTCTTATAAAAGAAATGCAACCTAAGGTATTTATTTTTGAAAACGTACCTGGAATGCTTAACCACGATGGTGGAAAAACATGGGAAATTATAAAAGGAACATTCATGGAATTGGGCTACAAGATTTACTACCAAGTTTTAAATGCTAAGGATTTTGGTATTCCTCAAGATAGAAGAAGATTATTTGTTGTTGGCTTCAAAGATAAAAATGTAAATTTCAAATTCCCTAAAGAAACACGATTAAAGACAACCATGTTCGATTACTTAGAAGAAAATGTAGATCCAAAACATTATTTAGGAAAGAAAGGATTTGAGTTTGTCACTAATCCAAAATATAAAAATAGAGCCAAACTTAATTCGCCTATAATTAGAACCCAAAAAGCAAATCAACAATTCAATTGGAATGGCGATTTCGTGTTTGAAAAATTAGACAAAGAAAAGCACAACAAAACCATACTCCAACGGGCATATGTTGGCGAATGGAACAACGTTAAAGGTGTTTGTAGACAACTATCTTATAGAGAATGTTTAAGACTAATGGGTTTTTCTGACAGCTTTAAAATTGTTGTTCCAAATGTGCCTGCTTATAGACAAATTGGCAATTCTATTGTTGTTAACGTTCTTGAAGCTCTCATAAAAGAAATAATAAAGGCAGGTGCTTTATGAAAAAAATAAAAGTAGCTACTGTATTCAGCGGAATTGGTGCCTTTGAATATGCGCTGCGTCGCTTGCATATTCCTAGCAAAATTGTTTTTGCGTGTGATAACGGCGAGAGAGATGTGGATTATGATACAAATAAGGAATTCAATATCGTTTCTTCTTTAAAAACAATAGATGAAAAATGCCAATATGTTGATGAACTATACGATTTATTGACTCGAAGAACAAATTTCGTGAAAAAAAGTTATTTAGCGAATTATGATTGTTCCAAAAAGAGATATTTTCAAGATATAAAGTTACTTGACGGTACGGATTTCAAAAATAAAGTAGATATCTTTGTTGGTGGCTCTCCATGTCAAAGCTTTTCTAGCGTTGGATTTAAACACGGTTTGGAAGATGCTAGAGGAACACTTTTTTATGATTTTGCAAGATTAGTAAAAGAAATCCAACCAAAAGTATTCATTTATGAAAATGTTAGAAATCTATTGAAGCACGACAAAGGAAACACTTGGAATGTAATTAAAGGTATTTTTGATTCACTAGGGTATAAATACTATTTTCAAATATTAAATGCATCTGATTATGGCGTTCCTCAAACAAGAAGAAGATTGTTTGTTGTTGGATTTAAAGATAAGAACGTTGATTTTAAAATGCCGAATGAGTGTGAATTACAACACACAATGCAAGATTTTTTAATTGATAATTGCCCTTATGGAAACTTTACTTTTGAAAATAATGGAAACTTGTCCATTAAAAAAGGCAAAAGTACCGTAGATAAAAAGTACTTCTTATCCCCTTTGTTATACAAATATGTTATGTCCAGTGGAACGAAAACCTTTTATCAAAAACCAGAAATAAATAAAAAAATTGCTAGAACATTATTAAAAACTATGGGCAATAGACATAGGGCAGGCATTGATAACTATGTTTCCAACGATGGTTCAGATGAACTTGGAAAAGTAAGAATGTTAACAGAGCGCGAATGTCATCGTTTGATGGGATTTGCTGACGATTATAAAATTGTTGTTTCCAAAAGCCAAGCATATAAACAAGCGGGCAATTCTATTGTTGTAGATGTGATGATGGCTATCATATCTTCTATATTCAAAACAGGTATTTTTAAGGAGGTTGCAAATCATGAAGCAAATTAACGACCAAGTATATACGTTCTTTTCAAATTTAATACGTCGCTTGAGAGAAGCTGATAGTGATTTTTGGGATTGGAAACGAATAGAAACATTTGATACTGATTCAGAAGACAATCTTCAACAAAAACTAAATGGGTTTGTATCAACAAATTTCTTGCCACCTATTACTTGCGATGAATATAGACAAATTGTTAATGATGTTAAAGATTATATAGAGTTTGGGGAAGACACAACTGTATATATACCAGCCGCTACAATTCCAGTCGCGAATGATCACGATTATGAAATCAATACTATGATTGGCAGTGCATGGATGGCCTATAAAGAAAGGTTGATAAAGAATAAATTTAGCCAAGATGCCATTAAGAACATCACTGAATCAGCTCAAAGTATTTTAAATAAATTGAGTTTAGACACCCAGGCAAGCGGACCAATCAAAGGCTTGGTGGTGGGGAATGTTCAATCTGGAAAAACTGCTAATATGGCCGCTTTAATGGCTATGGCTGCCGATCAAGGATTCAATATGTTTATTGTCCTTTCCGGCACAATTGAGAACTTAAGAATCCAAACTCAAACAAGACTTATTAATGACCTAAATGGGGCAACCAATGTTGCATGGGTTTCAATTGATAACGTAAGCACGTCTCCTTCATTCGCTCAAGCGCTCTCAAAATTGTCGCTTGGCGATGAATTTAAACAAAGATATTTGAACGTTTGCCTTAAAAATTCTACAAGATTAGAGAATCTTTTGACTTGGTTAAAAAAAGATACTAAAGCAAGACAAAAGCTCAAAATTCTTTTTATCGATGATGAGGCAGATCAGGCTAGTATCAATACAGCTAAACAGTCGTCTGCACTATCTAATGAAGAAAAGATAGAAAGAACCAAAATAAATAGAATGATTTCAAATCTTTTGGTTAATAAAGATGCGGAAAACAACGTGGTTGAAACACAATTTTGTGCTTTGAATTATATTGGTTATACAGCCACTCCTTATGCAAACGTCCTCAGTGAAAAACCAGGGCCGGGAAGCGTCTATCCAAGTAATTTCGTTTGTTGTTTACCTGTTGCTAAATCATATATTGGTCCTCAACATATTTTCGGTATTGAAGGAACTAATGTTGATGGAATGGACATTGTTAATCATGTTGAACAAGAAGATATAGAAGAGATTAAAAATGTATATAGAGGCAGTAGCAAAATGCCTCAAAAATTAGAAGAAGCACTTATTTGGTTCTATTGTTGTTTGGCGGTGAGACGCTTTCAAAAAGTGAATAAACCAGTAAGTATGCTTATTCATACCTCTCAATTACAACCTCATCACGAAATCATAGCCAAACTTATTAGAAAATGGTTTGGAAATTTGAATGCGATTTCATTTTTAGAAAAATGTAAAAAAATATACGAAAAAGAAACTAATCAATTCACTTTAAATGATTTTAAGCAAGCATATAGAGATTATGACGGTGGACCTGTTCAGGATTATCCACTGTTTAGTGAAATATCAAACGAACTCGCCATATTATTTAACAAAGGTCTAGTCTCGATTTTAATTAACAGTGAAGGAGAACCTGAATATAGCGAAGGTGTTCATTTGTGTATTGATAACTGTTCACATTCTTTTATTGAAAACGATAATGAACACATTCGTTTGCTTTATCCATCAGAAAAGAATCCTGTTTCCTTCGCTACTGGATTTATTGTTATTGGTGGTGCGACTTTGTCTAGAGGTCTTACGATTGAAGGCTTGGTTAGTACTTTCTTTTTAAGAACTAGTAGACAAGCTGATACTTTGATGCAAATGGGTAGGTGGTTCGGATATAGAAGAGGTTATGAACTTCTACCACGTATTTGGATTACTGGAGCAGCACAAAGTCAGTTTAAATTCCTATCACTCCTTGATTTTGAATTGCGTCAAAAAATGAAATACATGGAGGATAATGGCATCAAACCAGAATTAGTAGGTATACAAATTAGACGCCACCCATGCAAAGCATTTCTTGATGTTACAGCAACAAATAAACAAAGAGCCGCAACACTTACCGAAATAGACTTTGCTGGAATTACTACTCAAACAACAATTTTCTTCGGAGCTTTAGAAACAATCAAAGCTAATTTAGCTGCAACGGATAAATTTATTCAAAAGATGGGGCAGCCAATACCTAAAGAGGAATTGAGACGAAAACACGCTAATTCGGACGGGGCCTTATTATGGCTAGGCGTTGATTCTTATATGGTAGTTGATTACATTACGTCTCTCTCGTATCCAAAAAATGACAGTACTGTTTTAGATTTGAATTTATTTAAAAAATGGTTTGGCAAAATCAGTCAAGAAAACAAAATGACAAATTGGAACGTTGTTGTTGCCGGTCTAGATAAAAAAGAAAGCAAAATTCGAACACTAGGTGGTCATAATGTTTGCTTAGTTAATCGTTCCCAAATGAACAACGAACATAGTGATGGGAAAATACGTATTGGAGCATTAAGAGCAATTAAGGATTTATATGTTGATATTGATCTTGATACAAAAAGCTTGAGCCCAGTAGACAAATCTCAAATTAGATCCGGTGATGGCAAACGGTATAAGGAAATACGTAGAAATGCCGGATATGATAAAACACCTTTATTAATTGTTTATATAATTGATAAAAATTCAAAACCAAGAGACAACGTTAAACATAGAAAACCACTTAATTTAGAAGAAGATTTAGTTGGTATTACCATTTCAATTCCACAAGGGGAATCAACCAATAATGGAATGTATGTAAGTATTGATATGAGCGATTGCGATAATTCAAATTCAGGAGATATTGAAGATGGAAATTGATGTATTAAAACGTTCAAGATTTGGAACAACCGGTTCATCCGCAAGAAAAGTAATTCAGAACAACTCTATTCCTAATTTGGATTTGATAATTCGAGAGTCTGTTCAAAACAGCATGGATGCTGCAATTAACGATCATATTCCAGTAAATATGAATTTTATTACTGGAGACTTTTACACAAGAAAACTTGCTGGTGAACTTCAAGGTATTTCAGATCCACTTATTAGAAAATTTCCTCAAGAAAAGAGTAATTTTTTGGCCATTAGTGACAGCAATACTGTTGGATTGACTGGCGATTTATATGGGGACATGGAAGACCCAAATGTTAAACATAATCTTGGGAAGCTAGTATTTAACATTTTAATTCCTCAAGATGCTTTACACGCAGGCGGCTCTTGGGGGGCCGGAAAAACTGTTTATTTTAGAATCGGAACTGGCATAGTCATTTACTATTCCCGAATCATAAATCAGTATGGCCAATACGAAGAACGTTTAATTGCCTCGTTAGTTGAGGATGAAACAAAACCGAACGGTCTTCTTTCTGGGCAAAAGAATATTGGCATTGCATTTTTTGGTGAAATAGATCATTCAAGAACCACAAATTCTAGTAGAGCAATAACGGATCAAAGATATATACATTCATTTTTGAATATTTTTGGAATTGAGCCATATACTAACAATGAAACTGGAACAATCATCGTTATTCCATTTGTTGACTATAACAAACTACTTTTAAGTAATAGACTTGAAGGTGGAGACAAATTTTGGTGGGAAACCGGAGTTAACTATTATATCAAATTGGCCTTACTTAGATGGTATTTCCCAAGATTATCTTATACACATCCTTCATCCAAATTATGTGCTTATGTTAATGGCGAGAAGGTAGTGTTTGATAGTCAAACTGAAATATTTAAAAAGTTTAAAGACTTATATGAAAACCGGAATAGCAAAGAAAGAAATTCCTGGTTTAAAGTTGAACACATAACAAAACATAATCAAAAATTTGGAACATTTATATATGGTATTGTTACAAAAGAAGAGCTTGGTGTTATCAAATATCATTTGCCTAATCCATATCAATACACCCTAAACGATTTGTCTAATAGTGAAGACAACACATTTGCTCTTATTGGTTATACTAGAAAGCATGGATTGATAATTGATTACGAAATGCTGGATGGTGTTAAAAATCCTGATAATGGTTATGTTATAGGCTTATTTGTGTTGAGCGACAGCATTATTCATACTGACACTTTCAATAACATAGATTTAGAAGAATATATTAGACAAAGCGAACAAGCTGATCATAATAGATGGGAAGATCATGCTATAGAAGGAATGGAAAATGATGGCAAGCCAAGAATTGTTGCGCATATAAAAAGTAGAATCAAAAGTATTTTAAAGGCAAATTATTCAATAAGCGCTCCAGTTTCAGGAGATGCTTCCATGGATATGAGCTTCGCCTCGATTTTTGGAAAGCTTTTGCTTCCTGATGAGAATTTTGGTAATGGTGGAAGTGCTAAAGATCCAAAAGACCCACCAAATCCACCTAAAAAAGGCGGTGGAAGTACAAGAAACCAAGGTGGTAAAACAATAAAACAAAAAGGAAAAAATATAGCAAAAATCCTTAGTGTTGATTATTCAAAAGAATACATAATATTGAAATATGAAGTCACCATTGAATCCAAAGTTAAAAAAATATCATTTGTAAATTATGTCGATACTATCGGGGGTTCTGATGCTGCCACTGATTGGGAAAGCGAAGGATTGCAAATACCTTGCTCTATAGAACAACTCGCTTTCACAATGAATAATTATGATGAAAAGGCTTATATTCAAAACTTATTTTTAGATTCCTCTAATGGCAAATTTGCTGATTACAATATTTCTTTTACGCGAACCGAATCCAACAAGAAAGTTGGTTTTGAAATGACTAGTGATAAAGTTCACAAATGTTCATTTATAGTCGCTATTAAATTAAAAGTTTATGATAAACATTTTCAAACATCATTTGATGTTGTTTTTGGAGAATAGTTATGGCGTCATCAATTAATTTCTATCCAACACTAGATAAACCATTATTAGGTTTATTCGAACCAAAAGTAGATTTCTTATTCTACTATGATGCAGACAACGGGACTCAAACGGTTTTAGAAATAAAAAAAGAAGGAAAAAACATTACTTTTAAAGACACTAAAGAATGGGATCCGTACAACAAATCATTGATGATTGTTGCGAACATTGAATATGAACATGCTTGCTATTTGTTTGGAGAAAACGGAATTGCTCCAAACGGCGCTGTTCTAGGAGTAGCACTAGAAATTTATTCAAACTCCGGAAAATTTAGACAAGTTTATTTTGATAATGACATTAAAATAACAAACACCAATGAACACATTAAACTTTTTCCTCTTTTTGTAAGAATTCCTAAAAATACAATTAATCGAGACCTTACAATAAACGTATTGGTATATTTAAAAGAAAAATCGACCTCAGTTTTAGAAGAAGAGAGTTTTTTAAACAATGACGAGGGAGTGATTCTCGGAAGTCTTTCCTCTTTTACGGTTTACCTTAGCGGATTTGGGTCTTTATTCCCTATTTATACAAAAGCAATCGACGACAAAAAACTTTGGCTTTTAGAAATAGATTACGATGATCCGACTGAGGATAAGCTATCCGATTCTGTAAAACTAATACTTAATACAAACTCCAAGGATTATCCTTGTATAGATCAAAATGATAAAGAACATTTTTGTCCTAAACTCATGTATGAGATTGTTGCAAGCGTGATGGTTATTTTAATAACTGATTTAAAGGAAAGAAATTTCCTAGAAAACTTGGATGGAAAATATGCTGATGGAAGCATCATGCAATTTATAAAGTATTATAAAGAAACATTAGGGTTAGATATTCGTGATCCAAACGACGTTTCATCAACATTAAGAGACTATTTTGAAAAATAGGGAGGCAGTATATGGGTTACAAAATCGAAAATTCTTTGGATAAAATTAAGAAACAATATGATGAGTATTGTGAAAATAAAATCATATACGAAGACTACCTTGATGATAACTATAAAAAACTTCGTGAGTTTTTGGTTGAAAGAAGCAATGAATATCTCTCTTTAAATTTAAAAGAATATGATTATGATTTGATGCTCGCTTTAGATTTATATGAGTTCTTAGAAACGCAAAAAGATTTCACACACATTTTTAGATCGAGCGTTGAATTTTGGAGATATTTAAGTGTAAATGTTATTCCTGACATTGTTGAAAAACGTTGGGGCTGTGGCATGGAAGAAAAATACGAAAGCCATTTCTATAAGAAAAGCGTAAGAGTATATCCATATACCTTATATTGGTACATTCATTTAACTTGGTGTGGAACAAGAGCTCGAACATATGAAATGCTTAAAGATGCTTCCGCTGATGAAATTTTGAATTTGGTTGAAAGACCCAGTAGAATTGGTATTAATGTTGAATTGATGAGAGCGTTTAATAAACGCTTCTTTGCGATTCCAAAGCATAAACGCAAAACAATTGTGAATGGTAAAAAGATATCTCTTTATAGAGTTTTGCTAAAAAAGAACACAGGTAAGCTTTTAGTTTTTAGACCAGAATTATATCCAAACGGAATAGAAGGATATGTTAATATGCTTTTTGAGGGAGTTGATGAGAATGATGACTAGAAATGAACTAATTAATTTTATTAACAGTATTGTTGATGGAAAATCAAAATTAATACCATCAAACAATGATTGTTATGCTGTGAATGCTAGTGGATATAGAGGCGTTGCAATAGAAACTGGGAACAACGTTCTCATCAATGAGTCGTTTAATAAAGTTGATGTTTTTAATTGCCAAATTGATGTAGGTGGAAAAATTAAAAATGTTGTATTTTTGTGCACTAAAGAACAAATAATGAAAGATCAATATGGAGTCCTTTGCCTAGATTTTGTTGAAAATAAGGAAGTAATTAAGACTGAGCCTATTAAGTGGTTCAATCAATGGAAGGACTTAATTGGCAATGTTAAGCAAGACAAGATGGTTTATGATTTCATCGGTGAAATGAAAACGCTTCTTTTATTAAAAAAACAAAATGCTAATCCTAAATGGATTGCTATGCAATCAGGAACATTTGATATAAGTTGCGACCAAGGTTTTTTCGAAGTAAAATCAACGATTACAAAAACGACTCAAGAAGTTGTAATACATAACCAATATCAACTATCAACAGAAGGTTTAGACAAAAAACTATACCTTACATTTTGCAAATTAGAAGAAAATGATAGTGGTGATTCAATTGACTCTTTAGTATCGGAACTGGTGGATGCTGGTTTTTCTCGTTCCGACCTTGATAAGTATTTAACTAGTAAAGGTTATGGTGTCGGAAAGTCGGAAAGAAAGAAAAAATATTTGGTTCATGAAATTAGAAAATATCTAGTTGACGATAATTTCCCAAGAATAACCAAAGATTCATTTGTTGGCAGCGCCTTTCCTAAAGGAATAACAAAATTGGAATATACCATATCATTGGATACATTAGATTACGAAAAAATGCTTTAAGGAGATGTTTTATGTTAAGTTCTTACGCCCTAACTAAAAAAACGCCTGTTTATTATGATGTCGAAAGAAAAACAATTGGTAGGTACCCTTCAAATTCAAACCTTCTAATGAAAGGCTCTGATAATTCTCTATATTTTGGAATGAAAGATAACGAAACGGTTGCTGATGTATTTTGTCAACTTCTAGGTGTTAAAAATATTGATAGCATTAGTGGTTTAACTTATACAATGAAATGCGGCAACGAGATGGTTGATGTGGTCTTGAATGTCAATTTTCAAGGACAAATTCAAATAAAAATACCAAAAGATGGAGCGTTGAACCGCTTAACAAACCTATATTCTTTCGAGAGAATGGAATCTATTGATTTTACAAAAAGAATTGTAGTTATTGATTTTTTAAAAAAAGAAATTCGATTTAAGAATCCAGACGAATTGATTCTATAAAATATTGGTTATAATAGAAAGCTTTTAGAGCATCTTCCTGCTATCTCTTTTTGTCATATGTTAAACTATCCTTGTGGAGGTATTACATATGAAAAGAATCGTTGTGTTTGATGCCAAAAAATATGACCAAAAGTCGTTTGAACCATATAAGGATAAATTCGAGTTTATATATTTTAAAGATAGATTATCTAGTTCTACTGCAATTCTTGCAAAAGATGCTGATGCAGTAATGTGTTTTGTTAATGATGAACTTAATGATGAAGTATTAACAATGTTGA
>JAEEGL013877507.1_pt1 | contig 14580 bp, 6 predicted proteins | sample 9134231 | NCBI WGS metagenome assembly JAEEGL01 (sample SAMN16246548, study PRJNA631951) | gut metagenome | biome: gut microbiome; feature: rumen; material: fiber-attached | host: Bos | place: Iran: Karaj | collected 2018-10
GCAAATAACCGCCGGCCGCTTATTTCTTCAGAAACCTGTTCCAACATAATTCCTCTTTCTTCTGCCTGGCAGGGAAATCTTGAAAATGATTTTATGCAGGAAACCTGCGGAAGTTCCATTCCTTTATGTATCTGTTCTACAAGTTACGGAACTCCTTTTTTTATGAATCTGAACGTGCGTGATGTAGGGCATACTTTTATTTTTGGTCCGACTGGAGCTGGAAAATCAACTTTGATGTCACTTCTCATGGCCCAGGCAACAAAATATGAGGGTGCAAATGTTATCTGTATAGACAAGCAGCTTTCAAGCCGTGCTTTTATGGTTGCTTCAGGTGGTGTATATGTTGAGCCTGGAAAGGATGAGGTAGCTTTTCAGCCGCTTTCGGAACTTAAATCGCCTGGAGATTGCAGCGAAGCTGAATATGCCGAGAGTATTATGTGGTGCCAGCAGTTCATTGAATGTCTTTTAATACAGCAGAATATTGAATGTACGGCCACAATGAGTAAGGCTATTACACAGGCTTTAAAACTTGTTTCTGAAAAACCGGTAAAAGATTTATCTACTTTTCAGCAGTATGTAACATATCAGGACCCTAAAACCGGAGAAGAAACAATAAGGCGTGGACTTGATCCTTATTGTAAAGACGGACAGTTTGCAAGCATTTTTGATGCAGAGCAGACAACTCTTAATCTTTCAAGACTAATGACAATAGAAATGGGAACATTGATGAGGCTTTCAGAAAAAGCTGTTGCACCAGCTCTCTTTTATATTTTCCGTTATCTGGAAAAACTCTGGAATGTTCCTACTGGAGAAAAACAGCCTTTGACTTTTCTTTTTCTTGATGAAGCCTGGCTTTATTTACAGCATCCTATTTTTTCTCAGTTTATTCAGGAATGGTTAAGAACATTAAGAAAGAAAAAGGTTTTCTGTATTTTTGCCACTCAGGAAGTAAGTGCTGCAAGTAAATCATCATTGAAAGAAACTATTGACCAGCAGTGCCTTACAAAGATTTATCTTGCAGATGAGAGTGCACAGAATCCGGCTCTTGCGCAGAGCTATTCTGAGTTCGGACTGACTGATTCTGAAATTGTTGCTCTTTCAAATGCCCGTATGAAACACGATTATTACTTCAAGAATCCGCTTGGATGCCGTATGTTCTCACTTGATTTGGATGATTTTCAGCTTGCCTTGATTTCAAGTGACCATGAACTGTTGGACCATGTAGAAGAAAAAAACGGAAAAAATACTACAAAAGAACTTGCTTTTGAGGTTCTGGAAGCTACAAGACAGAAGTACAGGGAAATTGGGAAGGACCCGCATCTGCTTGATTATGAAGCTTACATGAATATGCTGGATAGTTCAGAAGAATAATAAAAGGAGTTTTTATGAAAAAGAAAATAATTATAAGTATGACAGTTTCTTTTTTGTTATCATTTTCAGTTCATGCTCAGGTTGTACCTGGTATAGTACATGATAAGATTAATAATATCCCAATTGTATCAAACTGGCTTTCCGCTGTTGATATTTTATACTCCAATTATGATATGGTTATGAACAGCGTTACACAGATACAGAACCAGTACAGGCAGATTCAGCAGGCTATTGAAAACGCTAAAGGAATTGACTGGGAAAATATCAAGTTTGACGGTGACTTTGACATTAGAAACGATATAAAGGATGCAAACAAAAGGGTAAATGACCTTTTGAATCAGGCTGATACAATCAGGAATACTTTGAATACAACAATAATAAAAGCCGGTAATAAATCGTATTCTCTTGCTGATATTTGTGGTGCAGGTGACGATGGAAAGGATTTTGCAACTTGTGTTGAAGATGTCTTCGGGTATATGGCAGAGAACTTTAAAGGTGCTGCAGAAGCTGCTGTAGGTTCTCTTACACCTAAGCAGGAAAAAGCAATATGGGAAAAATATGGCATTTCTCCGAAAAATTATTATCTTGTTGCTCAATCATCTAAATATGTCAGGGATAAGGCTAAAGAATGTATTGCCAAGGTTACTGATAAAGCAAAAGAAACAGAGAATACTATCCGTGCCATGCAGACAAATTATCTTTTTGATGCAATAGACCTTTCCAGAACTTCCGATGGAGATATTTCTGAAGGTGCTGCCCGTGAAATGAGCCTTTATCAGCAGTATATGATGAACGAGAGTATAAACAAACTTCGTACGTCAATAGATGATATGGCAGCAGCACAGAGCCAGAAAATGCTTTACGATTTACAGATGGAAGAAATTGAAGCTTCTGAAAGACTTGCAGAAGAAAGAAGTGAGCAGCTTTTCAATGATACTGCAAATGTGCCTTTTTCATTTATGGTTGACAAATATAAAGAAAGATAAATAAAGGAGTTTTTATATGTCTGGGAATGAATGGATAGACCTGCCTATAATTGAAGCCCTTGATTATTTTCAGGGAATAGCTGCATATTTTATGAATTTTGCTGTTCAATACAGCTGGTTAATAGGACTTGTCGGTCTGATATGGACAGCTTTTAAATTGATTAATTCCAGAAGCGATATACGTTCTGCCTGGTGGGATACTTTTTCCAAATGGCTTATTTTTATTCTTCTTATGAATTTCTATTATGCAGGAACAAACTTTATAAGTTATATCGCAAACGAAACTGGACTTGCAGCTGGAAACGGAAAACAGACAGTAATCAGTAATTTTGTAAGCCTTAAAAACAGGATAGAAGCTGATTTGAGGGTAGAGCAGAAATGGTCACAGGGATTAACAGACCTCATTAACGCAGAACTTGGCGTTAATCTTGAATACATTGAACCTGGTACAGATTTGGATGATTATGTTTCCAGTATTATAAATCCTACTATTGATAATCATCGTTATCAGTTTTCAACACGAAAGCAGGCAAAAGATTTTAATGATAAGGTTCAGAATTACTGGAAGTCTCGTCCTGAGAATGAGAAAAGTATGTGGGGACAGCAGACTCTTAATGCACTTAATTCTGTACTTATTATGACCACACCGGAAGGAAAGGAACTTGATATTACCGGTGCATACGTTACTGAAAATCCGGAGCTTAATTTGTGGCTCAGGGATTCTTCCGGTCAGGCTACCTGTTATTTTTCTGCAAGTGCCATAGGAAGAATCGGATTGCTTATTGCATCAATTATTCAGGAAAAAGCAAATATGGTTGTTACGGAAATAACGGATTCTGAAGGTAATACTGAATATGAAGTTAAGAATACTAAGTTTTCAGTAAAAAGAATGGGAAATTATATAATGTCCTGGATTCTCAGTTTGTGTGTTATAGTCTCAGTAATATTTGCCATTATTCAATATGTTATGTGTATTCTTGAGTTCATTATTGTTCAGGCAATTGGTACGGCTTTTATACCGTTCTATCTTTTTGACGGTACCAAGGACATTCCAAAAAAGCTTGTACCTGTATTTATAGGTTTTGCTGTTAAGATGCTTGTGCAGGTAATCTGTCTTATGTTTATCATAAATCTTTACCTCAATTTTGCAGCTGCTCAGATTTCACCTACAAGCGGTAATATTTCCTGGGCCGGCTTCTTTGAAGGGCTTTTTATATGTATTCTTTCATTCATTCTCACATCAAATGCTCCAAAAATTGCAATGACTATTCTTACAGGTCAGCCTCAGCTAAGTATGGGTGAATTTGTTCAGGCTGCCGGAGCTTTTGCCGGTGGTGCTATGGCGGCAAAAAAACTAGCCGGTACGTTGACTTCTCCTGCAAAAGAAGGGTTAAAGAAAGCGGCTCATAATAAGGCTGTACAATGGTCAGAGGGTGCTGACGCCAGAAGAAAGGCTAAAGAAGAATTTGATGCAAAGAAAAAGCCGTTTGTAGTTGATTCTACCTCAAGTAAATCTGAGAATGAACAGTTAAGGGACTATAAAAAAGCAAATAAGCAGGAACGCAAGGCAGCCGGAAAGGAAGCTGCAGATAACAGAAAAGCTGAGGTAAGAGAAAATCAGAAAAGAGATTACAGATCTCACGGTGGTGTTTTTGGCAGTGTCGGAAGAGTAATGGCACATTATACTGGTGCAGCCCTTAATCTCAAACAGACTTTAATGCAGGGCAGACAGTACAATACTTATAGTGATAGTCCTGGTATTCTTAATGGTTCAGAACGAAAGCCGGAAAATAATGGGCAGAGTCAAATTGCTGCAGCTGCAAACGAAAATACAAAGACAGAAGAGAAAAAGAATGAGGTTTCATCGGATTTACCGGATGATCCTAAAGTTGGTAATAGGGCGACGGAATAAGTACTAAGATTCCAATATTTTTCTTGCTTCATTAAGTATTGCCGTTGTAATTGATTCAGGAACTGTTTCAATAAAGCTTGCTTGACAGTTTGAAGCAAGAAAAATTGTTTGCAGATTTACAGGATTTACAAAGCCATTTGTTTTTGTATCTTTTAATTCTATTTTTCCTTGAATGTTTGTTACAGGGCAGCAGGTTATGCAGTTCTGTTTTTTTATAGTTTCTTTCTTGGAAAGTACAAGATATATGTTTCCCTGTACATTTATTATGTCTCCCCGTTCTGGATAGAAGGAACTTCGTTCTGCAGAACGTTCTTCTGTTTCTTCACCGTCAATAAAAAAATCAATCGGATTAGTATCCTTACAGCATTCTCTTATGAATGCAATTGACGGTTTATATCTGTATGGTCCGTCGGTAAATAATTTGAATGCAGAAGCTTCAGAAATATTGTATTTCTTGGCAACTTCTTTATATTCATTTTTGTGCTCTTTTATAAATTTGCATTTTTTATCCGGATCCCAGACAGGGACCAGTTGCGGTTCAAACGGAAGTTTTTCATCGGTATAATAAAACCATTCAATTGGTGCTATAAGATGAACCATTGATGAAATGATTTTATACGTAGGATTCTGTTCTCCAATTCCAATTCTGTAGATTGACGTATGTTCAAGTCCATTGTTAGTACACCACTGGCGGAGTTTTCGTTCTTGTATAAGTTTTATGATTTTTTCCTGTGCATACGTAATTCGGTCTGGTATTTCTTTTAACATAATCCTAATAATTCCAATTCCTGCAATATTGCAGTTTATTGTTTTATAATAATGCCTGTATTATTTTTTTTCAATCCTGATTCATTTCCAGCAGCTTTATTACTCGTTCTTTCCAGATGTAATTGATTGGTTCCAGTAATTGGCAGGAAATTGTTGCAAAAACGTTGTTTTCTTCTGTTGACTTTAGTTTTGAATGTACTTTGTGAGCCATAAGTATTACTGTCTGGGCCGGATTTGTAAATGCAAGATGAATGTTGAAGTTTTCTATGTTTTTAAATGCAGGATTTTCAAATCTTGTTATTATGCATATTCCATGAAAAGAAACGTCAAGTATGGCGCAGGGTTGTATTATTCTTGCAGATTCAGAGAAAAGCTTCTGCTCAACTGAAGTAAGACCAAAAGCTTCAAAGTTATTTTTTCCTACAGCTAAACGAGGTTCCTTTCTACGGCCATATTTTTCATCCTGATATTCAAGAAATGAAAGCTTTTTCAGAAATGTAGAAAAAAAATCATCTGTTTTAATAATGCTTGCCTGTATATAATCCTGTCCTGCTTCCATTACAAGTAATTCTATTTTGGATGTTTCTGGTATGGTTGATGTTCCTTTGTGCAGTATGTTTAGAGTGATTTTATCGTTTTCAATAAAACTTTCTTTTCCTGTATAATTAAAAAGAAGAGTGTCTTTTTCTGATTTGATCAGAATACAATTTATATTAAGAACATCTTTAATGATATTCATTGAGATTATTCCTGAATCAATCAAAAGCTCTTTTGTAATTGTCATCATATTCTTTTTCCTTTTGGACAGTATTTGTTGTATAAATACACGACATTATCTTTGTATGCCTGGTTACTCTCTATAAGGGCAGACAGCTTTTCCCAAAATTCTATTTTCATTCTGAACGGTGCATATTTGTCGCTTCTGGTGAGGATATATATAGCATGTTTCAGACTGTCAATTTTATGACCTTTTGCCTTAAAAAGAACATATAAAGGTGCATCTATTCCTGGTAAGTGTATCGGTTCTCCGTCATTCGAATCTTGATAACCTGTAACAAGATATGCCCTTCGGAAATGACTGAAATTATAAAACAGTGCTGTAACAGATTTAGGAGCAAACTTAAATAAAATTATTCCTTTATCCTCATTTTCTTTTGGAATGTCAGTTACCAAGCCTTGTGCATAAAGCGTATAAGAGAATGATTCTGCTGAATACGGAACATTTACCTCTACTGATTTCCTCATAACAATATTATATTCGATTTAATTTGTATAAACAATATTGAGAAATAAGAAAATACAATGTTGCAAAATAAGAATAATTAATTTATAATAATGGCAGCCGTGCAATTCCCGTTAACCTGCACGGTAGTTTCTGTTAGAAACGACTTTTATGTGCCCGTATAACCTTTCTTTCGGACTCCTAGATTGACTGGTCGGACACATAAATGAAAGGAGGAAAGTTACTGTTCCTCCTAAACAATTAATTATAAAGGAGGAACAGATATGAGTTCCAACAATCAAGCCGCAGGCCAGAACAATGCAGTTCTGGATCAGAACAATCCTTATCAGGGTAATTTTTCAGAAAAGAATTTCAGTGCTATTACGGTGCCGAATCACAATGCAAAAATAATCAGGGAAAGTATTGAAAACAATACAGCTCCTTTCCTTCCTGATGCATCTGGAACCATCAAAACTAAACCAATTTATAATGGTAATAATGGTGCTGTATTAGATGCAAAAGATCTTATCCCTTTGCAGATTGAACAGGGAGACAGATCTGATATTGTTGTTACATACAAGACTGTAAATCAGGCAGGTTCGTTAATCAAAAAAGATGAAAAAGGTCTTCCTTATATTTATAAGCGTTCAGATAATACTTATGGTACAAGTGAATATTTTTTCCTGGATCAAACAGAAAATCCGGAGCTTGTAAAGAGTAAGGTATATGGAAAAATAGTTCAGACTGAAAAAAAACAGCTTCCGGAAAGTGTAATTGAAATTAAATCTGCTGAACCTGAAGAATATCTGGGAGCTTATGTTGCTGGATGTTGGAATAGTGCAACAGTAAAGGTTTCTCCGGAAGTTGCTGAGCAGTTTAAGCAGAATGTACTTCCAATTCTTAAAAACCAGACATCTCCGCACAAAAATAAAGAAATGCCAAGTTTAAGTGAACTTATGTATAAAGCAACAGGCAAGGCTATTGAAATTGATAATGGACTTCATAAGGAAGCCCGTCAGCAGACAAAGACTCAGGAAACTGCACCAAAGAAAGAAATTGTACAGGAAAGATAATTTTGCTTTTTTTCTTATTAAGGGTTATCCGTTTTTTTTTCATGGAACGGATAACTCTTTTTTAGTATCAGGAGAACAGATATGGATAATATTAAATTAGAAAACTTTAGTAATGATGATATAGCAATTACAATCAATGAAAAAATGAAGGGTATTGAAATCCGCTTTACAAATAAAATGACAGAAGCACAGCTTAAAAGTATACGCGAAGCCGGATTCCGCTGGTCTTCAAGACAGGGATTGTGGTATGCCTATCAGAATGATACCTCAATTGCTTATATGACTTCCCTGAAAGCTGAATATCAAAAACCTCAAGAAACATCATTACAGAAAGAAGATAATCTTAAAATATTATCCGTTGAACAGGAAGAAGCTCCTGTAACTGAAATAACTGTAAATGAACTTGCTGAATTAGTACGACAAAGAGCAGAGCTTGATAAAAAAATTGCCCGGATAAAACAGGTTGTAAATAACGAAGGCAACATAATGGACGTTTCAAGCGAACAGGCAAAAGAACTTGTTATAGAAATGAACTCCCAGCAGCTTGGCAATGTTATGCAAGCAGAAGCTCGTAAAGAAGAACCTGCAGCAGAAAAGCAGTTTAATAAAGCACAGGAAAATAATGAAGCTGTCAGTGTTGAAGTATCTCCAGAAGAGTTAGCTCTTGCAAAATCTGTTCTCCCTGTTTCTCAGTATGTTACAACACTTCAATTGTCGCAGGGCGAGGAAGGTAATTTTTTCAAACAGAAAATAAAGGATATTGCAGAAGTTGTAAAGAATGCTCCAAAGCTTTATGCAACAGATGGAGCAGAACAGCATCCTGTTGTACTCCGTTATTTTCATCCAACAGGTTCGGAAACTCTTGTTACTGAAATCGGTGAAGATGGTGAAGCTTTCGGTTATCAGTGTATTAACGGAAATTATAAAATGGCTGAATGGGGTTACATCGACCTGAACGAAGTAAGAAATATCCGTATGATGGAAATTGATTATCATGTTCCGGCTGGAATGACGGTTGAACGCTGGCTTTATAAAGAACAGCCTGAAATGTTTCCACAGTATGCAAGATTTGCAAATCAGCAAAACCAGGAGCATCATGAAATTCAGATAAAGCCGGTTACTCTTGAAGAAATCCTTGATGTTATGGATATGCGACCGGAAGTAACTGAAGAAGGAAAAATCAGGATATTCGATAAGCAGCGTGGTGAATATATCGGAAGTGATGGAATAGAAGGATATGAAGATGTATTCAATAATGCTCAGGAAATTTTTGAACGCCTTGATATATATATCAATGATTATTTCATTCATGATATGGAAGAAGAACTTGAAGCTGTAGGTGCAGGAAAAGACAATGCAGAAACTCTTGCAGAACTTTGTGACATCTACAAAGAAGAACTTGAAAAAGGCAATGACAGGCTTTCTGCAGGAGAATTAAATCTGGCAATGGGAATTGTATCGCCTGACTCTGTAATTATGCCGGAACTGTCTTATAATATAAACGGTACTAAATATACAAGCTCAGAAATCGAAGCATTATTAACCGAAGATATTTCCGAGCTTTTTAAAGAGTTTGATTCTGGCGAAATAGAAGAAAACCTGACTTTAAACAGAGTAAAGCTTTATCATAATCCTGAAACAGAAGGAAAGATTTCTCTCCTGGTAGAATACGAATCAAAAAATCCGGAGAACAAATGGAGAGAAGATTCTTTATTCAATGCAATTGCAGAAGAAAACCTGACATTTAATGGAATGCCAGTTGATGTAAATCCAATTACACCTGAAAAGTCTGGTACAATCGAACAGTATCTTAAACGTTTAGAAAAAAATCTTAACGAAAATGAATTGTTTGAAAATGTTCCATCTGATGATAAAGAGTATGCAGAAAATCTTGCAGACTGGATTGTTCAGTTTGGACTTGAACATTCTACAGAACAAGAAAATTTTCACGTATCATTTGATGATATTCTTGAATACACAAATACTCCTGCAGAATGGCTTAAAAATGCAAACAATATTCAACTTATAAATGAAGCATTGGAAGAACATAATGATAATGAACTTTTAGAATATAATCCTGATGAAAATGAGGGTGAAGAATTCAATCTTTATTTCTGTTCTAATTCTGATGAAAAGGGAGAAAACACTCTTTTTAAATTTGATGAAAAAAAATCAAGATGGGTAAGAAAAACTGATGAAGAACTTGAAAATGAACTTAATCTGGTACAAGAATCAGAAGTTAAAATTGAAGCTGAAAATGGACAGATGATGACTGCTGATGAACTGCGTAACTGGAATGAAGAACAGGAAATGCAGCACTCACAGGATTCAGATTTTAATGAGCTTTCAGAAGGTAAGTTATTCGCTTTGGAAGCTGCAAAAGAAAATGAACTAAAATATTCCTTCTTTGTAAAAGATACGGCTGAGTTTGAACAGTTTGCAGATTTTGAACCAATCACAAATCTTTCTGCAAAAGAAGCTGTTGAAACAATGTTTGAGCAGGAAATGAAAGATTTGTCTGCAGGAATCGGTATTCATATTCCTGGTGATTTTATTTTTGATGACCCGAACGGACAGGGGGCAATTGTTTTCGACAAAGTTGATGATACGTATTCTTTCTACATGGGAGACAACTTTGTAAAAGAACTTAAAACAAATGATGAACACGCAAAAAATGTAATTGCAGCATTTAAAGAACTTGATGAAGTTGTAAAAGGTTATCATCTTAATGGAGACCATTATAAAGCACCAGATTTTCTTTATGAGAAAGAAAAAGAGCTTTTTGCGGAAGACTTGGAAAAATCTTCACAGGAAGAAAATGCACCTGCAGAATCTCCATTTGACCGTGTAACAAAGCAGTATGAAGAAAAGTATAAGGATTTTTACGATACTTACTATCAGATGAAAGAAAAGTTCCTTGAAAATGAATCACGCTATATCGGTGATGCACGAATACGCAGCAGCTTTGAACAGATACACGATGAGCTTGTAAAGCTTCAGATCCAGGAAGTAAATGATATTATAAAAGAATCTGCAAATCTTGAAGAAGCAAAAGAAAATGCGGTCCGCTATTTCAATTTCAATGGTAATGACGGTCTTACTACAAACAACCTATATTTTGCTACTAAAATCGGTTCATACAATCAGGGAAAATTCAGCACATCTTCAGAGAAATTACATGAATATATTGAAAACAAGTTTAATGAACCACACAATATAGAAAATCCGGAATATGACTTTACCCAGCCTGTAAATATTTCTGACAGGTTTGCTATTGATTTTGTAAAACGTGATGATGAAAGAGAAACTGTTGTCCGCTTTATTGACAGAAAATACAATCAGATTACAACAGGTTCATATTATATTTCTACAATGCTTGAACACAAAAAAGGTGTTGGTTTAACTCTTGATGGTGGTGTTCCTGAATGGAGCGTTGATGCAGAAACAACTGCAAAGGCTATAGAAATCTGTGAATATTATAAGAATAACAATATTACTGTTACATCACAGTTCGTTGAAGGACATGAAGATATTGAAACTCAAAAGAAAAATTATATTCTCAACAAGCTCCTTGCTGCCGGAATTGACGTTGTTACTGATAAAGAAGAATTTGACAGGATTCTTGGAACAGAAACTGTATTGCAAAAAATGTCAGACGAAAATGAAACAAATCCTTTATTTCTTGCTGATGAAAAAGAACTTAAAGCATTTGCTCAAAAAGTTGATGATTGGAAAGCTGGAAAATTAGTCTCTGGTGTAACTATTGATGTTTCTTCGACTAGTACAGTTTTAAATTCAGTTGGTGTCCCTGCTAATAAAATAATTGTTTCTCAACTTGTTTTAGAAAAAATGAATGCTCCTGAAAATGTTATTATAAACAATAGTCATGGACATTATTTAGATATGGATATTATTAAAAGTATTCCAAATTATCTTGCAAATCCTGTAATGGTTTTCAATTCAGAATCAAGACTCGGTAGTTTTGTAATTATGACCGAAACAATCGATTCCAAAAATCAAACTGTAATGATAGCTTTAGCTGTTAATAAAGTTGATGCAAACATTATTGTAAACAATATTACAAGTGCTTATGGTCGTGAAGAAAATGAGTGGTTTATTGAACAGATAAAATTGGGAAATCTAATTTATCAAGATAAAAAAAGAAGCCTTGAATGGACAAATGAAAGAGGGTTATCATTACCCACCCAGATGTCTACTCAAGGCTCTTTAAATGTAATTCAAAAAGAGGATATTGTCAATAAAAAAACTCAAAACTTTTTACAAACTGAAAGAAGAGCAGCTTTCACAGAAAATCAGCAGGATTTTTTAAGAAATATTGGTTTTGTTAATTCTATTGGTGTTGCCAATACTAAATTAGATTGGAAATTAGAAAAAGCAAATCCACATAATAATAAAACTGTTTTCATAGAGAATTCTCCAAATAGTGCAGGTGTAAATACATTGTCTTGCTATGAAAAAGATAAAGACGGTAATACTGCTCAAATAGTATCTGCATATTTGGCTGATGATAGTAATGCTATTGAAGGTTTTATGGTTAGAGTTTCTTCAAATGACAGGCAGAACAATTTCATTATTCCTGTAGACGCTCTTGGAAAAGTTATTTCTGATTATACACTAGAAAATTTGTTTGATTATATAGACAAAAGTGTACCGACTATAAGTAAAAATAATTTTTATGATGATATTAGTAATGTTTCCTTTAAGAACAAAGTCTCTAATTTGCCAGCAAAGTTTATATCAGAATCTATTTACAGTTCTGGAATAAATCCTATTGGTAAAGTTATAACTTATAAAGTTTATAAAGAAGTTATTGAAAGTGCCGGGATACCAATTCAAAAAAATAAACATTATTTACTAGAAATCCAAACAGACAATAATTATAACTATATTCCGAACAAGGATTATCCTCGATTGTACGAAGCAAAATGGGACCGTAAAACTCAGTCTTACATTGATAAAACTGAAATCAATCTAAATGATTATGATTCTAAAACAATTGGAAATATCCAATATGTTGCAGTAAATAATTGTCATAAAACTTCTCCAGTTCAGACAATGACGTTATCAAATGGTGTAACTTATGGTTTTGCTCATAATGATAAAATCTACCTGAATCCTGAAATCTGGAATTCAGAAGTTGCCGTTCACGAATATACACACCTTTGGGATAACTACATTCAGAGAACAAATCCGGAGCTTTGGGAGAAGGGCAAACAGATTTTTATAAATACTCGTTACTGGAACGAAGTAAAGAACGATCCGAATTATGCTGATATTGCAGATAACAATGACCTTATTTTGAGCGAAGTTCATTCACGCCTTTGTGGTGAGCTTGCAGAAAAAGTTCTTAATAAAATACTAGAACAGGAAGGAAAAATAACTGCTGATAAAGTCATCAATTGGAATAACGAAACTTGGGAATATGTTCTTAAAGACCTTGGTGTAACAAACTTCCCAGTAACTCAAACTGGAAAGTTTGGCTTTGATGAAATCAGAGATTTCCTTGCAGCTCCGTTGAAAGACCTGATGAACGGTAAAAGAATTACACAGGAAATCGAAAAAGATAATTCTCCAAAGCCGGACAATCCGCAACATACTCCGCCTATTGAAACAAATCTTAATTCTGATGACGAAATTAAAAACACAGCAAGAAAGCTTGAAACAATTATCAAGCAAACATATCTTACTGTTCCAGAAGATGAAGAAAATGTAACTCTTGAACAGCTTCAGAAGCGTTATAACAAATGGACACGACCAATGGCTCGTGAAATCCTGGAAGAACTTAAGAAGAATAATCAGAACATTATCAAAACAATAAATGATTTTGACATGAATGTTGAAAGTCACAAAAAAGAAGGTTCTTACGGAAATGCCAGAGAATTATTCAATCGTGATGTTCAATATGAGCTTATGCCAGCTCTCTATAAAGAAGTTCAGAACAAAATCATTGAAAAATATAATAATGATAAAACTCCTTATGTTGTCCTTAATTGGAGTGAAAGTCCTGTATTCCCAATTGAAAATAAGGTTTACACTTTGAAAGAATTTAATGAGCTTCTTACCCAGGCAGATAAAGAATTCCATAATCGCAAGGAATACGCAGAAAAAAAATATGGTAGTGCCGAAAGATACTGGGATTTGCAGGATGCAGATAAATTGCCTGATGAAGATAAAGGCATAACTTTTGGTTATGACAAAACAGAATTTAAACTCTTTAATCTTCCAAATCTTGAAAATCCTGATGATACATACTCTTACGAACCAAGTCGTTATGATATTGGTGATGGAGATGGTTCTGTTTTCGATTTTATCCGTACTACTTGCAGCCATGATGAACTTATTGAAAGTTGTAATAAAGTTGAAAGAGAAATGTTCTATCCAGATGTTATAGAATCTCAACGAGAATTTGTAGAAAATGCAGTAAATGAAGAAACTGCCACTTTGAAACAAAATCTTGCAGGAAAAATGGAAGCTCTTGATAAGGCACAAGAAGAATATGCTGAACTTCACAAAAAATGGCTGATTGAAAGTTCAGAAGCGGAAAGAGTAGATGAACTTGTTGATAATACTTTATCGGAAATCAAAACTACCTATGATAATTCAATTTCAAATCTTTATACAAAAGTTTTGAATGAGTATCCATTTGCTTCAAGGGAAAATATTGCTGATTCTCAATTCTTGTTATATACCGCTAACGAAGCAAAGAAGATGGTGCTTTCAGAGCTTTATCTTCCAAGTCGTGAATCTGCAAAAGATTATACAAAATACACCGGAACAGATTGGGATAAATTCCGTAAGATATTTAAGCAGTTCCCTGCAAAAGTAAACATGACAGAATATGTTGAAAATATCTTACAGGAAAAGTGTAATGAAAAAGGCTATTCTGTTTCTGAAAATGTTGAACATAATGAAGAGTCTACAATTCAGCTTACTTCAAAGAAAGATATTAAGTCTATTCGAGAACAATGTAGAGAAATCTTACAGAAGCCTGATTCAGAAATTACCGAAAACGATAAAGCAATCCTGGCTCAATATGAAGGAGCCGGCGGACTTAACGAAGAGAACCGTACAAATGCCGGAATACTCAACGAGTTCTATACACCGAATAACCTTGTTGAAAAAGTATGGCAGATTGTAGATGCCTATGCACCAAATGCTAAAACTGTTCTTGAGCCTTCTGCAGGTGTCGGTAAGTTTGCAAACAACAGACCAAACAATGAGTTTACA
>JAEEGL014150769.1_pt1 | contig 14580 bp, 10 predicted proteins | sample 9134231 | NCBI WGS metagenome assembly JAEEGL01 (sample SAMN16246548, study PRJNA631951) | gut metagenome | biome: gut microbiome; feature: rumen; material: fiber-attached | host: Bos | place: Iran: Karaj | collected 2018-10
GAGGAGTTCCGTCCTCAGATCCTGAAGGAATATAAGGATAAGGAACATCTGCTTCAGCCAAACCATTGGTATCATATCCGGCTGGAGGCTGTCGGTGGCAGGGTGAGATATTTCATCGATAAGCAGTGTCTTGTCGACTGGTTAGACCCCGCACCGCTCAAATCTGGATGGTTCGGATTCAGAACCACGCTCTCACATTCCCAACTGCGTGATTTTTCCTATAGGGAACTCAGCAAGGAGTCTCCAGCCATCTCACTCGGGTGGATTGGGGGAGACTCTCTCATATGCCAGCCTGTTCCAACAGCATTCGGCATTCCCTTTGCCATGGGAGAGGTGCAGCCGGGACAACAATTCCGTCTGACCGACAATCAGAATAATGTCTGCTTGCACGACGAGTGGAATCTGGCGTTTTGGCCCGACGGCTCTGTGAAGTGGAAAGGGTTTACTGCGGTTGCACCCAAAGGGGGGCTTGTTGTGGAAAAGGCTGTGAATGATAACCGTAAAAACACTATTCAGTCAGCTGGACTGCAAATAGAAGAGACTGCAGAATCAATCAAGGTCACCTCCCATGATTATTCCCTGTTTCTTTCAAGACAGGGTGATTCACTCATTGACAGCCTGCTCATCGGCGGCAGGAAGGTCGGAGGCAAAGGCAGGCTACTCTGCTCATACGACGACATATCTGCATCAGCTTCTGCCACAACTACGAAGCGTATCTGCGCAGTTGGACATGTGGACAGTGCGGTGGTTGAGCGTAAGGGGGTCGCATCATGTGTGATAAAGCTCTCTGGCAGCCATGTTGCGGAAGGGAAATCGATGCTTCCTTTTGTCGTCCGGCTTTATGCGTGGAACGACAGTCCGGATATCAAGCTCCTACATTCCATACTCATCGACTCCCTCTCTGCGGAGCGCCGTATTTCCTCAATTGGAATAGAGTGGGGGGTGCCCATGCGCGAGCAGTTGTATAATCGCCATATAAGGCTTGACGGATGGACGGAGTCTGTACAGCCTTTGGCGGCACGGCGTCCGGCATTTGCCGACGGAAAGATGGCGGAGACCGTTCAGGTGAGACAGCAGCGGGTGCCTGAGCCCGACGGGCTCGACCCCTTCGGAGGACCGATGGTGAGGCATCTGGCTGCATGGGACGGATTCCGCCTCTCACAACTTTCTCCAAATGCTTATTCCATCAGGAAAAGGGCAACAACGCAGTCGCCTTGGATTGGTACTGTGGAAGGAAAACGGGCGAACGGAGCGATGTTCGTGGGGGATTTGTCGGGAGGACTGCTTCTGTCGATGAAGGATTTCTGGCAGTCTTGTCCCTCGTCGCTTGAGGTGAGGGAAGCAAGGTCGGATGAAGCTAAGGCAATTCAGTGGTTCTGGAGTCCGGAGGCGGAACCGATGAACCTGGCGCATTACGACACGATTCCGCATACGCTCGACGCGGCTTACGAGGATGTGCAGCCCGGAATGAGCTCACCGTATGGAATCGCACGCACGTCGGTGGTTTTTTTACGGCCGATGAATGTGGTGCCGGATAATGCTGAATTTGAATGTCTGGCGGCTGCTTTCCAAAGTCCGAGACAGCTGGTCTGCTCGCCTGAATATCTGCATGCGAAGCGGGCGTTCGGTGTGTGGAGCCTGCCGTCCGACAACCCGGCTTATGCCCGGGTGGAGCAGCGGCTTGCCTATATCATGGATTTCTACAGGGAGGCAGTTGACCGCGAGGGGTGGTACGGATTCTGGAACTACGGCGACGTGATGCATCAGTTCGACATCAACCGCAACGAATGGATGTATGATGTGGGTGGCTATGCCTGGGACAACACGGAGTTGGCGTCGAACATGATGTTCTGGTATAATTTCCTGAGGTCGGGTAGGGCGGACGTGTGGACCATGGCGGAGGCGATGAGCCGACACACGTCGGAGGTGGATGTCTACCATGCTGGACCGAACGCGATGCTCGGATCACGTCATAACGTCTCCCACTGGGGATGCGGGGCGAAGGAGGCGCGTATCAGCCAGGCGGCATGGAACCGCTTTTATTATTATCTCACCACCGACGAGCGCACAGGCGACCTCATGACTGAGGTGCGCGATGCCGACCAGATGCTCTATCACCTCGACCCGATGAGGCTGGCACAGCCTCGCAACCTCTATCCTTGCACTGCGCCGGCGCGTCTGCGTATCGGACCCGACTGGCTGGCGTATGCTGCCAACTGGATGACGGAGTGGGAAAGGACACAGAACACTGCCTACCGCGACAAAATAATCGCCGGCATGAAAAGCATTGCGGCACTCGACCACGGTATCTTCTCCGGGCCGAAAGCGCTTGGATTCGACCCCGCTACGGGGGTCATCACCAACGAGTCCGATCCGTCGGTGCAGAACACCAACCATCTCCTGCCCATTATGGGAGGCTTTGAGGTGGTCAACGAATTGATTCCGATGGTCGCTCTCCCCGAGTGGAACCAGACGTGGCTCGACTTCTGCCGTGATTACAAGCAGAAAGCACTGGAAATCTCAAAAAACCATTTCCGTATCCCCCGGCTTCAGGCGTATGCCGGATGGCTCCTCAACTCACAGCCGCTCAAGGATGCCGCATGGAAGGATATCCTTCGTTTTAAATCACCCACCGACCCTGTGACTGCCACCAACGACGCTGCCACATGGACTCTCGATGCCATCTATTCACTTGAGGTGGCAAAATAATGCCCTGCCTTCTTGTCTTCTCTCCTTCTCGTCTTCTTTTATTCCCTGTCAACTTTTTTCTTTTCCGATTTCTTAATTACTCAAGATTCGGATTTAAAAATTGTTGAAAATCAGATTTATAAATATCTTATAAAATATTATAAAAATCATAATCTGTAAAAATAGTATTTGTGATTAATTTGTGAGAAATTCATGTTCTGATAAAAGCTAAAATGTATTCTCTAAATTCTTCTAATTCCTGTAAAATATCTAAATCTGAAACTCAAGTTAATAAGCATAACTATGATAAAAAGAATCTGGAACAACGGTAAAAACGAAACCCTGTTGCAGGCTTTCCTTCATGACATTGAATATCTCGGTGGTGTGCATGGGGTGGCACATGCGAAAAGGGTGGAATGTTTGGCTTTGATGTTGGCTAAGACCACCAACGCCGATGTCGATGTGCTTATATGGTTTGCCTATGTGCATGACTGCCAGAGAAAAGGCGACGGGATGGATTTCAATCATGGGCCGGAGGCTGCAGAATATGTGAATGTCATCCGGCATACTTATCTGAAGGAGTTGGATGATAATCAGATTACTTTATTGAAAACGGCATGCAGACTGCATACCTCAACTCACAGAACGGGAGAATCGACCATCGACACTTGTTTTGATGCCGACAGGCTGGACTTGCCCAGAGTGGGAATAGACCCGGACCCAAGACGCATGGCAACGACAGCAGGCGCAAAATATGCTCAAAGAAGCTACAGAGAAAACCTTGAAGAAGCAGGGTGTCTCAACTTGTTGATTTCAGATTTCTGTGAATGAGTTAAGATTACTTAACCAATAATATCAATATTAAAGTGAGGCAAGCTATTTTTTTAGCTTATTTATGCGTGGAGTATTTTGTTTAAAGATTATTATAAGATATTAGGCATTGAGCCAAGTGCCACAAAAGAGAAAGTGAAGAAGGCTTATAGGTGCATGGCTTTGAAATGGCATCCGGATAGAAACAAATCGGAGTATGCCACCCAAATGATGCAGGATATCAATGAGGCTTACAAGATTCTGTCTGATGATGTCTTGAGGAAAATGTACGATAGGGAATACATGTCCATCATGAATTATAATCCGGTTCAAGATAAAAAGCCTGATGATGAGAATGGGGAAGAAGAGAAGAAACCGCCATACCATTATCAATATGTGGTACAAGATGAATCACTGAGAGAAGCTATACGTATGGCACGGGAAGAGGCACAAAAAAAAGCGGATGATTACTTCTTTCATGGAAACTCAAATTCGAATTCATGTAGTTGGGAAACCATTCTTGGAGGAATGATGGCAGCTGCTCTTTCGGCACTTATCAAATATTGTTCATCATAAAATGGTTGTTAAGGATTTCGTGTGGTGATTGATAATAATCATCGCCGATTGTTTCCTTGTGAAGCTTGATAGGACATCGGCTGGGATAGTGGGCGTCTCGCCCGCAAATCAGACCGGCGTAGCACGGTCAGAAATTATACATAATTGTATTCACATAATTTCCCGAAGAACCAAAAAATAGTTACATGTTTTCAATCCTCTATTTTTTTTCTTTAGGGACTATAATCAGCCAAAACCGCTGCTTTTTACTACTATTTGGCTGAATAAAGGGGTATATATTCAGCCAAAACCACTACTTTTTACCATCATTTGGCTGAATAAAGGGGTATATATTCAGCCAAATCTATAGTTTTTTGTTAGTTTTGGCCAAATATATTCTGCTTTATTACATATTTTAATCTGTTACATAATTAACTATCAAATATTTGTCTTCCTTTTATACATTCTGATAATTTGGACGATAAGATAAATTATCAGAGGTAGGAGTAAAACGTATGTGAGAAATTCACTCAAGTCGTAGTTTGGTATTCCATCATAAGATTCAAAAAGTGGCGTATCATTAAATATTTTAAATGTGAAGAAATTTGACCTTTGTCCATTTTCAATAATATGTGGCATGAGCGATTCTGCAAATAAACCATAGTTTAATGATAATAATGCGAGATGAAAGGCAATCCATATTCCATAAATAGTAAGTAACAGTTTCTTTGTTGACGTTAAATTAAATAACTTGCTTCCTTTTTTCTGATTTTCACTAATCTCTTTAAAACTAGTTTCACTATTTATTTCTAAAGATAGTTCATTGTGTTCAGGCTTTGATGAATCGTCTTCTGTTATGCTCTCCAATATCTGATGCTCTACTTTTCTGCCGCAAAAAGGACAAAAAAGGGTATCTTCTTCTAATTCCTGATTACAGTTTATACAAATCAAATTTCTCATAAAAAAGGTCAATTGTGGTTTCAATACTTACTTCATGCCGTAAAAAGTGGGAAGTTGGATCTTCTCTTGTATTTTTTCATGTGAAATTTCAATCTCAAAGCTTTTTCCACTTATATTTCCTCTGAAAAGGTTCTTTAGGCCAATGTGGCTTAGCTTACATAGGTAATAAAACGCCAAGTCGCTTCCTTCCAGATTTTCCATGTCTAATAAAGCTTCTTCCATTTCGCCCATTGCGTTTTCCAACTCACTTATTTCATAAATGTTTTCATCTATCGTGTATGTACGTGTCAGATAATTATCATCAATAGAATAATCTGTCAAAAACAATCCCTCTTCTACTTCAATGGGTAATGATGATTTTGTTGCTTCCAACTGAATTCGTATCAGTTCTGCCATTGCATCTTGAGGTGATGGACCATATTGCTTTTTGATCTCTTTCAGTTCATCAACAGTCACTTTACATTCAAAGTGCTCACCTTCAGTGGTCTTCACATCATGTTTCATTCCACAGTTGTTTTCAATAAGGGCATCAAGCATCTGATTGCCTTTGTTGTTGCCTAAACCATTCTGAATAAAAAACGATAAAGCAATTTGCTTTTTTGTTAAATCTGGATGCGACCTATACATTTCTATGTTAATGTTTTCTGCTCTGAATGTATAGTAGTAAACAACATATCCGTCTTCTAGTTTGATTCCGTCTGCAGTTCCCATGCCTTCACCTAAGGAGTATGGACATTGTTCATCGGCTTTTTCTATCGAACGTCGAAATTCTTCAGAAGGTTGATTTTGGTTGTGAAGACAATATGCAACGGTTATGGCTGCTACTAATAGAATAACAGTCAATAGTATCAGATAAACTTTTGTATTTCTTTTCATTGATTTGATGTTTTATGTTTTATGTTTGTTCTGTTAGGGGACTACCGCATTTCCAACAAAATGATGCGCCATCTTCTCTTACGGGACTTCCACAAGAAGGACAACATTTAGTTATTTCCTTAGGATTTTCTTTTGAATAAACTTCATTTGATTGATTGGGCAAATATTCTGTATATTGGTTTTTTATATTTGTTTCATTATTTGAACGTGAAACTGTGGTTTGATGCGCTTTTTGGGCTTCCCAATCCTGTATAAAGGGAATAGCCTCAAGCGGGATACATTTATAACCATAGACACAGGGGGGCGCTCCATGTACTTCCATGTTTGCTTGGTTTAGTTTCATAGAAAGCAGGGCATAATCTTGTTCTGTAAATCGAATGTCATTTTGCGGATATGGATAGCCATATTTGTTTATTCCTTGAGATTTACTTGAAATTGCAATCACAAGAATCCAAATTGGACCAAAATATGGTACTAAAAGCCAAAATAAATTCATCCCAGAAGTGTCGCTGTCATGAAATCTTCTGACCAATACACATAGATATGGAATGATATGTACTACCCACCAAATGAGAGCTACTATTCCAATCACAGACTCTACCTTTCTTGATTGGTTGAACGAAGAACCAATTCCAGAAATAGTTAAAACTAAAATTGCGAGAACTCCCCAAACATATAGAAAAAACCACCAAAATTCACTCATGGGAGCGCGACCTTGAATGGAAGCATATTTCTTCCACATGCATCTTTTAATTGATTCAGTAAATGACATCATAGTTAGTTTCTGATTTGAAATTTTTACAAATTTACGATATTGTATTCTAAAAGAATAATAATACTAAATTATTCTATACTGTGTTGATTATTAGTTTGTTGTGTTTGGTAACGAGTTTTGTTTTTCGTGAGAAACTGAGGCTGGATGTTTTTGGTAGTACAGACAAAAAGAAGGTGCAAACTAACCTTTGTAGTCCTGAAGGTATCGCCAAACACCTGTACCCACACAAAGGAAGCTCACACCTAAGGTGTAAGCGTTCCTTCTTGCTTAATGGGTACATCTGTTAAATTTGGCGATTTTTCAGAACTCATATTGCAAGAAGCAAACACTTCTATCTGTATATGTTGATTTTTAGTTTAATCTGTTATGTCATATCATGCTTGTTTAATGTTATTACTCAAGTTATATTTGCTCAAGCTGGCGTTCCTGTTGTCTTTTCCAACCTTTCTGTTGCAAAGTTAATAAAAATATTCAAAAGGAAAAAGGGCGAAGCTCATTTTTCTTTGATATATATATGTGTTCTATCATCATCTATCATCAAACTTTTTTTATTATAATACTTTTTTCTATCAACTTGATTATTGGCGTTTTCTATTTCACTTTGTTTTTTCAGTCCGTTTGTTAGTTTTTGCTCTCTTTTCTTTCAAATCGGAGACGTTTTCTGATATCTTCCTTAGAAACAAAGCTACGAATTTTACTAAAAATATAGTGGGGATTACCTTAGTTTTGAAGCCAATCAGAATATGAAAAAAACATTTTTTCTTTTTTCCACATAGAATGGACATGATTCTTGTTTTTTTTTCTTAACTTTGCATTGCAGACGGTGAACTGATTTGAAACTCTTTTCTGCCGTTCTGTAGACATATTATAAAAGGCGTACTGTACGCTTTGGTTTTGACTTCCTTAGAATCTCGCAAATTCAAGAAACGAATTGTCAAAAACAAAGCAACGTTACGCCCCTTGGATTGTATATATATCCGTTGTGTGACATCTCTGATGATGTTTCATGGATTGTGTATATTCCTGTGGGGTCGTGTGTTGCTCGTTTCGACAATTCGGGTTATGCGAGAACCTTAAGGAAGTGGAACGGGCAACAGCTTGGCTCCACGTTTTTTTGTGTCTCAGTTTTCTCTGATTTAATTTGATAATAAAAATTCTATCGATTGGGAGCCACAGATGATAAATAAGTATCTGACATGAAGTCACTGCTTTGTTTTATCCTGTTGGATTTTATGCTGTTTGCAACAGCAGCTATTGGTCAGCCTTTTTCCATATTCTATGGCAACGAGGCGAACCTTAACGAAACGGATCATAACATTATCGGGGATGTTAACGGCGATTCCATTGTGAACATCAGCGATGTGGTGGCTGTGATTAATACCATGGCTGGTAAAGAGGTATATAAGTACACCGCCGACGTGAACAATGACGGCACGACAAATATCTCAGATGTGGTGTTCATCATCAAGATAATAGCCGGCTACAATGCCCTCACATTCTATCAGAAAGCCATGCAGGTGAATACAGACACAGTGCTAGTCCAACCATTACTTGCCAAGAACCGTAACATTATGCACGTGCATATAGGCTCATCGTCATCTTCATGGCAGCCATCAACCAAGTTGGCAGACGAAGGCGTATGCGAGGTGCCTCCCACCTGTGACCGTCAAGGATTAGCTTACGGTCTTTGGAAGAACTGCGTGTTCGGCAATCCGCAATACCGCCGCTACGACTACGGAAAGGCAAGTCTAGTGGGTAATTATTGCGACAAATGGACAGACGACTCGGATGCATTCTTCACAGAAAGCGGTGAATGGAACGCCGCTTATGGAAACTACACGAACGCAGCCAACTCAAGGACGACGCTAGACACGAAGGTGTCACCAGTTCCCTTTAATCCGTTCGGCAATAATCAGCATATACCATGGCGATATTCAAATGACTCCTGCTCGTCGATCCGTTTTAACATCCCTGCTGGTTATGCGCGGTTTGCTTTTATTTACACCACAAACATCCTCGGCGATGATGTGAACGTAACTACTGACCGAAATGACAGTGTGGTCACCATAGCCAATAACATCGACATGGAGTCGATGGAAGAGGCAAACAACGCCACATTCTCCACACTATATACAGGGGCGTCAGCTAATATCGGCTATCCGAACCGGATGATGCATTTTATGATAAACGACACATCGGAACCGACAACTGTTACTATAACCAAGTCGGCAGACACAGATAAATACCTTATATGGTGGGGAATCGTGTATTACTCCACGACGGAGAATCCCTTCGCCCATCTGTTTGTTAACAACTCTATTGGTGGTGCGACCCACGGAACCATCAGCACTCATCGTAGAGGTATAATAAGCGGTAACCGTCCCAATTTCGTAACCTATCAACTGACCACTACCAACAGTCTTGGCCTTTCACCTGAATTGGCTAAAGCAGAAAATGTCACGAAATCCGCAAAACAGATAGCTGACTTATGTAAAAATAATAAAGCAGATGTGGCCTTTATTTTGCAACATATAACGCAGAATCAAGCAAAAGGAAATCTTCTGGCTTTCAAAGAATGTTTCGATTTTATTATCAGTTATTTGTATAATAATGATTACCTTGTGATCGGGAATCTTGCAGACCTCTATGACAAGGTGTGGAAGACATTCCACAGCGATCTTACTTATGCTCAATTTATCGCTCTGCTGAGCATGCGGGATGGGACCCATCTCAACACAGATGGGCTTTCGATGTATATGGCTTTGTTTTCTTCCATAAATAAGTAGCTCGGCAGTTTCTGCTTGAATTTGTAAGTTATGATTATTTTTTAGGGACTTATAGACCTGTTGTCCCCGAATAACTCAAAAGTAAATGCGGTCAGCAATGGCCGCATTTAAATATGTTATTGAGATTAGTTAGAATGTAACTGAATCCATATAGCATATGCATTTTGCATGTTTGTCACATTAGGCAGAACAGAACATGGTGAGGAAAGCCATTTTTTTACTCTCTTACAAATGTCATTATAAACTTGTTCTTTTTCGCCTTTTGTTTTAACTTCTAAAAGTTCCCCATTTTCTATCAAAAATAATATATTCCACCCCTCCCACAAATATCATGAAAATGTGGAGGTTCGTGGTCGTTACTCCAAATTCTAACACTTTCCTTTATAATCCTATGCAATGAGGTTTCGGTTAGTTTAATTCTTTGTTTATTATTTAATCTGAAAATTAATGATTATTTATACAAATAAATAGCATAAAGATTTGGAAATATGGGATTATATGTTTATCTTTGTGTGAAATGTGATATTTATGATAAAATACTTATCACATTATGAGAAACTCAATCAGACTAACAGAAAATGACATACATAGCATTGTTAAGCAGGTAATCAATGAAATAACAGGTGGTCAAAGGAAGGTTATTGCCCAATATGGTAAAGAGTCTTTGGATGCTTCAGTAATTGGTTGTCCAACTCTTCCTAATGGTAAGCCTACAACAAGAGCCTTAAAACAAGTTGCAACTATGGACAAACAATCTATATACATGATGCTAACATCATTTAAGAACAAACCATTTTCGTTTGTTATTAATTACCAAGGAATTGATGTGGTTGTTGATTTTTGGATTGAGAGAATGACACAAGTAAGCTCTCAATTTACTATTGTTGGCACAATGTTTATGAAAAATGGTACGGAATTATTAGGTAAAATACTTACTGATGTTTCCACAGATAGTGAATATATTAAAATTAAAGGTGATAGACATCAATATCATTTTACACCTGTCTATCAAACACAAAGGCATTGGGATAAATTTAAAACAGAATTAAAAAATTCTATTTCATAAAATTATATTTTCAGGGTCTAATACTATATAATTGCCAATTATTTTCTTAATTTTTCAGTATTTTTTTGAATGTTACTGCTACTCAACTTTCGCAAGTTTTTGAATGGGTTCCTAATCAGCAAGTTCTAATTATTATAAGTGGTTTTGATATTGAATAATCGTTGACATTACTATCGTCCACGGGCAGAAGGTTCGTTTACTTCCTTTTATAACTTCCATTTTTTACTTCCATTTTTACTTCAGAAACCCTTGAATTATCTGATTTTGTTTTTTCTGCGATATTTGAACGATTGTGTCGGTTGGAAGAAAGAGGTGACGGGCGGCAACGATGGCGGGGGCTGAAGTTGGACGCGGCGGACGATGAGGATGGCGGCAGCAGCGCTGAAGACACCAGCCACAAAGTGGAGCAGCCACACGCCGTTGAGACCCCAAAGGGGCACAAGCACAGCCAGGAACAACAGCGGGAACACGAACGTGCTAAGCAGAGAAATGGCAATAGAGTGGAGGGGGCGCTCTACGGCTGTCATGAACCCCGACAGCGTACCGTCTATCCACGACACGAGATAGCTTAGAGCGTAGAGCTGCATGGCGCATAGGCTGAGGTCGTAGAGGGCAGCGTCGCCGTCCTTGATGAAGAACGGCAGCAACAGGCGACCACCAAATAGCAGGAAGAGCATCGACAGAAATGACAATACAGCCGATGCTGCCATCACCGCTCGTTGGATGCGCCTCATTCGCTGCAGCAGTCCTGCACCAAAGCAATAACTGATGGCGGGCTGAAGAGCATCAACCATGCTGTGGATGACCATGCCGGTGAGGCTCTGCACGTACTCAACTATGGCTGCGGCTGCCACGGCGGTAGCACCTCCGATTCGCAGCAGTACGACATTGATAATGACAGCGAAGAGCGAACCTGCTATGCTGATGAAAAACTCTGACGAACCGTTGGCCAGGATGGCAAGCATCTGTCGTCCGCCTATCCTTCCCCATGAGAATATGAGCGGCAGTCGCTTGCGGACAAAGGGCACTAATGACCATACTGCTCCTAGCGACATCGATAAGCACGAGGCAATGGCGGCTGCCCAAAGACCTTGTTTCAGCACCACAATCAGCAACAAATCGAGCACGATGTTCAACAACGAGCAGACGATGTTGATGGTCATGCTCAGATTCACCCGTCCGCAGACGCGCAGATAGTTGTCGGTGGAGTAATAAATGCAGCAGAGGGGCATGAACAGAGCGAACACGCGTAGGTATTCCACTGCATAGTCGGCTGTCAGACCGTCGGCACCCATAAGGCCGATAATCGGTCGGGCTAACAGGCATCCTAATACTCCGAAGACTGTGGCGATGGCAGTAATCAATCCCAAACAGACGGTGAAGACAAGGCTGGCCTCCTTATGGCCATTGCGACCCAAGAGGATGGAGATGCGCACGGAGGAGCCCGTCGCCACCATGTCGGCAAGCGCAGTGATAATCATGATGATTGGCATGACGAGATTCACCGCCGCCAATGCCTCCTGACCGATGAAATGGCCGACGAAGATTCCGTCGGAGATGGAATAGATAGCAGAAAAGCCCATCCCCAACATGGCCGGAACGGTGCATCGGATAAAGAGCCTTCCTATCGGAGCCGAGCCATACTCTTGTTCGTTCATACTTCTTACTTCTAAACAAAATACGAGTGGAAGCAATTTATGCTCTTTTTCACTTATTTCTTCTCCATCACCAAAAGCCCACCCAAATCCGACAAGTTGATGTCGTCGCTATTGATGAGTTTTTCTGGTTCTGCCTTCTGGGCATCCCATGTGGAAGGTATCGAGCCTTCAATCTGACCCAGCACGGAGGCCGCCCGTTTCTGAAGGAGCCTGTCGAAGGTCTGCATCGCAGTGTGGAAGCGTTTGTTTGAGTAGAAGGCATTGTCTTCTGTCCCTACGAAGGAGCCGATTTCCTTGTCGATGGTGGCAACGGTCTTCTTGAATCCGCCACCTTTTATATATTGATTGCACAGCAACTTCAGGTAGTGATAGTAGCGCGCCTTGTATGTTTCGTTAGCAAGCAGGTTCATGAAGAATATACGCTTGGTGAGCTTACTGCTGAAGGGGGTGTCGATGGGGAAGTTTACAATCTGTCTTGTAGCCTCTTTGTTAAATTCAGCGTCGGTGCCATCATCCATCGGCATGTTGCTCCACTGCTGATTGAAGGCTTGCTGCACACTGTCGCGCTGCTCCTGGCTGAGTGAATCAAACCATGCCTTCCATTTCTCCGGGTCGAAATCACCGAAACCCTCGAAGTCTTCACTTTCATCGGGATAGCCACCCCACGCGAGATTGTAGTCCCAGGGAATGAGACTGATCTTGCCGTCGGCCTCACGCAAGTAAAAGTTTTGTACGTTCTTACCCGTCATGCAGTCGTAGTTAACGACGATGGTCTGCAAAGCCATGTATTTCATCACGCTTTCTACATCCACATGCTCTTCAATGTCCTTGACCTCGTCCACACTCTTTAGTGCTGCAACCACACGCTGCATGGAAGTCTCGTCGCCCCCAACCTTCGCATAATTCGAGATGTCTGCATATTCCTTCATGTCCTCCCCCATGTAAGCTAGGTTGTGGTAGGGCTTGTAGATGTTGGTGCTCTCGTCAGGATAGTTGCGCTCGCAAAAATGCTTGTCAACAGCCTCCACCATCAGATAACAGCCATGATATCTGCCGTTTACCATGATGCGGGCATAGTTTGTCAACGGAGCAGGTAGCCCGATGTGGTGGCACATGTCATAAACCACGGCATCCTTCATCTGTGTGGCATCCCAGATGTTGTTGTTAAGCAGCAGCTTCGTCATGCCGTGATATTTCTGTCCTTTCCTGTACTTGTTCAGTTTCAAGGTGAAACTGTATCTGTCAGAATTCATGTTTGTCACGTCATCCAGGCTGCTCGCTCCCTTGGTACGTATGCCAATGCTGTCGAACCGCTCACCGTTGATGGTGACGGAGCACACATGATACTGCTTGTTACGGGCATGTTCGACGATGTTCTTCCAAGTGCTGTCTGGCAAATTGATTTCAACAGTAGCTATCTCTCCAAGATGAAATAGGAATTCTGCGTAGTTGTTCTTTGGAGTGGCTTGAGAATTCATCTCCAAACTGCATAACGACAGTACAATCACTGTCAATACAAAACAAACTTTCTTCTTCATTTCCGCTGATGTTTAGCTGCAAAGGACGATGCAAACCGAGTGCAATCAAACTCGCTTGAATTGTCGAGGTGCAGCTCGTTCTTGAGTTTTTGAACGCAAAGTTACAACCTCTACATGCAAAATAAAAGAAGAAAGTAGGTGAAACGGGAAAAAATGGGGGTGAACTTCCTGAAACAAATTTTTTTTGAGTCTGTTTCGCTTTAATCTATACCATCAACATCCTCAGTGATGAGGTGACCGTCACAACCAATCGGAATGACAGTGCTGTCACCATAGTAGTTTGTAATCTATATTGATTTCTGACATTGAAAAATAAATAGTTGTCTGTTTCCTGAATATCCCTGAGTCTGGATGTAGCTCATGAGCTTGAGCGGTCTTTGATTTTAATTATCGGCCAGACACACACGGGCACAGATATGATGAAAACAATGTATTCCAAAACAGTTTTGTCGATTGAGAGAAATTCAGCGACAGGTTGGTCAAAAGAGTTAATCACATAAAACCACAGCATCTGAAACAAGAATATCTCATATGAGCTTTTGCCGGCAAGTTCTATGATATGATTCAGTTTTTTCGCATGTTTATTTGTAAAGCCATACAAACAACTGATGCCGACCAACAACAACCCTGTCACATAAAAATAAATTGGCCAATGAAATATTCTCCATTTGCTGTTGCAGATAAAAGGCTGGAAGTCAATCTCGGAATATTTTCCATATCTTGCCCGGAGACGGGAACCTGCAGTTCTCAACCCCCTTTTTATATGCATGAAACACCTGTATCACCAGAAACAGCGGCACAGCCAGATCTCCCCAAAGACAGAACAATGTGCAGTTATAGACAGTCGGTGGGATACAATGTGTCAGAA
>JAEEGL014357170.1_pt1 | contig 14580 bp, 9 predicted proteins | sample 9134231 | NCBI WGS metagenome assembly JAEEGL01 (sample SAMN16246548, study PRJNA631951) | gut metagenome | biome: gut microbiome; feature: rumen; material: fiber-attached | host: Bos | place: Iran: Karaj | collected 2018-10
CCCAATCCCCAATCAAAATCCACATAAAAATTTATAACTCTTATAAATTATTAAAAAAAAAATAAAAAAAATAAAATAATTTTTGATTGTATAGTGATTCGGAAAAAATTTATAAAATTTATAATTTACTATTATAATTTACTAAAAATTATTTTAAAATATATTTCATATCCAAATTTCTCTAAATAAACTATATTTAATATAATTTAAATATTAAACAATAATTAGAATTTCTAAATAAAATATATTGAAAAATTAATATTGTTATAAATTACATATATTATAAAAATATTTTAATTCTATCATATATCAAAATGTTTTATTTTGTGATATAAAATAATATATTTTTTCTTATTAACTTCAACAACAGAACCTCTATTTTTTTATAATTTTTATCTATTTTTTCAGAACAAAATCCTTTTTATTATCTTCAATCATTTCTTTGAAATTTTTAATATCATATTTAGTTTCATATTTCTTTAATATTATTAATATTACTTTCTTCAATTTTTTAATTAATTTATCTTTTTCATTTATAATTTATATATTTCTTCTTTATTTAATAAAAATTGTAATCATATGATATAATTTTTTTCACAAAAATTGAGATTCACAATTATCGTTAAAATTATTTTGTTTCAAAAATTAAAGGGTTTGCTGAAGTTTTATAAATGATATAATGGTATATTTTGTGTTTATTGTTACCAATAATTTTATAGGAAATTTTTTTTCTTTATTCCAATATATTTAATTCATCATAAAAGTTATCATTTTTTCCTTCTTTTTTATTATTTATAATTGTTATTTTTGGAGTATGATGCTTTTGATAATACAACAATATCTTCTTTTAATAAAATTCCTAAATTATTTTAAATGAAACTCTAAAATAACTTCCTGTTCTTTCTTCTTTTATTCAAATTCTGAGTTTTGAATGGAACAATTTTCATTTTAACTTAATTAAAAAATTACATATTAATAATATTTTTTTGATTATTCTTAATTTTAATATGAATAATATAAAGGAGAATTATTAAAATAAATATTAGAATTATAATAAAAAATTTAAAAATTATTTAGAACCTAAAGTTGAGCTATTCATATCTAATTTATATTCAAATTTAGGAATTGGTTTTCTTTGACTATAAGATGAAGTATCTGCTACATCAGCATAATCTTCTTGGGAAATATTAGCATTGTTACTATTATTTATTATATTATCTTCTGGATTATTAAATTTAACATTAATATCATCTGGATTTACATCATTATGAAAATTAGAACTTGCAGTAGAAACTTTTTTTCCTTTCCCATTTTCAGAATTTTCACTTTGAAAACTAACTTTCTCAATTTTTTCACTCTTTTCTTTTGTGTATTCATTTTTAACAATTTCTTCTTTCTCTTCTTCTTTCCATTTTAATATTTTTAAAATAGATTTTTTATGATATTTAGGACAAATAACATTTTTCCAATTTAAACTTCTACTTCTTGAATAAAAATCTCCAAAAGGATTATGAAAGTGTCTTTTTAACTCTTCCTTTGTAGTCATATTAGAATGAACTAATCCAGTATGATAAATCAATAAATTAGTAGTAAATATCATAGACAAAGCACAATAAACAATTAAAAACAAATAAATGACACATTCACTTAAAGCGTTTGAGCTTTTACTTCCTTTAATTCCTTCCTCAAAATCCTACTAAATAAAATAAAAATTAACTTTACATTATTATCGTATTTTTTTTTAGTAAACTTGTAAATATGAACAATACAAAAAACTCCAATTAAAATCGTTAAAATATTTAATAAAACAATGAAAATATAAAAAAATTTATAATTTCTCTTCCCAGCACAATTCCCAATCCAAGGACAATGATGATCAAATCTCTCTACACAATTATTACAGTCTCCACAGTGAGTAGATCGAGGGGGACGCATTATTGAGCAGGAACCACAAAAACGATAATTTCTGAGTATTCCACCTTGAACAATTCTAACTTCTTTTCTCTCCATTATAATATTACTTGTACAAGGGTATCTTTGTAAAATTCCAGGATCTGAAAATGAAGCAATTAATAAGAAGATTAATGTTATTAAATATAAGAGTGATATTATTATTGGAATTATAAATGATATTTCTTTTTTTATATAATGTGGGTCATAGACTAAAAATAATATCACTGGGATTGTTATTGCTGTGGAGGTCATTAACGTTGGCTTTATTGTACATGGACCAAAAAGAATACGACCATTTAAAGGGAAGTAGTTGTATCCTTCCCATTTTTCAAATGTTGATATTAACTATGAATTATTATTTTTAAATAAACTTACTTTTTTTTCATCATTTTTAGACATTTTTTTATTTTTTTTGTTTTAGGCTTTATTTTTGGAATGATAATATTTTTTATTTTTTAATTAAGTTATTATTTGGTTAGGCTTTATTTGTTTTTTTATTTTTTTTTTAATTATATGCTTAAAGGGAAATATGCTTTTAATTTGATTAGAATTTTTTCTCCTAAAAAGTTCGATTTATTAACAGAGACTTTATATAATAAGAAAAATGAGGAAAAAAAACAAAATATTAAATGTATTTATAAAAACCCTAAAATTAATTCATTAAAAAATACACTTAACATAGATAACGAAATGATTATTAAAAAAAAAAAGAATAATAGAATAAAATCTTTAGATGATATAAAAGAAGTATTTGATAACAGTCAATATTTTTATGACAAACAAACGCTTTCTCCAAATAAATTTATACAAAATATAAAAGTAAATAATAAAAATTTAATTAAATCTAAGTTTAAATCAGAATTGTTTAAAGAAAAAAAAATAAAAACAGAAGAAGAAGAAGACGATGAAGAAGAAAATGAAGATAATTATAATTCTAATGAATCTTTGCCTGTTTTAAAAAATTATCATTCTTTAAGTAATATTTTATTTAAAAGAGATTATAAGAAAAAACATATTGATAATAAAGTAATGCAAATTTTAAGATCAGAATTAATGAGTGCAAAGAATAATGTTGATTTTAAAATACAAAGTAAAAAGTTAAAAATTCAAAAAGAAAAATTAAAACATTTAAAACTTCCTAAAAATGATAAAATAATGAGAATTAGTATTAATTATTCAGAACCAAATAATTTAATAAAAAAAAAAACAGTTCAAAACACAAATAATAAGGTAAGAGAATTTAATTTTATAAGTAAAATTAAATTATTACACACTCCACCATTTTTTCAAATAAATTCCAAAATAACTCAAGGCTCAATATTAAAAGATATAAAAATAATGAGTAATTTTGAAAGATATAATTATTCAAAATTAAAATGAAACTAATTTTTATATTTTGATAAATATATAAATAAAAAAGATAAATGATAATTTAAATATAATTAAATAATTATAAAATTTAGAGAAATTAAATAAAAATGGTATCAATAAATTTAAGGAGTATATCAACATTAATAGGAGTTTTTCTTCTTCATGCAATAATAGGGACAATCCATACTTTTCCTTCACTTTCAAAATATTTTTTTTCTTATTTAATAGAATTAAACCAAGAAACTTTCACACATGAATTCATAGAATTATATTTATATATATTAAATTCAACTCATAATATTTTTCTCCCAATTGGTGTAATATTAATACAAAAAAATTATTTAAACTCCTCTGTAATAATTGGTATATCTCTATTATTAAAATTAATAGTAACAGCATCATTTATTTTTTTTCCTCAATTTCATATAATTTTAATAGCACTTTTAATAGAAAGTATAGTTTGTGGATTAGCATATATGCCAGGATTAATTTGTGTTTGGAAATATTTTCCAAATTATAAAGGCTTTGTTACTGGAATTGCCCTTGATGGATTTGGTGTGACTAGAATGATGTATAAATATATTGCAATTTATTTAATTAATTCTAATGATATTCCTCCTTTACCTATGAGAGATAGATATCCAAAAGAAATAAATGAAAATTTTAAAAGTTTTTTAAAAAAATCTGAAATTTTTTTTTGTTTCTTAAGTGCTTTAACTGTCTTTTTAATTTATCCTTTTGAAGAAGTCAAAGAAGAAGAAAAAACTAAATTAGTTTTATTGAAAAAAAACAAATCTATTGAAAAATTAAATAAAGCTTTTAAAAAATCTAAAATACATAGTTATAGTTCATCCAATTTAAAAAGTGCAGTTAGTGATGAAGATAGTTTTGTTACTTTTTTAAGTAGTTATTATAAAAATGAATCTGATACTTCTTCAGATAATGAAAAAATAACAGAAAAAAAAAAAGAAGAAAGTCTTCGTACCTTAATAACTTCACAACCTTTTCTACAATTAACTTTTATATTCTTTTTTTCAATGATGTTTTGTTCAATTGAATTATTTATTATTAAAAAATTAGGAAAAATGCATCGTCATTCAGAAGAAACAATATCAAATGGAACATTATTATGGAAAATAACAAATGCTTTTTATTTTTCTGTTTGGGGTTATTTATTAGATAAATATAAATTTAAAAATTTATTTATTGTAATTTTAATCATTGAAATTGCAATAAGTTCATCTTGTTATTTTATTTGTATTTATAAATGGGGATTTTTACTTTATACTTTTTTAGGAGCTTTAGTTAATTCAGCAAATTTAGTTCTTTCTCCTGCTATTTTTGTTATTATTTTTGGTATTGATAGAGGTTCTTTACTTTTTGCTATTTCATCTAATTTATTTAATACATATTACTTTTTGAGACCTTTAATTAATAATTTTGTCTCTCTTAGAATTTACTATCTTATTTTTTATTTGATTATTACTTTATGTGCTGTTTTATCTTTAATTATTGTTTGCTTTTTTATTGAAAAACCATATGTTGATAAAGAAACTAATAATTTACCTTATATGGAATTAGATGAATTTGATTTAACTGATACAGATGCTTAAAATTTATGAATTTTCTTTGTATATTAAAAATGAAAAGAAATTTTGATATAAATAAAAAAAAATTTTGAGTATCATTAATTTAAAATATAATTTTTTTAATAATTTTATTTTTTATAAAAAGTTTTTTGAAATCTCATTTTAAATAAATTTATCAAAATATAATATTTTAATGTCTAAAGTATATATAATAGTTCTTTTCTTATTCTTACTATCTAAAACCAATGCAAGTTACCAAAAACCTTTAGAATCATTTAAAGAGTTATTGCCGTATAAATTTGAAACTTTAGATGGAAGAGAAGAATCTTTTTTTAGATATATGGTAAGACAATTAGGTGGAGCTATAGGAATTGAAATTCCAGAAGCTCCTTGGTTACAAGGTGAAATCATTATTTATACTACTCATTCAAAAGTTTTAAAACAATATGATAATTGGGAAAATTACATGTTTAAATTTAATTTAACTAAAAAACAAGTTTATTCTATTAAAGCAAATGATCAAAGATTATCATATAATAATTTATTTATAATTATTAAATTAAAACATGAAGTTAGAATTCCAGTTCATATTAGAGTTTTTAATGAATTAGAAATTTATAATTTGAAAATAAATGAAATTTATAAATTAGAACATTTTCTCTCTTCTAATAAATTATTTTTTACTTTAGAAACCACAAAAGGAAATTCCTATCAAATTAATATTAGAGGAAATCCAGAAAATAAACATAGAATTATTATTTATGAAAATGAAGAAAAAAAGAAAGTAATTTATAACTCAACTGATATTAATCCAAAAATTATTTTATCTCCTCAAAATAATACTAATTTTCTTTTAGAAATCAATAACTATTATTACATATCTGATGTTACTAAATTTATTTCTTATTCTGTTTTCCATGAAACTTTACCTTTGGATTTTAATGTCAAAAAAATTGAATTTTTTAATGATGAAGAATATTATTATTATATTAATATTTCTGATTTTAATTCAAGTGATGAATTTATTATTAATATTGGTTTTGATAAAAAAGAAGTATTTGATTTGGTTGATTCTTTTTATGGAAAAATTTTTAATCCTGGAAAATTATCAATTTTTAATATTATAGAATTTTACCCATATGATAGTGAACAAAATGAGTTTCAAGAATATTCATTTAGTAAATATAGAAATTATTATAGACAATTAATTTTTAAAAAACCTGAAAATATTGATAAAAATATTCCTGTTTATGTTTTGATTTATATTAAAATAAAATCTAGTCCATTAATATTTTCTGTTGAAAGTTTTAATCTTTTTATCACTAAATCTTATGAAGTTGTAAATTTAAGAAGGCAAGAATCTTTAGTTTTAAGTCCAAATAATTTGATTAATATTCCATATTATTATACTTTATTGGTTCCAACATTTAAAAATTTAACTTTGTTTATTTATTCAGATGATGATAATTTCTTAGAAATTACTTATGGAAATTTATTAAATTCAAATGGAAAAATAAATTTAGACAAAGAAGAAAAGAAAAAAATATATATTTTAAATAATCAAGAATTCAAAAACCCTAATAAAGAAAAATATATAAAAATAACATTAACTATAGTTTCAAAAATGAAAAATCCAAAAATATTCATTGATTTAACAGAAGATAGAATTTATATATTGAAAGAAGATAGACCAAAAGGTTCTCATGAAATTATTATGAATAATTGTAACAATCCTTTTTATTTAATAGAAAATCTGGATGAGTCAAAAAAATATCCAAGTAAAAATGTTGTATTCCAAACAATATCAGGGAATTATGATATACGTTTTAAAAACTTTTTCAAAGAAAAAGATGAAATGAATCAAATATTAACAGAAGAAAAAAATCGAATAAAAAATGACCTCATTACCCTCAAAAATAATTTTGAAATACTTTATGTAAATTGTGAAGTTCCTGGAATACTAAATATATACTTTTTAGAAAATAATATTAATGGTATGCCAATTAATGGACAAAGAATATTTTATTTAAAATCTGATAAAAAAACTACAGTGTTGTTTCCTTTAATAAAGAAAGAAGGATTTCAGGGAAATATTTTAATTGAAAAATTAACATCTGAAGGACAAGTTACTGTTAAGTATAAAAATAAAATAATTAGTGAAATATCCTCAAAAAGGACTTTTATTTATAATTTTGATAATTATCCTACTCAAAAGTTTCCATTTATAGATTTTTATACTGATAATGATGTTGTTATTAGTGTGTCTTTTAATTTAGGAGAAAAAGATTATTATGAACCAACTCAATTTGGAAAATTTATTCAATTATCTTCTTATAATATTTTAATTAAAATTCAAAAAGAAAAAGAATATCAAAATTTAGAAATAAATATGAAAGAAATAGAAAATGATTTTTCTTATAAATTAATTAAAATGCAATCTGGTTCTGAACAAAAAAAATACATTCCTCTTCCAGAAAATTCAACATTAAATCATTTTATAAGAAGAGATTCTTTAAATGATAAAAAATGGTATTATAGATTAACTAATCCTTATAATAGTTTCTCTTCTAATACATCAAATTCAGATTTTTATTTTTTAATATCATTTGATAAAAATAATAGAATGCCAAGTTATAAAATAAAAATAGAATACAATGAAAAAATAGTTTATCCTCAACTTGAAAAAAATAAAATTGCTTTTCGAAATAAAAGTGGAAAACACGAAATGAAAGGAGGAAAAAAAAATGAATATATAATAATAGTTACACACAAATGTGGAAATATATCACCAAGAATTAGTTTAAATTATTACTATGATAATTTATTAGCATTTAAAGCTAATGACAAATATAATATGATATTAATGAAAAATTTTTATCCTGAAATGCATATTGAAATAAATTTAAATTATTTAGATAAATATGAAGGAGTTGAATTAAGTTATAATTATATTGAAGAAAATGAATTTATTTCAAATTTAGATTATGAAATTTATAATGAAATGAATTTAAAAATTACTTTTGATAGAAATTATAAAAGACTTAATTGGGATCATTTATCAGGAGCTGATCACTATTTAATATATATTTTCCAAAATACCCAAGAAAATCAAAATTTAATTAAAAATGATTGCTTTTTATTAACTCAAGAAGCTGAAAAAGTGGATTATACATATTATCAATATTCTAAAAACGGAAAATATATTATTAATATTGTCGCTGTATTTGAAAATCCAATCCATTTTAGAGTTGTTTATGAACCTATTGAATTAAATATTAAAATAAAAGGTAACAGAAAAATTTTATATGGGTTTTTATTTACTCTTTTGTGTATAATAATATATATAATTTATCTTTATGGAAAAATTAACTCAGATAATGAGTCTATAGATGATAAAGAGTAAAATTTATTTATTTAAAAATCTAATTTAATATATGAAAAAAATTTCACTTGTATTTTCATTTTCATAAATTAATTATCTATTAATTAAATAAAAAATGTTCCAAAATATGGATTATAATCGATTATCATTAAATAATGCTTTAATTAAAGGAGATTTTGTTAGAGCATCAGAAAAAGTGGAAGATGAATTATTAATTTTACAAAATAATATAAATGATTTAAGAGAATATTTATTAAGAATTGGTTCAAAAAAAGATAATTCTGAAAAAACTCAAAAAGCAAATGAACTTATAGAAAATACAGGGACAATTTTAACAGATATTTATAATTATATAAAAGATATAAGAGATTTTAAATATATTACAAGAGATGATAAATTGAAAAATATAAAAAAAGCAAAAGAATATGAATCAAGATGTAATACTTTAAAAGTTCATTTTGAAGAATTAACAAATAAAATTAAACAACAAGGTCAACAAATAATAGATTCTGCAAGAAATTCTTTAAAAATACAAGATTCATTAAATAATAATAATGAAAATATAGAAAATAAAAAAGATGAATTACAAATTAAATTCATAAACGGAAGAGAATATTTAGAAGGTATACTAGATAAAGAAAAACAAATAAATACAATAGTTAAAGTCACAAATCAAATAAATGAAATTTCAAAACAAACTGCAGAAATTGTGACTAAAAGTGCAGATAAAGTTAATACTATTGAAGATAATATAAATAATATGGATACTAATATTAAAAATGCTGTTAGTCATATGAAAGAAGCTAAAAAATTCAATGAATCTGCCGGAGGTTATTCCAATAAATTATTATATGCTATTGGAATTATTGTTGTTGTTATAATTTTTATTTCTATGATAATGCCAAATAATTGAATATAGTTATATTTTTATATTATAAATTATCTTATATTTAAATTATAAAAAAACAAGATATTTAATATTTATATAATCTTTAATTTTTGTTTTTTTAATTTTTTATATACCTCTATAAATAATTATTTTTTGTTTTAATATTTGAATTAGAAAATATTAATTTTTGAATTGCATTACATAAATAGATTTACTATTATCATCTATATAATATATATTTCCATTTGGATCTGAATCATAATCAATAACATTACAATTGATATCGACATAATAATCGATATTAAAAGAATCATTAATATCAATAAATTTCAAACATTTATCTTTTCCATAAGAAATTCCTTCTTTATGATTTTTAACATTAAATTTACTTAATTTTATATCATTGATACTTCCATTATGAATTTTTTTTAATTTAGTTTTTTTTAAATTAGAAGCTTTAACAGAAACAATAATCCCATTCATCATAGCACAAATTAATTCGTTTTTATGAGGATTATAAACAATTTTATTTAAAAAAGGTGGATTAGATAAATAATTACTTTCAATATCTTTATCAATTCCATCATCAAAAGTATTTTTTATTTGAATTGAATTTAAAGATTCTTTCTTATTATAATTATATATTATACATTCACCATCAAAAGAATATAAAACTATAGATTTAGAACTTTTAATATATTCTGCTCCATAAGCAGAAGATAAAGTGAAATTATCATAGAAATTATATTCACCATTTTCATCTAATTTATAAAATAAAAAAGTATCATCTTCCATATCAGCATATATAATAGTGTTATCTGGAGTAAGATAAAAATCATTTATTTCACCATCTTCATATTCTCCTTCAATACTCAATTTAACTTTGTCTTTTGAAATTATTCTTTTTGTATAATCATTATTCACTTCATCACATGAATAAATTGCATTTTCTGATGAAAAATATAGTTTTTTTAAATTTTGAGAATATTGAATATTATTTATTTCATCTTTATTTTCTGGACAAATTAATTTAACTAAAGGTTTTTGTTGACGAATATCAAATATTAAAATTCTTCCTTTATTATCACCACATGTCACTATGTTATATTCATCGACCGAGCAACAACATGTTAAATGAGAATGAGCATCATATTCTTTTATTATAATATCATTTTTATCCATTTTTAAAAATTATTTTATAAATTAAAAATAAAAAATTAAATAGAAAAAGTAATTAATTTCTTAAAAGAAAATATTGTTGAAAAATAATTATAAATAAAATAATTAATCTTCATAAAATAGGAATGTTTTTTGAAAAGCAATAAAATAATAAAATAAAAAATGCATTTCATTTAAATTAATTATTTTGAATTATCTGTTTAATATTGTTTTTGCTTAAATAATCTTGGTAATATTCTTCTACATGAGCTTCCATTCTCCTAATTGATAACATAAAAGGGTTTTCTCTTCTATAAGATCTTCTAATTAACATAAAGAGTATTATAGAAGTCAATAAATTGAAAAAAGAAAAAACGAATAATATAATAAATAAAGAAATAATATTATTAAATCTTATTAAAGTTATAGAAGAATATAAAAAGAGTAAAACTTGAAGAATTAAGAATGCATAATTTGCATATTGAAGTCTTCTTTTTAAACCACCAAAATAAATATGAGAAGTAATTAATGCATTATTCATAATTGAAAAAATTGAACTACAAATTAAAAATATTCCTGTAAATGCACAATAAGATTGTAAACTTAAATATTTATCTTTCTTTAATGTTTTTTCCCAAAATTTATCAGGATCTATTAAATAATTTCTTGTGACGTAAACTGCATTTAAAAATAAAACCCCTAAAATAATCTTTACAAAAATTATAAAAAAATAATAAATAACAAAATATTTTGCACTATATCTTCTTGTTAATCTAAGATATAAATTTTTTGGCAGATAAATTAAAGGAGAAATATTGTTATCCATTTTTTATCAATCTTATATATTTAATAGAAATAATTAAATGAGTCTTATATTTTATTTAAAGTTTCTATATAAAATTTGTAGTTTTAATGATTATATAGTAAAAATTAGTGGTTAATGAGGAAAAAATTAAATGAAAACTATAAATAAATAATGTTGTGAGATTTGAACGAAATAAAAAAAAATACGAAATTAAACAATTTTGGAAAGCAAAAAAAATATTTTGAAACTTGAAATTTATTTTAATATTTTTGAAAATTATTATTAAAATATAAACACAAATCTAGGTGCTATTATTTTGTGGAATTGTTTTCATTTAAAACTTCCATTTTATTATTTCCAAAATCCCAAAGTAAAAAAAAATTTTAAAAAATATTCAAAAAAGTTCTTCAGATTTAAAATTAAATATCAAAACAAATAAAATAAATAACCTATCATTTTTTATTCATCGGCTTCACTATTCCACATAGACAAATTTTCCTGTAATAAATTAACAATACTCATTGCATCTTTAACTTCATCATCATCTTCATCAGCACCATTCAAAGCTTCTTTAGATTTATCTAAAGTTTCTTGAGCTAACTTACAAGCTTGTTCTCTATCTCCCACAACTTCATAATAAAAAACAGACAAATTTAAAGCTAAACCTAATTTAATAGGATTTTTATAATCAATACTATTAGAAGCATCTAAAGCAGCATTATAGGAAGATAAACCCAAATCAGAATATTTTTTTTTAGTATCACCATCAACATTTTCTGCAATATATCTATAATAATCACCTTTCATTTTATGATAAAATACTTTAGCTTCATCAGTAGTTGCTTTTGGTAATAAAGAAGTATCAATTGTTTCACATATTTTATTACATAAATCTTCTAATTCTTTTTGAACTTTTTGTTTATATTCTCTAATATATTCTAAATAAGGAGATTCTGCTTTTTTTGCTTCTTTTGATTCATAAGCCAATAATGTTCTTATTGCTTGTCTATCTAATGAAATTGTATTTTTATATGCTATTGATAATAAGTTTCTCTCATCTGATGATAAATCTTCTGATTTTGATTTTACCATTTCTTCAAGAAATGCCATCATGTCTTCATAACGGGAACATTGTTCTGCTAACATTGCTAAGTATACTTGCTTTTCGTATTTGTCACTCATTTTTGATTTTTATAATCTTATTTTTTTATGAGGAAATTTATATCTTTACCTTTAAATTTTAATTTAAATTCAGTTATTCTGGAATATGTGTTTTAAATATTTTATTTTTTTTTAGGATTTTCTCAAAAGATTTTTTAAATTGATTTATTTTTTCATTTAAGATTAAAAAATTAAATTATTTATTTTATTTATTTATTTGTACATTTTATGTATAATAAAACAAAAAAGTGTACAATTCATAATAAAAAATTAATTCGAAAAAAATAATAATAAAAAATAAATAAGTAGAAAACTAAAATAAAATGACTTCTCTTAATTCAGAAATAAATTCAATAATTTCAAAATTAAATGATATATCAGAGAAAATGAAAGAAACATTTCATTTACCTCCATATCATTATATAGAATTATTTATTTACTTTAATAACTTCATAGAAGATGAATTATCAATATCAAAAGAAAGTTTTATTTCAGCAAATTCTTCTTTAGCTCAAATTGAAGATGAAGATGATGAAACTTTAGATTCTATAAGTAATCAAATTTATAATAAATTTACTTCATCAGATTCAGCTCCTATATTTTCATTATATGCTTTTTTAAAAACAATTTCAATTAATGATGATTTAAATGATGATATTTTATTTCAAATTTTAGATAAAGATGAAAAAGGTTATATTGATTATTCTGATGTTGAAGTTTTAATTTCTAGTTTTGAAGATTTTACTAATGAAAGAAATGATTGGAGTGATTTTGAACAAAGTTTTGAAGGAAAAAAAATGACAAAGAGAAATTTAAGTCAAGGTGAATTTGATGTTTCTTTAATTAATTTATTTAATTCTGCTGAAGAATTAATTAATAAAAAAGTTGAAAAAAGTTTTAATGCTTGTAGAAATTTTATTAGTAGAAGAAATTCTGGTAAAAATAATAATAATAATGATAAAGATTCATCTGATGAAAAAAGTAGTGAAACTAATAATAATAGTAGAATATTAACTGAGAAAAAAAAAAATGATAAAAAAAATAATAATCAAGGAATAACAGTTTATAATAATACTACAAGTTTAAATTATCCAAATATTAATTATGAAAATTTCGAAGATAATCTTAATATATCAATTGAAGATATTATATTTGATAAAAGAAAAGAAGATTTAATAAATCAAATTAAATTAACATCTTTTTTATATGATGTAACATTAAAAGAATTTATAGCAGAATTTTCACAATATAAAGATCAAATATTTGATAAAATGAAATTTATAAATGTAATATTAGAAATAATAAAAAAAAAAACATCAAATTTATTTAAAACATCAGTTCAAAAATTAGCATTAAGTATGTTATTTCAAATTATAGATATAAATAGAATAAATAAAGTATCATATTATGAAATAATGGGTGCACTTTTATTTTTAACAAAAGGAACAAATGAAGAAAGATTATCAGAATTCTTTAATTATACAAAAAATCAATTAAATCAAATTATATGTGGAATATTATCTTTATATTTAAATTCTGATATTATAAAAGATTATAGTATATTAAGTGATATTTTTGTAAATGTTTTTGCAAATGAAAGAATAAGAAATTCAAATGAATTATTTCAATGGATTTTCCAAGAAGATAAAAATGAAGAAAATAATTTTCAAGAAAACTTTGATGATGATATAAATAATGATTCAACAATACAAAATTTTTCTGAAAATAAAACAGAAGCATTAAAAGCTTTAAATGAAAGATATATTGGAGCTAAAAAAATATTCTCAAATGAATTAGAATCTTTATCAATAATTGATGTAACACATGAATTATTAAAGCATTCTTTATTAGGTCAAATTAATAATTTTCAACTTTCAAGTTTATTAGAAATATTATTAAATTGGAAATTAGGTGAAGAAAAAACAAAAGAAAGATTCAAAATTAAAAATGATATTTTTTCATTTATTGAAAAATATTTTGATTTTTCACAAAATGAATTAGTTGATATTACAAGTCTTCATCCTTTATTTCTTTTAATGTTTACTGGAACAACTATAGAAAAAATAAGAAGTATTTTTAATATTTATGAAATTAATGAAAATGGTGTTTTTGATGCTGATGATTTAGTTGATTATATTTCTAATTTATTTAAGTTTTTACTTAAAGAAATGAATGTTGAATGTGGAATTACAAATAAAAATTTAGCAGAAATTTTTGTTGAATGTATTGCAAAAGGAAAAGAAAAAATATCTTTAATTGATTTAGTTCAAGG
>JAEEGL014549317.1_pt1 | contig 14580 bp, 9 predicted proteins | sample 9134231 | NCBI WGS metagenome assembly JAEEGL01 (sample SAMN16246548, study PRJNA631951) | gut metagenome | biome: gut microbiome; feature: rumen; material: fiber-attached | host: Bos | place: Iran: Karaj | collected 2018-10
AGATCCTTCTCAACAAAGAGATCGATATACTTATCTCCGCACTTAACAAGCGGTCTTGATAATCTCTGCTTATTGATGAATATGATATCGCCTTCCATACCGTTACTTAAACCGACGCGGTTCATCATATATGTATCCACGATCTTCTGTAAGAAGGTCATAATCATTGCGGTATCGTACTTCTGTAATCCTTCATTCTCGAATGCTTCTATAACAGTGAAAGGACACAGACCATCTCTGTATTTCCTGCTGGCAGTCATCGCTTCATATACATCTGCGATACATACAAGCTTGGCATAGAAATCTATCTCATCGCTCTTAAGACCAAGAGGATATCCCGAACCATCGCACTTCTCGTGATGCATAAGTGCTGCCTGACGAACATGATCGTCAACATCCTGTTTCGATAATATCTTAAATCCCTCTACGGGATGAGTCTTAACTATCGCAAACTCAGCCGTTGATAACTTGCCGGGCTTCTTGATGATATCTTCGGGGATGGCCAACTTACCTATATCATGGAAGATACCACACTCAGTTGCAAGTCTTATCTCCGATTCGCTCAATCCAAGCCAGCCTGCAAATACATTACATATAAGGCCGACATTAAGACTGTGTGCAAAGGTTATATCATCATACTGGCGCATGTTATGCACCATATCAAACACATTGACATCGCCTGTCGCAGGATGAAGAATACTCATTGCTTCATTAACAAGTTCATCCTTGGGCAAAGGAGCATTCTTGGCCACTACATCAGTCATGGTCTGACTCATGACATTGACAGTACTCTCGAAATCTTCTTTGTACTGCTTAAATTCCGGTGTCGAACGAAGTCTGGACCAGTACGAATTCTCAGTATCTTCTGGCGCAGGAACCACTCCCGCATCATCATCAATGATTACTGATGTAACCCCATACTGATGCAACTTATCGATTGCCTTCTCGTTAAGTACCATTCCCTCCGGAAGAATCAACTGATCATTGTAGTTGTATGCATCCGAATGGAGCACCATTCCCGGTTTTAACTTCTCGGTATCAACTCTGCTCATATTACGTACTGTCCCCCATTAACAGAAGTCGTCATCCTACTCTGAGCTTAAATTTCTGTATATCCCTGTCGTTGTCTACCTTCTCGATCATGGCTCCGAGATTCCTAAGCTTAGTATCGAAATCCTCGTAACCTCTCTCGATGTATCTTATATCATCAACCGTAGTATATCCGTCTGCTGCAAGCGCTGCTATAACAAGCGCCGCACCGGCTCTTAAGTCAGGTGCAGTGATTCCCGCACCGGTATACTTATCTACTCCTTCGATGATAGCTGTACTGCTCTCGACCTTGATATTGGCACCCATTCTGATGAGTTCATCGACATACTTAAATCTGTTCTCGAAGATACTCTCAGTAACAATACTTGTACCGGTTGCCAATCCAAGTGCTACCGTTATCTGCGGCTGCATATCAGTCGGGAATCCGGGATAAGGAAGAGTCTTAACATGTGTGTGATCAAGTCTGCCTGTGGCTACAACTCTGACCGCATCATCGGATTCTTCTATCTCGCAGCCTATCTCTATAAGCTTCGCGCTTATTGATTCCAAATGCTTGGGGATTACATTCCTGACAGTCACGTCACCTTTGGTAACGGCTGCAGCGAACATAAATGTTCCCGCTTCTATCTGATCCGGAATAATCGTATATTCCGTTCCGTGCAATCTCTCTACGCCCTTAATCCTGATAACATCCGTACCTGCGCCCTTGATATTGGCACCCATACAGTTAAGGAAGTTGGCTACGTCTACGACATGAGGTTCCTTGGCCGCATTCTCAATAATGGTCTGGCCTTCTGCCATAACCGATGCAAGCATCAGATTGATCGTGGCTCCCACTGTGACCATATCAAGGTAAATATGTGCGCCCTTAAGATGATCTGCATGGGCAACTATCATACCGCCGCCAACGACTCCTGCATCCTTAGCTCCTAATGCCTTGAAACCTTTAAGATGCTGATCGATGGGTCTGGTTCCGATATTACAACCGCCGGGAAGCGTAACTTCAGCGCTCTTGTACTTACCAAGAAGCGCTCCTATAAGATAGTATGATGCTCTGATTCGCTTAATGTAATCTCCATCCACTATCTGGCTTCTGATATTACGTCCGTTAACCTTGATCGTATGTCTGTCTATATGGTCTATTATGACGCCTATGCTCTCCATAGCCTGCATCATAACTTTGGTGTCTCTTACATCCGGTACATTCTCAATAAGTACCGTCTCATCTGTCATGGTGGATGCCGCCAGAATACCCAAAGCCGCATTCTTAGCTCCGCCTATCTCAACGTCACCGACGAGAGGCGCTCCACCCTTAATAACATATTGCTCCATGTCTATATAACCTCACGCGGTACACCTTGGTGTACACATCAGAGTATGATTATCCCAAATACATTCTCCTAATTCTATCACGAATACATATATTACGCAAGAAAATCCGCTGTTATACACAATATGTAGTTGTCGGTATACATAACATACCACATATTGTTCTAAACGTAATATTTCGTGCACGACCTCATACCTAATTAAGGTATTTAAGAGGATTCACCGCGGCACCACCTATACGTATCTCAAAGTGAAGGTGCGGTCCGGTACTTACACCGGTATTACCGCTTAATGCAATCTTCTGACCCTGTGATACTGTCTGACCTACCGATACAAGCACCTTACTTAAGTGTCCGTAACGAGTCTCTCTGCCATCCGGGTGTTTGATGTATACACAGTATCCATAGCCTTTACCCCAACCGGCTCTGGTAACCGTACCACCGCAGGATGCCACAATGGCCGTACCGACAGGCGTAGCCCAATCCACGCCCTGGTGATATGATGATGCGCCCCTGGTAGGACGTTTCCTTCCTCCGAATCCGCTTGATAATCTTCCGCCCGCCAACGGCTTAATATATGTAGGCGGAATCTTGGTTCCGACTTCAACCTTCTTGGCTACAGCGGCCATAACAAGTTCTTCTTTAAGTATGTCACGGACAACTTCCTTGTCATTGCTGTATGTGGTCTCGGCAACGATATTACGTCTGCCGGCCGAGGGCTGTCTCAGTGTTTCCTTATCCGTCGTATACCAATCATCATTATATACATATTCTATATCTTCATCATAGTACTCTTCGACATACTCTCGCACCGTACGATTGACGGTAAGCGGGGGCTCAACCGTTGTGATGATAAGTTCATCGCCCGGTCTTATAAGCGAGTTCTCACCTTCAAGCGTATCGTTAAGCTCTATGATCTTATCCATAGGAATATTGGTCTTGATTGCAATACCCGAGAGTGTATCACCGTCAACAACTTCATATATGTCATTGACCTCCTGAACCTCAACCACATCCTTAATGACATCCTCTCTGGTCTTAAGCTGTGCCTTGGCAAGATAGCTGTCTACGACTTCTATATTGTCACCGAATGACATACTCATAAGACCGTAATCGAAATCTTCGAAATCAAGATTCTCATTCTCTGTCTTAAGGTCTGCTATGGATTCATATATGAATTTATCAAAGCCTGCGTTAGTGACAGGCTTAACATCCGCGGCAGTATCCGCTTCTTCAGAAGCTACAACCGTGGCAGTTAACACATTGAGTTCTCTTAAGGGATCTCTTGTAAGAAGTGCTACATACTCCGTCTGCTGCTGGTATACATCCAGCGCCGACTGTAATACATATGTGACATCATCGATACTTCCCATATTGGCTATATAGTCACCTATCTTAACCGTATAGGCATGCACATATGACGCATCCGATCCGGAAGTCCCCAAATTCTGTCTGACCTTCCTTAGATTGGCAACCATTCTGTCCCTAACGGTCTTATTATCGTCTATGCGCGCAAAAACAACGGATGATGCCTCATATTTGATATCCGCATTCGCGTATATGATATCTTCGGAATCCGTGGCAAGTATTCTTCTTGCATCACTTAGCAATCCGTCAATATCATCCTCGGAACCCAGATACCCCATGTCTTCATTATTAAGGAAAACATGGAACAAATTGGCGTCATCCTTCTTGTATCTGACCCATGAAGGAAGCATTATTATATTGGCAAAAATAACCACTACTGCAACACGCATGCATACATATCGCATGCGCTTGTAGTGCTTGGTAAACTTCTTCATAAAAACCTATATTCAGAACTGTATACCGAACATGGGCAGAACCTTAAGTGCAATATCCGCAAGTACAGCTATAAAGATAAGTATGGTCATAACCTTGATAAATCCGGTACGCGACTTACTCATTGCATTGTTCTGTGCTTCAAGTATGGATTTGGTCTGCTCACCCAGGCTGTCATTCATTGCAGCCTGAACGTTACGATATACCTTAATATTCTCTTTGTGAATTGTATCATCCTGCTTATCGAAGAATTCCTTAAGCATGTCCTTCTCAGCACCGTATTCTTCTTCCAGTTCTTCATCTGTAAGCATCGCGTTGTCCGAAGCGCTCTTGAACTGTTCATAAGCCTTAGCCATATCTTCAGCCATGTCGTTGAGTCTGTTGGCAGACTCCATGTTCTTAAGATTGACCAATTTCATCTCCTGTAATAACTTCTCGTAGTTTGCCATTTCCTCTTTCAATTCAACTATCTCCTCTTTCAATCCGCTTATTTGCTTGTTATACTCAGCTTCTTTGGTTCTGTACTCCGTCTCTCTGTTCTTGTATTCAGCTTCTCTATTCCTGTAATCAGCCTCTTTACTCTTGATCTCGTTCTCTATATTACTGAGTTCGACTGCTTTATTTCTGTAATCGGCCTCCATGTTCTTGTATTCGGCCTCAATATTTCTGTATTCTGCCTCTTTCCTCTTCGCTTCCTGCGTAAGATTCTCTATTCGGCTGTCGTATTTGTTCTGCCTTGTCACAATCCTTTGTGCAAGTTTATCAATAAAGAAATCCATATACCCTCCTCTTTTGTGTACATTAACTAACTGTTTACCCAATGTTCATATTTTGTTCATATATTACTGATAAAATTCTTACTATAAGGAACGAGTGATTAGACAATTTTTTCATAATAGCCCGGGTGCCGAGAGGTATCCGGGCACTCCTCATTTTTAGGCGGAAGCCTAGTCTTCATCAAGCAAACTCTGAACCTCTTCGTTAAGCGACTGCATCTTGGTATCAAGATCAGATACCATGCGCGCACACTCCACAAGCTCATCCTGAATATGCTCAGGCGCATTACCTTCGAACTTATAATGTATCTTATGCTCAAGGCTTGCCCAGAAATCCATGGCTACCGTACGTATCTGAATCTCTACCTTGGCATCTATCTTCTTATCCGATAAGAAGATAGGCACAGTCACAAGCATATGATAACTCTTGTATCCGCTCTGCTTGGGTGTCTTAATGTAATCCTTAACTTCCAGAACCTTAATATCATTCTGATTGACCAACATCTCAGCAATATGATAGATATCCGATGTGAACGAGCATATGATCCTTATGCCCGCTATATCATCCACATACTCAACCATATTCTCTATGGTCGATTCATATCCCTTCTTCTTAAGCTTCTTGACTATGCTTTCACTGGTCTTAATCCTGGATTTGATGTGCTCTATGGGATTATATCTGTGTACATGCTGGAACTCATCATTAAGTATCTCGAGTTTGGTATTGATCTCTTTAAGTGCCGATCTGTATATAAGGAGTACTTCGTTCCAACTGTCTACCTGATCGTTGTAATTATTCCTTGCCATACGATTAATTGTCCTTGTATCACATCCTAACGATTATTCATCATAACCGTTGGGATTATTCTTCTGCCAGCGCCATGAATCCTCACACATCTCCTTAATACCGTACTGCGCTTCCCATCCAAGTTCTGCCTTGGCTTTGGATGCATCGGCATAACATGTGGCAATATCGCCCTCACGTCTGGGACGGATCGAATACGGTATCTTCACGCCGCTTGCTTCTTCAAAATTATGTACAACCTCAAGTACGCTGTAACCCTGTCCGGTACCGAGATTGTATATACTCAATCCTGCATTCTCTTCTATCTTCTTAAGCGCCTTAACATGTCCGAGAGCAAGATCCACAACATGAATATAATCCCTGACACCTGTTCCGTCAGGAGTATCATAATCATTACCGAACACGCCGAGCTCTTCTCTTATACCGACAGCCACCTGTGTGATATAAGGCATAAGATTATTGGGTATACCATTGGGATTCTCGCCCATCGTTCCGCTCTTATGAGCACCTATGGGATTGAAATATCTAAGCAGAACAACATTCCATTCCGGATCTGCCTTCTGCATATCCGTCATTATCTGCTCAAGCATCGACTTGGTCCATCCGTAAGGATTGGTACATACACCCTTGGGACATTCCTCGGTAATCGGCACAAATGCCGGATCACCGTATACGGTTGCACTTGATGAGAAGATTATATTCTTGCATCCATTCTCTCTCATCACTTCCAGAAGAGTAAGAGTACCGGATATATTGTTATCATAGTACTCAAGAGGCTTCTGAACGGATTCACCCACCGCCTTAAGTCCGGCAAAATGAATGCAACTGTCTATCTTCTCCTTAGCAAATATCTCTTCAAGCCCCTTACGATCTCTTATATCAACCTTGTAAAAAGGAGCCTTCTTACCTGTAATAGCTTCTATACGGTCTATAACCTTGGGGCTTGCATTACACAGATTATCCAGTATGACCACGTCATATCCGGCATTCTGAAGTTCAACCACGGTATGACTGCCTATGAAACCGACCCCACCCGTAACAAGTATTGCCATTTCCTATCACCTCATCACAATTCCCTATTAAGGCCAGAGCTTCTCCGGATATTCTCCCGCATCCTTAAGTGCCTTAATATTCTCAACCACGTAAGGCTTATCTTCCTGATAAGTCACACCGAACCATCTGTCTGAAGATGTAAGGACCTTAACCGTAGCCTTACCGCTCTTGATTATTCTGTCGATGTCCGAAGGAAGAAGTGCTTCTGCCTTAAGGGGATTGGAAGCCACATCCTCATTGAGGAATCTTACAAAAGCGGATTCAAGTTCCGCCAATAATCCCTTCTTAAATCCCCACATGTTCATTGACACGGGAGTCGCGGGATCTATGTCTATAAATGTCTGTCCGTCATCTTCGGAATATGCTGCACCATCCTTAGTCATAACGATAGTCTTACGTTCAACTATATCCTGTAAGTATCCCGAACCATCTGTCTTACATACGCCTCTTGTAACAGAACCTTTCTCGGTAAGAGTCTTACCAAGTTCATAAGCTACCATTGCATAAGACTTCTCATCATCTGCCGTAGATGTAAGGAAGTCATACATGATCTTATAGCCTTCCTTGCCGTAATAATCATCTGCATTGATAACCATGAAAGGTCCGTCTATCACATCTTTACAGCAGCTGATTGCATGGGTTGTTCCCCAGGGCTTAGTCCTTCCGTCGGGAATGGAATAACCCGCAGGAATCTTATCAAGTTCCTGGAACACATACTCAACTTCCATATGCTTGGATATGGGATCACCCACCAAAGCCTTGAAATCTTCTTCTATAGCATGTTTGATTATAAATACAACCTTTTTAAATCCTGCTTCCTTGGCTGCATATATGGAGAAATCAATAATTCTGTGACCCTGTTCGTCCATAGAGTCCATCTGCTTAAGTCCGCCGTAACGGCTTCCCATACCTGCTGCCATAATTACCAATACCGGTTTGTTCATAGTGTATATACCTCCATAGTACGCACTTTAACTTATATATTATACCCCTAATGCGGGATTCTGTCTATTGTATATAGCCTTGCTGAATAATCGCCCATGACCCTTGTATTCTTATTAAGACCTGTTCCTATGAATCTCTGATTAAGTCTTATCCCGGCATGCATAAGAGTCGCTCCCGTGACGGTATATTCTTCAGTCTCCGAATCCATCGCATAACTCTTGCCTATAAGTGCCTGCATAAGTCCGTCTTCTTTGATGCGTATGGGTGACACCTGGTTAATAAGATTACCAAAGGCTCTGATCGGTATCTTAGTCTCCCTTACCTTTACCTTATATACAGCATCTTCAATAAGATCCTTCGCATACAGAATATCATCGGATTTATTCGGCTCTGAATACCGACGATACATAAGGGCAACAGCATGTGCTCTGTCTTCACTTGCTATCTGCCATATGACCTTACCGCGTCTGTTATATACCCTTCTAAACTCTCCGGTCTGAAGGGTTAATCTGTTATCCTTATAGAACTTAACCTGATCTTCTATCATCTTACGCTCTATCTTGCTAAGGGATGTAAGATCAAGTTCATACCCAAGCACTCCCATCGCTGCCACATCAAACCTTGTCTCAAGGGGTGTCTCTCTAAGGGTCTGATGATTGGGAGAAGCACTTACATGCGCTCCCATAGTCGACGGAGGATAGCCATATGATGTTCCACCCTGAATCATGATCCGCTCATTCGGATCCGTATCATCGGATGTCCATATCTGAGGCATAAAACTTAAGATTCCTAAGTCAAATCTTCCGCCTCCGGCGCTGCAGCCTTCAAATAATATATCAGGGAAAGCAATCTTAAGTCTGCCCAGAACATTATATAATCCCAGTACATATCTGTGGCAGAACTCGCCCGGGTATGTACCCTCGTTTGAATAGGCATCCGTAAGCGGTCTGTTCATATCCCACTTAACATACGAGATGTCCGCGCTGTTAAACAGATCAGAAAGTGTATCAACAATATAATCTCTTACTGCCGGATTGGTATAGTCCAATATATATTGGTTACGTCCGGGATAACTCTCCATACCCGGAATCTCAACAGCCCATTCAGGGTGAGCTTCATATAACCTGCTCTTCTTACTTATCATCTCGGGCTCAACCCAGATACCGAACTTAAGTCCGAGTGATTTAATATCGTCCACAAGACTTCTTAAGCTACCGCCAAGCTTACGCTCATTGACAAACCAGTCTCCAAGCGATGATGTATCATCACTGCGCTCGCCGAACCATCCGTCATCAAGTACGAATAATTCCATTCCGAGCTTAGCAGCCGTCTGCGCAAGATTAAGCAGCTTACGCCTGTTAAAATCAAAATAGGTTGCCTCCCAGTTATTGATAAGAACAGGGCGCATTGCCTTGGCAAATCGCGGCGGAATAATGTGATCAGTCACGAACTTATGCATATTGGCAGATGCACCGTTATAACCCTTATCACTGTATGTAAGCACCGCTTCCGGCGAATAGAATACCGCTGAAGGTCCTAATCTGTATCTAAATCCTGCTCCTCCGATTCCGGTAAGTATTCTTATCTTACCGTATTCGGATACTTCTACCGTCTCCCTGTGATTACCGGAATAAATGAGGTTAAATGCATATACACTACCCGCATCCTCAGTAGTATCAATATCGGATATCATAATAAACGGGTTGTGAGCACTTCCGCTTATACCGCTTACAGAACCAGACTCATATATACCGGATATAAGAGGCTTATCATGTGCATGTCTCTCTCTTGTCCACGCTCCGTCAAATGTCTTAAGCACATAATCTGTACCCGGAAGGTCAAGCATGAGACTTGATATATTCTCTATATCGTATGTGACATTAGTGTCATTATGTAATACTGTCCTTCTGGTGATCACATTGCAATCATAGAAAGCCGTATATACCAGATGAAGAGATAGCTCGCCTTCCATATCAGAATCGTTCACATTATTCTTATAAATAAGCTCAAGCGTCATGGTGCGTGCCATATTGCCGGAAGGAGCAAATTCTGATTCACGTGCATAAGGCATACCCGTCTTCTCTCTGTCCTTATACAGTCCTTCGTATACAAATGAATCAACATATTCAAATCTTGTTGAAATAACACCGTCAGGTCTTCTTAGTATAAGTGGAAGGGTTCTGTAATCACCCGTTCCTGCATTAGAGAATTCAAGACAGATATTATCAAGGGTAAGTGTCTGACCTTCGGGATTAATCGTATTGCCATAAGGATTGTTATACTTCTCCTTAAGCGCATCTACCGTACCATCATCGACGGTAATGTCAGATTGCTGTAACAGCCCTTCATCGTTCGCCCCGAAATGCGTAGTAATTCGATTGCCGTAGTGTAAGTTCTCCACGGTTTTACCGTGTGTGACAGACATGACATAAGACGTGTCAGCAGTCGTAATCGTGAATGTATTATTCTTAACCGTAATCATTGTAATCCCCACTGTTTATGCTATAAGTTACTATGGATATTGTACCACATTTGTGATAATTTATAATAAGCGCAAACATTAAGATATTATTAACGCAGACAGCGATTAGATATTCATGGATAAAATCGGATTATTTGAATCGATAGATCAGTTAAGCGAATACAGGAAGATGCTACCCAAGGACAGAGTGCAGCTTCGCAAGAAGCGACTGTATGAACTTGTGACATATGCATCAGCCAACAGTCCGTTATATAAGGATCTCTACGAAGATGTTCCGACAAACTTCACCATAAGGGACATTCCCGTTGTCAGCAAAGAAGTGCTCATATCAAGATTCGATGAATGGGCTACAGACAGAGAAGTGAACAGAGCCGGAATATATAATTATCTGGATGCGCTGCTTAAGGCTCAGAAGGCACGAGATAAGCGCGGGATGGCCGGCAAATATCTAGACAAATACTATGTTGTCAGTTCAAGCGGTACCGACAGCGAACCTCTCATCAATCTGTATGATGACAATTGCTGCCGCATAATGAGTGTATCGCATTTATTCAGAGCATTTCCAAGACGTGAACACATCTGGGGATTCTTGCGTCACGGTGGAAGGATAGCCAGTATATATTCAACAAGCGGCGCATATTTCTTTAATGTGTTCGCATATTTCAGACGCAGGTTCTTACCCTTCCGTAAGAGCCATTCGATAGTATTGCAATCACAGAGTGCTACTTCAAGACTTGTTGAGCGACTTAATTCATTTAAGCCCGCTGTTATCTCGGGATTCCCCTCAGTACTGACACGTATGGCAGATGAGCGTATTGCGGGAAGGCTTAAGGTCAATCCCGTATGTATAATTGCCGAGGGAGAATTCCTTGAAGATAAGACGCGCAAGAAGATATCCGAGGCTTTTCACTGTGATGTAACAAGCTCGTATTCCACTGCCGAGACAGGCGTCATTGCTTATGAGTGCAGGGAGCATCATCTGCATATCAATGACGATTGGGTAATTCTTGAACCCGTTGATGCATGGGGACGTCCAGTTGCAGCAGGGGTAGAATCGGATAAAGTTCTTATTACCAATCTGCTTAGTTTCCCGCAGCCCATCATTCGTTATGAGCTTGGAGATAAAGTTATTCTTCATGAGGAAGGTTGCTTATGCGGTAATCCCTCTCCGTGGATAGAGATGGCGGGAAGGAGTCTTAACAGTATTCGTTTCGTTGAAGGTACACGTGAGATAGTCGTTCCTGTTGCGGAATTCGAATCTGTGCTTAGAGACGAGCCGTCGATCAAGAGATATCAGATCATAGTATATGCCGGCAATCGAATCGCATTAAGATTAACAGGGGCTAAGGGTGTTGATAAGACTGCAGCCTTCTTTAAAGCAGAACGACTGCTTCGTGCTTATATGAAGAAGATCGGTATAATGTCACCTATGATCACACTTGACAAAGAAGACCCCGGTCCGGATCCTCTGTCAGGTAAATACAAACGTATAATTGTTGAATAAAGATAAGAAACAGGCGCCTGCATCATAATGATGAGGCGCCTTATTTATGTCTTTGTCATCCTATTTAAACTTCGGGTTAAGTTTATCATACGGTACCGTAATATCCTGGAATCCCGATGCATATGATGCTAACAGATACGGTGGGAAGAAGAAGTCCACTCCGTCATCCTTAAGGATGAAATCCTGTGATGTCGTACTGACACCAAGTCTTACACTTTCTTCATAATCATCCCAATAATACTCACCCACATCATTCATATGCTTCGTAGTATATTCTGCCACAAGATCATCCAGCTCATCCTCAGGCACATCTATAAGATCCGATAACAACAGCCTCTCGCCGGTATTAAGATCAAATACATAAGATATACGGAAAGGCATTCCGTGGGCTCCGCCGTAGTAATTATATCCCTCTTCTATGATATTGATTATCTTGCCGTCATTATATGATACATATGCGAAGTTACAGTCAAATGAGTAGGGGATGAAATAATCACCGTCACTGTCTTTATACCATGAAACACACTCATCGTACACATCCTCAACCTGCGCAATCACACTCTCGCCGTTCTCCTTAAGAACTTCATTGATCTTGGAAGCACCGGCGTATTTATCATCAAGTTGAAGAATCGATACAGAAGAAGTCGCCATAGTCTGACCGTTATACTCAGTCTCGTTGTTCATATATACAAGCTTACCGAATTCACTTATTCCTGAGTCGTAATACTTATTGGCCACATAGTCCACTTCATCAGAAGAAGTATCTATGCCGACATAAGAAAGAGCATAATCTCTGTTAAGCATCGTATACAGATGTCCGTCGGTATAGTCCGATATTACATCCCAATATGACACCGAAGGAAGTTCTGTTCCTGCCGACTTAACCGTATAGAGCGTCGATTCCTCTCCGGTTCCTATACTGCACCTTAAATATACGGCATCCATCTCAGGCTTAAGCGGTTCAGGAGAGCAATAATAGAAGTATTCATCATCCATCGCAAATACTCTTAAGCTATCTTCAGCCGTAAGCAACTTCTTATATTTATCAGTCGACAGATCAAGTACTCCGTATTCATAGTTCGGATTATTGGAAGCCGAATTGTAATGATACAGAAGAAGCTTATCTGCGTATATCGATACGGGATACTGATCCTTATATTCAATCCTTTTACCCGACTTAGTATCCGTAACAACCAAAGTATTGTAATCCTTGGTCAGAATGCTCTTACCGAGGTTGTATTCTGTTATCGTAGGGAGCAAATATTTATGACCGTTATTGTCATACTGAGGCAGACTGTATTCGGCTACGTCATAGTCATAACCGCCTAATGTCTGCGCTTCAAGGGTCTCTGCAATATCTCCGTTATCATCAAGTCGAAGACATACGGGATATTCAGCGGATGCGTAGGTTATGTATAACACACCGTCATGATATGCCAGATCCTGATCGTATGTGCTTAATCCGCTGTATTGATACAGACTTGTTAAGTGACCGCCATCCACATCCATTCTGTACAGATAGAGAGTGGTTGACCATGTTCCGTCACTTTCCTGTGTATTCTCGGTTCTTGTAAAGAATATCTTATCACCGATTATTATGCCGTTGCCGGATGAGAATGCGACTAAACTTGTATCATCATCCTTCTTCTTATCCTTCCATAACGGCTTGGACTTGCCCGTATTCTTATCATAAGAGATGATTCTGTCACGTCCGAATACTATTGTCTTATTTGCTATATTCCACACATTGGAAGAGACAGCGACATCCGGAATACTAAGTGCCTCTGTATCTATCTCCTCTTCCGTTAACTCTTCTTCGGACTTATCTTCTGATGTTTCTTCATCATCCTCATCAGTCTCATCATCTACATTAGCTTCTACGGCCGTCTTATTACCGCAACCTGTCAAATATGACATCGGTGTCACAGTAATCAATGCCGCCAGCATTATAAACGCTATACGCTTAAACAAATCAGTTTTCCTCACAATCATTCCCCTTGTTAATCTTTCTGCCTAATACTTCATGACGAACTTCATTCCCCATGCAACCCCTTTATATACCGGGTTCTCCATCCTCTTAACTACATTCTTAAGTTCTTTTCTTATCTCTATGCTCTGAGGGCAACGCCGTTCGCAGGCTCCGCATTCCACACACTTGGACGCATTGGTTCTATCCTGTCTCATCGTTGTACACATAAGATATTCCTTAAATGCAACTGAGTATGCATCCGTATATGAGTGATTATATGCCGAGAAACATCCCGGAATATCCACTCCCTTAGGGCAGGGCTGACAATAGCCGCAGCCTGTACATCCGACCTTGATTCCTTCATTAATAGCCTTAAGAACCCTGCCGTACATGGCAAGTTCATCATCGCTTAAGCTGCCTACTGTGGCATCCGAAGCAATCCTTACATTCTCGTTAACCTGTGCAACATCATTCATGCCCGATAAAACAACAGTCACTTCAGGATGATTCCATATCCAACGTAATCCCCATTCCGCAGGCGAACGCTTGGGAGTCATGGCATCAAACTCCTGCGTTGCCTTGGCAGGAAGATTATTAACCAGTCTTCCGCCTCGCAACGGCTCCATTATAATAATGGGAATATCCTTGGCCGCAGCATACTTGATTCCTTCTATACCTGCCTGGGAGTGCTCATCCACATAGTTAAACTGCACCTGAGCAAAATCCCAGTCATAAGCATCTATAAGTTCCTTAAATCTTACGGTATTGCCATGGAATGAGAATCCGATATTGATAATCTGTCCTGCCTGCTTCTTATCTTCTATCCAAGACTCTATGCCCAGACCCTTAAGTCTGTCAAAAGACGCCG
>JAEEGL010372195.1_pt1 | contig 14579 bp, 15 predicted proteins | sample 9134231 | NCBI WGS metagenome assembly JAEEGL01 (sample SAMN16246548, study PRJNA631951) | gut metagenome | biome: gut microbiome; feature: rumen; material: fiber-attached | host: Bos | place: Iran: Karaj | collected 2018-10
AATTCAGAACCTGATGATAGAAATATAAATAATGATACAAAAGTAGTCGGTGATGAAAAATATGGATATATAACTATTCCAAGTAATTGGACTAAGTTCTATGATACAGATGGTGATGATTCATTACAATATTCTTATGCTAATGCATATATTGTTACTTTAGATATTTTAGATGGACAAAACTCAGCAAAAACATATGCATCAAATTATATGTATAATAAACAAAATTCAAGCGAAGTAACAGGTGTAAGTGGGGCAACTATTACAATAGGCAAGAATAAAGAATATACAGCATATCAAGTATATATGTATTATCCAAGTGATTCAACGTATTTAGTAACCTATTGGTTTGAAGCAGAAGATGGCAAAGTTCATTATATTGCTCTAGAAGGACCACAAGAATTGAATGGCGTTAAAATGACAGATTACTTATATATAGCAGAAAGTTTTAGCTTAAAAAAATAAAATAGTAAGGTAAAAAAAATAATAATCTGCTTATTTATCAAAATACAATAAGAGTATTAATAATTATGTATTATATTATTTTAAAATGAACAATAGTGATTCTTCATTATTTAAAATAGAATTAAACTATAGGAAGGTGAATGTGTATTATGGGATTATTTAGCAAATTATTTCATGGCTATTATTATATAGTTGATGAACAAACTTTAAAAAAGTATTTAAATGAAGAACTTAACTTTTCATTAGAAAACAGACTAGAAGCCTCTGCAAATTTAAATATTTATTTAAATGGGGAAAAACATCATATTCAAATATGGAATTTTGCTGAGTCAAAATTGGAAAAAGAAAAAAATAAAGAGTTAATTATTTATTACGATAATGAAGAATATAAATCATTGGAAGATTTGTATAATTATAAATTAAATAACTTACCTGGTTTTTTTAAAATTGAATTAATAGATACGGATAATAAATTTTTAAATGAATATAAAAAAGCTCATCCAGAATTAAAAAATGAAAATTACTAAGGAACAGAAAATGAAGAATAAAGTATATGTATTTTTAAAAAGTGCTAAGACAAATGTATTTAATGATTCAATAGTTGTTAATGTTGCTGGCATAAAACAAGGAATAATAAAATCAGGAGAATAATTAATAATTAATCTAGATAGTGGTAATCATATACTTGAAATATATATGTATGATAAAAAGAAATAAAATATAAATAAATCTGAAGCCTTTTTAACATATGCTCCATCTTTCATCTATATAATGAAAGAAAAAATGATAAATTATATGCAATTTTAACTCTAATTGCTGCAATTTTGATATATATATTATTAAAGATATTTTTTTAAAATAAATAGGTGATTTGAAATGAAAATTAATAAAAAAGAAAGAAAATTTGTATACCCGTTAATACTATTTATACCAGTAGTTTTTACTTTTGTATTCATCAAAGATGAAGGAACTGGAGAAAATGAGTGGATAAAATGGATTGTTTTAACAATTACATGGATTGTTGCCATTTTATTGATTACATGGGCTGAATTAGATATGAAAAAAAGAAAAAGAAAGTAAATCATTTAGTATAATTGCATTTTTTAAAAATTGTTAGTAATAGAGTTCATTACTCATGCTATTAACAATTTTTTCTATATTCATTTTCATACTTTATATTATTTAATGCATCTATAACATAAAGTTATAAATTTAATTTGTTGTATAAAATGAATCTATTTTATTTATGCATTTATTAATTTTAACTTTATTAAAATTATAGAATTATATTATATTTTCATTCTTATAATGTTAAAATGATATTTCTAAAACATAAATAAAAACTAACCAATGGTTAGTTTCAAATCAATAATGGAGCCAATTAGTCGGAAGCTGCTAACTTCATTTTATTAATGATGCTAGCACGAAATAAGTTATATATCAAGTAACTTATAAAAAACTAGAGTTGTTTAAACTATTAAATATATTATTTACTAATACGTATTATTAACTAATACACGTTTATATTTTTTTTCCGGTTCTCCAACTGATAACAAATAACTTCTACTAGCAATATTATGTTCTTGTAAAATAGAAGTTTCCTTTTCTTGACCATCAAAACCATATGATGGAACATAGATATATTTTTCTTCTTTTAAAGCTAATAAATTATTATCCTTTGATTCAATTTTATACTTTTTTTCATATAACTCAGATTTAAGTAGCATATTATAGTCAGTTTTAACGTTTATATCACCTAACATGACAGAAAGTTTTTTTAATTTAGTACTTGATTCGTAAGCATAACTATCTAGCCCACCAGAAATTTTCTTTTTATAAATGGATTGACAAGATAAATCAAATGCCATATAAATTCCATACCATAAAAGTAAGTGACTAAGAGCATATTTAGGATCATCGAAATAACAATCTGCTAACCAAAGAGGAGTTACTATGGAATATTTTATTTCATTTCTTACTATCTTCATTGGGGTTAGTGGCTCATTAACATTTCTAATTGCATTAAAAAAGTCATAATTAATTAATAATTTCATATATATCGCCTTCCTGGCAGTGTATATTAACATACAATTTCTTATTTGTCAATAAAATAAGACTTATTCAATGGTGTAAAACAGTTTAATATAAATAAAAAAACTCTAACTTAATAGTTAGAAAAAAATACAATGCAAATAAAAAATTAATTATTATTTAATTGACAAAAATTAATATTCCATTTGCATGAAAATACCATATGAATAATTTAATTGATTTTATACTTTAAATTATTGAATGTATGTTATAATGACTATCAAGGGAGGATTATATGTTTAAAATAACAAATATTGCTTTTGGCGATTCATTATGTAACTATATAGAAAATAGCAAATTTTCTAAAAAAGATATTACAATTAAATTTTATGTCTTATTTTCAATCGGTAAAATAACTAATAATATAATTAGTTATAATGACGATTTTTATAATTTAATCAAACAACAAGGAATATATGAAATTAAGAAAAATAATAATTTGGAAGAAAAATTAAAATTATTAAATGATTCAATAAATAATAAACATAAAATCAGAATATGGACTACGCATAAACAAATAGATGCCTATTTAATGCTTTTATATATTTGCAACTATCTAGCTAATATTAATTATGATAATGTGTACGTTTTGTTTTCTGATGAACATGGCAAAGAATTTTATACACCATCTTGTATGGAAGAAAAAGAATTAGAAAAATTATTAAAATACGAACACAAATTAACCAAAAAAGAAATAAATGATTATAGTAAAGAATGGTTAAAGATAGTTAATGATAATTCTGATATGAGAATAATTAATAATAATAAGGTTGAATCGGTATCTTTTGATTATTATGATAATTTTATACTTGATAAATTAAAAGAACTTGGCGAACAAGAAAAAGGCAAATTAATGCATTGTTTAATGATTCCTTTTCGCATATATGATACCGTATCTTACTTTTTAGTAAATAGATTATTAAAAATGATAAATACTAATGTAATTAAAGATAAAGAATATAAACACTCTAAGTGGGATAATGCTTTTTATAAATTTAATAATTAAAAATAATTCCACACTCAATCACACTATTTTTTTATTGAATAATAAATGAATCATCATTAGCACTATGCCATTCAATAACTCCATAAGCATCATAAGTTGGATTGTATATTTTATGTTGTTTTAATAAATCTATATATGCCTGTATTCCACCATTTTTTTCAAACTTTTTTTCTTTTAAGTTCAACAAAAGTTGCAGAGTCATCATTAAACATGGTAAATATACCAATATTAAAGATTTTATTTTCATCCAATTCTTTATCTATAAAGCCATCTAAATGAGTCGGATTTAATGCAGCATATTATGAAAAGATATATAATCCTTTTACATTGTCAGCTTCAGTTTTTACATTATATTTGCCACCATATCTATAAAAATATTCTTTATATGTTTCAATTATTTCTGTTGATAAGGAAACATCACCTAAACAGTATATTAAATATTCAGCAGATTTTCTTTGCCTGTTTTCTTTGCCTGTCTGAAAGACTTCTTTCAAGATAAGTATTTAATTGAACGATTTCTTTCTCTTCAAAAAATTTACTCATTTTTCAAAACCTCCCTTCTTTTTAATATAAAAATACCCGTATCATCCTACAAATAAGGACGAATACGGGTATTCGCGGTGCCACCTTAATTTATTACTTAAAAAAACCATCTATATAATACATATGAACAATTTGTTATTACAGTAATCTCTTTCTTCAGTTCTAACAAACCTAGCAACATGGTAACGGATTGCTCTCCGGACTAGTCTACTAAGAAAATCTTTTTGGTAGTCTGCTCAGGAGTGTTCTTTCACCAAATGTTATTATTAGTTCACACTATACCTAACTCACTCAAATAACTAATTTGGGTACTTTTCTCCCTCAACACAATATAATCATATCATATTATGAATATATTGTAAAATTTCAATATTAAAATCTAAAATTATTATAATTCTTAGATTATATTTTGGATATAAATATGGTTCATTATAGTTTGCTTGTAATTAGAATTTAAGAGAAACAAAAAATATTCTTAACAGTAGAATGTTAAATAGTAAGTTATTGAAAAAGAATGCATTATATGATATAATAATCTTTGAAAGGAATTATTATAATGAATAGAGAATTAGCAGAAAAATTGATTGGAAAATGTATTACTATTGCATTAAGTGAATGTAAGGAAGGACAGTATCCCCTTGGAGCTATGGTAGTTGATGAAAATGGAGAAATTATTACTTCTTTATGTAGTAATTTAAATGAAGGCTACGATGTTTCTGCTCATCCAGAAATGGTAGCAATAAGACGTGCATGTGAAATAAAAAAGGATAGATATTTAAAAGGATGTTATTTGGTTACTACATTGGAACCTTGTCCAATGTGTACATCAGTTGCTATTTGGGCAAAGATGAAAGGAATTATATTCGGAGCTTCACAAAATGATGCTATAGAATATTCGAACAATCATCCTGAAAGTAAACTTTCATGGAGGCAAATAACTATACCGGCATCATATATTATAGAACATGGAACTCCTAGATTAGAATTGTATGAAAATGTTCGAGAAGAGGAATGCAAACAATTATTAGATGAAGAGTATGTTAAAACGAGAAAACGAATAAAATAAAATTATAAATAAGTCATTCTAGTCTTGGGCATTACTAACAAGATTGTGGCACAAGCAAATTTGGATAATGAGAAATAGAATCGAGACTAGATTTTGAAGTGAACCCCATATAGTTCACTTCAAAATCTAGTCTAATATTTACCGGTGATATAAAATGAACTATATTGACATTTTAAATAACAAAAAAGTAATTGAAAGTTATAATAAAATAGATGAAATAAATCCATATTCATTTAATCATGGACTTAAACATATTAAGAATGTTTGCAAAATAATGAATAAGATATGCAGTATACTTGACATTAATGGAGACGAAAAAGAAGCGTTATTGATTGCTTCAGCACTTCATGATATTGGTCAAGTTGATGGAAGGGAAGAACACGGGAAAAAAGCTAGAGACTTTTTAATAAATAATTTTGAATCTGAACTAAAAACTCAACCATATTATAGTTATATTTTGGATGCAATTGAAAAACATGATGATTGGTGCATTGTTGATAATTCTCTTTTTATGATATTAGTTCAATTTTGTGATAAAATGGATTTTTCAAAAGATAGACTTGAAGATAATTATAAAGACAGATTCAAATTTTGTTGTTACGAAAATATAAATAGAATAGATTTTATATATAATATTGATAATTTTGGGATAAATATTATTACAAGCAATGTTGAAAATTTTGCTGAAATGTTTTTAAAAGAAAACTTTTCTAAGATAGTAATAAATGCTGTAGAGGTATTGGCAAAGAAGCTTGATAGAAAAGTTATTATATTAAACAACAAAAAGCCTATAAGTATTGAGATAGAATAATAATATTTTTGGTCTTAATCTATGCTAATTTTATTTTTTTATGAGCATAAATAATTGTGATTTCAATTATAATTATTATTAAAAAAAGATGACTTAAAGTAATAAGCCATCTTTTTTTAGTAGATAAACGATTTAAAACAAATATAATTATTTTGAGGTAACTTTTTGATTTTCATTATATATATTGTCTTAATATCTCATCTATTTCTCGCCTAGACAATATAATTTTTCCATCTTCTGGAATTTTTATTCCTTGTTTTTCAAGAATTTCATCAAAAAATGTTATATCATAAATATTACAATTAAGTTCTCTATAATCACCTACAAAAATATCATCTTCATTAGGAATATAAATATATAGATAATATTCTATATCTTCATTTTTTCATAATCTAAAAAGAAATAAATATCTTTAAAGAATATGTTTTTCCATCCATTATTAAATATTTTGGATTTTCAAATTCATACTCATACATACTATAACCTTCTTGAGAAATATTATAATCAACACTCATTCTTTTTGCATTAGGACAGACTTATTAAGACAAAGACAAATTATAATTATATTGACTAATATATGTGATATAATTATATATATAAAGGTAAAAATATTATTACCGAAAATAAATAGCAATCATTTATGATATTTTGACGCCATTTAGTGGAGCGACTTAGATACGATATACGACCTTTAGTTCTTCTTAGTAATTTAATTATAATATATATTTAAATATTTATCAATATTTTGATGACGATTTTAATATTATAGACAAAATATTATATTTTTGATAAAATAATTATAGATAATAAAGAAGGTGTCTACATGGATAATTATGATAAATTCATAGGTAAACTTTATGATATATTGTTAGAATCTGATATCATAAGTTATGAAGATAAACCTAAAGACTTAAAAGAAAAAAAAGAAAGATTAGAAAAATATTTAGATAAACTAGATAGAGTACAAAGTAGAGCAATATCTAAAGAAGAACATGTAGATACTTTAAAGAATTTATATTATGACAAGTATATTATTAAACCTGAAAATATACCTGATGGTTATTTTAAATCACTGGAGAAAAGATATTTAGATGAAGGACATGGACATCATAATTTAGTTAATCCAGATAATGAGATAGATATAGATTTAAAAGAACAACATATAAATGTAATTATAAGAGAACAGAAGGATAGTTTAGATAGTTGGCTTAATTATTTCTTAAGTAAGGATTCTGATTATTTACCAATGTGGGCAAAAGTATGGGCATTTCAAGGAATGTTAGGTATAGGAAATTTGAATAAAGAAAAAGATGGCTATGGTAGAAGAAGTAATACGGCAGTTAATCCATTTGTTAGTTTAGATTCAGAAATACTTGGTAAGTGTGTAGAGTTAGTAAAGGAAACATTTGATAATAAAGATGTAAATGATAAAGAAATAGATAAATTAGTTGCATCAGGTAGTTTTTCTAAATTATATGGTAAATTACTTGCAAATAAAAAACAATTAAAGATAGATAGTAATGAAGGCATTTGGATTAAATATAATTATGAAACAAAAGAACAAGCTGATAAAAAAATAAAAGAAGGAAAAGAACCAGAATACCTAAAACTATATAATTCACTTCAAGGATTTAATACAGGATGGTGTACAGCCGGTAGTAAGGAAACTGCTAAACAGCAAATCTGTGGTGGTGGATCATACCAAGGTGGAGACTTCTATGTATATTATACAAAAGACAATAATAATGAATATAAAATACCTAGAATTGCCATAAGAATGAATAAAAATCAAATTGGTGAAATAAGAGGTATTGCTGAAAATCAAAATATTGAATCAAATATGGAGATCGTTCTTGAAGGGAAGTTAAAAGAATTTTCTGATGGTAAGTTATATCAAAAGAAAGTTCATGATATGAAAATGCTTACTGCGATATATGATAGTTATGAAAAAAGGGAATTAACAAAAGAAGAACTTGTATTTCTATATGAAATAAATAGTAAAATATTAGGCTTTGGGTATAAAGAAGACCCTAGAATAAAAGAAATAAAAGCTAAAAGAGATAAAAGGAAAGATTTATCATTTATTTTAAATTGTGAGTCATCGCAAATAGGCCTTACCGAAAATGATTTATACAAAAGTCAATTAAAATATTATGAAGGAGGCATTAATTGGTGGCCGGAATATGAAAAAATGAGCAAATTAGGCTTTAATTTTCCAGATTATATTGGTGGCTCGATATATTTGAGTGTATTAGATACAGGAAAAAGATTAAAACTACCTAAAAGTATTAGTGGTTCACTACAATTGTTTGATGTAACAACGGCAAGAGGATTAATTCTACCACAAAATATTGGTGAAGACTTAGATTTACCAGACTTGAATAAAGCAAATGGATTAATACTTCCTAAAAATATTGGACGTAATTTATATCTTTCAAATCTAACTACATTAAGAGGACTAACATTACCTGAAATGGTCGGAGGAAAAATCTCAATCGGACATAAGTCATATACACTTGAACAATTAAAAGAATTACAAGAACAAGAAAGTAAAAATATATTTAAAAAAGTGTTAAAAAAAATAAGCTATAATGAAAATGGCTTTGCTACAGGGATATTTACAATTACTTTTGTATTAATTATCACTGTTTTAAGTATTTTGTTAAGTGTTATATTTTTAAATAGATAAAAAACATAATGTTAATTCATTATGCTTTTTCTTTAGGGGATTGGGGATACCCCATAATACGTGAAAAGTCCTCGTGGGAGGAACTTTTCAGTGCTTGCTAATTATTATAGATAAAATTGTTATATTGACTTTTTAGATATAAATAATATATTATCGATGAATTTATTATCTTTAGTTAGAGGTCTTTCTATGATACCATCTACGAAAAAATGATTTTTAATTTGAGTTAAATAGTTAACAGTTTCTTCTTTGGAATAGAAATTATTTTGTAATTTTGTAAGTGATATTATTAAATAATCTTTCTCGTATTTAGTTAATCTTGATTCATCAATTTGTTCTTTATAGATAAAACCAATGTTATTATTTCTCAAAATTGAATATAAGTAATCAATATATTCTTTTGGATTTTTGTTGATAAATTGTTCAGTAAAAGTTATATTTTTAATATCAATATTATAATTTTTATCTCTTGTTATCTCTATTGATGACACTAAATAATTTAATAATTGTCTTTGAGATTTCTTATTTAAACTATGCCACATAAAAGAGAATTCTAATTTATTATGAAATAATATTTCATCATTCTTAACATAACAATCTAATTTATTTTGTAATTCAACTAAGTATTCTTTAGACTGATTATTTGGGTCTAGAGATTCTTTTTTCTTTCTTAATGTATCAATATCTTTCTTTAATTTTTCATTCTTTTTATTAATTATGTCGACATTTAGATTAGATTCTAAATATAAATCTATTAGTCTTTTTGATTGTTCTTCTAATTTAGATATTGATTTATCTATATTATCAATTTCTTTATTACTAGATGTATTGGCTATTATTAATTCATTATCAATATCATACATATATCTTGTTAATTCATCTAATAATCTAATTAATTTATTCTCAATTTTATCACAGTTATAATGATATTCTTTTCCTTCACAATTAGGATTTTTACATCTCAAATGAAAATATATTTTCTTACCACTAGATGTGTATTTATATGTTTGTGATGAAGATAATATCTTATTACAATATGGACATTTTACTAATGAAGCAAATAAATGGACATACTCTCCATGATTTGAATGTTTATTCTTTGTTAATGTTATTCTTGTTGCATTCCATGTTTCTATATCAATAATTGGTTCACAATATTTCTCAACTTTTAATATATCTTGTGGTTTTCTTTTATACTTTCCATATTCAAATGTACCTATATAAATTGTATTTTCAAGTATCTTTTGTACTCTTGCAGAGTGCCACTTTCCACTTTTTAAATAACAATTTTCTTTCTCTAAAATCTTAGCAATATTTCTAATTGAATGTCCTTTTTTACATAGTTCAAATACTCTTTTAACTGAACTTACTTCAAGTGGATTTATAACTAAATGTCCACTTTCTTTATCTCTAATATAACCAAATGGTGCTTTAGCTGGATGGATATGTTCTAGTGCCATTTCTTCAAGTGCTCGTTTAGTTCTTGCTCCAATTTCTTTTCTTTCTCTTTGCCCAAAGACTAAATTCATACCAAACATCATCTCACCATTAGCTGTTGTTATATCATAAGGTTCTAGTATTAATTCAATCTTAACATCATGTTCTTCACAATAGTTAAGTAGCCAAAATCCATCATAATTATTTCTAGTTAGTCTATCAGTTTTTATCGCTACAAGTTTATCTAATTTATGTTCTTTTATATCATTAAGTAGTCTTTGCATAGCTGGTCTCATTAAGTCTTTTCCAGAATATCCACCATCATCATAAACGTCAATAATATCATAATTATTTTTCTCACAATATTCTTTTATCATTCTTAATTGTGAATCAATAGAGTAGCCATTATCTCTTTGATCATCGGTACTAACTCTAACATAAATACCTGTTCTAATAGTCAATTTTTTCACTTCCTTCCATCAAAAAAACATTGGAACTAAACCAATGTTTCAAACTATTTATCTTTGATTAATTTAATTTTATCATTAATAATTATTTTGTCAATTGGTTTAAAATACTTTTTATTTCTTTTAAGGAATATTTCTTATTATGTTCTTTAATATAATAATTTTTGTTATTAATTTCATTAACTTGATATTCGTATATCGTTAGTTTAATAGGTTTTCTAATTATATAAACAGTCGGTTTAATAAACTTAAGGTTAGTACCATTTAATACCATTACCCGACCTTTATTTACCTTATATGAGACTTTATTAAGTAAAACGAGTATTTCCTTATTGGAATTAATTTGTTCTTCTAGAGTGAAATTAAGCATATTAAAAAGTTCTCCTTTCTCAAAGAAGAACTTCAGCTTTTATATAAAAGAAAACTACGATACTTTCGGTATCGTAGACTGTATCTAAATGGAGGGTATAATGAAAATTTTAAAAAATAATTTAAATTGTGAACTTAATATTAGAACCGAAAAAGATTTTCCTACAAAAGGAATCGAATTCATTGATATTACACCATTGATAATTCAAAAAAATGTATTAAAGAAAATTACTAATGCTTTTACAAAAGAACTTAAAGATAAAAATATTGATTATATTATAGCACCAGAAGCTAGAGGCTTTTTATTTGGAGCCTGTGTTGCCACAAAATTAGGTATAGGTCTCATTTCGGTTAGAAAGAAAGGAAAATTACCACCATCAACAGTTGAGAAAACATTTGATTATATAAAAGAATATGGTAAAGACACATTAGAAATTCCTAAATTAGTAAACGATAGTTATCAAGGTAAGAATTTTTATATTCTAGATGATATATATGCAACCGGTAATACTCACAGAGCAATAGAAAAAGCAGTAATAGATCTTGGCGGCAATGTTTTAGGAGTAGGAGTAGTACTAAATATAAAAGAACTAAATAACAATAAGGATTTATTTTCAATCATTGACATAAATGAATCATAAGAAAGCATATACAGAACATAAAAAAAGAACCATCAAATATATGATGGTTCGATTCATCTCAATGGAGCGATAAAGATACGATATACGACCTTAAGTTCTTCTTTGTAAATTTATTATATCTAAATTATTTTTAAATTACAATAGAAACATAATAAAAGATAGAGTGCTATTTTATACTATAAAATTTTTAATAATATATATAATCTATTTTTTTAATTTTAATGATAAAACGTTTACTGGTTCAGGTTCCTTTAAAAATTCTTTAATAGCAATCAAATTGAAATTAAAGCATTTTAACGTTTCTTTGTATAACTCATTTAATCCTTTGTAATCATATTCTTTTTCATCATTAATAGAACTGTGATTTGTTAATTCTGGAGAATTTACATAATCTAATATGCCTTCCAATACAAGTTGATCTTGATGTGCCGCAGCATAAAACATATTTAATGTACCTGTTTTTTCTTCTGTTACTTTTCCAAATAATCCAGTATAATTCATAATACTTCTGTCATTTGTAATCAAATCAATATAAGCATATAAATCTGGAAGTTTAATATATGAGTAATCATATGTAACATAATCACAATTATTTTCAGTGTGATGTACTATAGTTTCTGGAATCAACATTGCACTTTCATGTCTCTTTGTTGAATTAAAGAAAGAGATAACTCTTTTTTTAATGCTTCTTTCTGTAGCAGACCACTTAGTTATATCACCAGCTACTTGACAATGACCGATTGTAACATAACTATAATCTTTTAATTTTTCTAAAATTTCTTTCAACTTTTGTTTATCATAATCAACCGAATAAAATCTTTCATTAGTTTCACTTTTTTCAATAAATTTCATAAGTACCTCCTTAGTTGACTCTATATTATATCATTATTTTATGAAAATACAATATTTTCGGTTAATAATAATTGAATTTCAACCATAATTTCTATTTTTTCACATACAAAAAAGTGAAAAAAAATCTGACACACACTAGGTGGTCAGGTTAAAACACAAATGGGGCAATAAAGATGCGATATACGACCTTAAGTCCTTCTTTGTAATTTAATTGTAAACTATGTTTTATATTTTATCAAGGATGAAAAAAATAGTTATATTTCAAACTAATTTTTTTAATTATTTTGCTCTACCAAATGATTTTGAATTTTCATCTATACCATTGTAAAATTTCTCAATGCTTCTTTGCAAATCTATTATTTCTTGTTGACCTTGCTTTGTAGCTTTGTGTTTATTTAGAATATCCTGATAATTTCTACAATATATTGCTCTTTTTAAACCATGACTTAACCCTTGTGGCGTTGGAGAGCCATAAGCAATATCATATCCAAGTGAACTACACTTAGAAAAATTTGGATACTCAAGTAATGATTCAATTGAAATTGGACCATCACTCATTAAAGCTCCATCATGAGAATAATAAAAATCATGTGCTTCATTATATTTAAATCCAGCATTTAACAATTGTGCATGCCAAACTTGTTCCTGTTTTAAATCTCTTTCTTGAGTTTTTATAAAATGTCCAGGCACTGTTTCTTTGTTTATATAAGCTTTTTGTTTAGGATAAAATCCATAAATCATAATTTCACCTCAAAATAATTATAACATAAAATTGTAAATTTTAAAATATTTTACACTATCATTATTTCCATACTTGTTGAAATATAAAGGGAAATATGCTATTATTAAAATAGAGAAAGGAGTAGAAATGGAACAAAAAAAAAAGAAAAACGGAGTCAATTTATTACTTATATTTATTATTGTTATTTTAGCATTGTTATGTGTACTATTTGCTACTGGAACTGTTAGTTTCAAATCAAATGAAATAACTAATGAAGACAAAAATGTTGACAGCTGGAATTCAGTTGTGACAGTTAAAAGTTTTGAAATTGATAGTGCTAAAGTTGTTAATGCTCCAAATTATCATATGGCTGTTGATGGAAAATTTGTTTTAGAAGGAAATTACGATGACTATTTAAATGTTGCCTTTTATGGATATTGCTTCGATGTTGATAACAATAAATATAATATAATGGCTCCAAGCATTGGGCACAAGTACGATATTGGCGAAAATCGTTTAGATGCGTCAGAAATGCTTGAATACGACTATGGAAAACAATATGATATTTACACAGATAATTCAGATAAAAAAGAATGGAAAGAAATTAAATTTAAGTCTTGTTACTTTAATAGGATGACAACGACTGTATTAAAAAATGGTAAATCATTACAACTTTCTGAAGAAATCAATTTTAATAAAACATTTAATTAAATCTATTGAAAGAAGAAATTCTTTCTTTTTTACTAGATAATTATAAAATTATGTGATATATATGTAATAGATGGCTGTTGCGAGGTGTTTTATGACATTAAAAAACCCAAACATTTGTGGTGTTAGGGTAAAACATCAATGGAGCAACTTAGATACGATATACGACCCCAAGTTCTTCTTTGTAATTTGATTATATAAAAATAATTCAAATTGGGCAATATGTTTAATAGTGTTATTTTTTATCTATATTTATCTTTAATGATAAATAGTTTTCAGTTTTAATGAGTTGACAAAAAAGTAATTGTTAATTATAATACATCTCATATCAGAAAGGGGGAATAAATATGGTCCATATATATGAAAAAAAGCCAATTACGTATGATAATGAGTATGGTATAGAAGAGATAACTAACCAAGATGTTTTTAAGAATGGTCCATGCGTAATCGTTATATTAGGACAAACTTGTTTTTTAAGCAGCGTAAATGGCGCAATGCGCCTTGTTACAAATTTAATCAATCAAAACATTGATGATTCTTATGAACCAAACAAGAGAGTATTTGGTCTTGGATTCGGAAATCTCGGAATTGGAAGTTTTTTCGGAGAATATGGAGAATTTTCAGAATCTAGTCCCACAGACGATGAATTAGAAGAATTTGTTAATACATATTTCTTACCATTAGTATCAATCAATAATGATAGAATAGATACG
>JAEEGL010569899.1_pt1 | contig 14579 bp, 5 predicted proteins | sample 9134231 | NCBI WGS metagenome assembly JAEEGL01 (sample SAMN16246548, study PRJNA631951) | gut metagenome | biome: gut microbiome; feature: rumen; material: fiber-attached | host: Bos | place: Iran: Karaj | collected 2018-10
AACGCAGTATTCATCGGACGGCTCAAGACGGGATGCAAAATGGAAGTGGTATGCAGCCTGATGAGAGCGGGCACTGAGAAGAATCTCGGGAAACTGGAACTGACTGACGATTTGGAGGTGAAACTGTATGACAGGGGATCCAAATAGTTTATGGAAAGGACGTACCGGGTTGTCAAAGCCAGACTTAAGGAGCCTCGCGACACCACGCGCAGCAGTGCCAAAGGGAAACTCCCTCGGGTTGAGAACGACATATGTTTCATCACCAACGACTTCGATCTGTCCCCACTAGAAATCGCGGAGGCCTACTGCAGACGTTGGGACATTGAGGTCTTCTTCCTCTTTCTGAAACAAGAACTCAATTATTCGCATTTCCTTTCCATGAGTGAGAACGGACTGCGCATCATCCTGTATATGACACTTATCACTGAGGTAATGATATACAAACCCAGAAATGGAATGGGCTATTCGGAGGCCAAGTTCTCGTTCCGTATAGAGATGTCAGACTACATCATGGTACTGGGCATATTCCTACCCGGTGGTGATACCTCGAAATACGTCCATCGCTAAAAGATTCGAGACAGCGTATCCTCGGTACCTTACAAATCTTTCGACCTCTCAAGGTTAGAAACCCATTCGGTCAGCCCCGACACCATTCCGGCCATTCTGTTGGGAAAGGCCATTGCCGCTCTTCCTTCGCTCGTTATTCCTCAGTTCTCTAACATTTGTTCCTCATTTCTCTAAGGTTTATTGGATAAATGATACAACAAGGGAGGGCGAAGAGAACGGGAAGGAGCGAAGAGAGGGTGGAGATGAAGAGAACCAAGCCGAAAAGATAGGGGAGGGGGAAGGAAACGCCCCTACTACTTGTGAGCGGCGGCGCAGCCTTCAGGCTGCGCCGCCGCTCCGCTGTTGACTGGGCTTCGCCGTTCCGGAAATAGGCCATAATGCAAGGGAAACTCGTTAAAAAAATATAAAAATAAGGCTCCGGGGGTATCCAAAACGGGGGCAAACACTCTATATAGAAAACCGGTATTGCATTGTGTGGAAGAGGTGCGTCGGTTGTGTGGGTTTGATGTTGCGGAAAGTGATGCCGAAAAGGTGCCTTTTATAAAATAAGTAGGTCATGAAGAAAAAAAAGTTGATGAATCGGATTTTATTCGTAAATTTGTAGGCTCGAAGAATCCACATTTGAACCTAAAAATGTGGCGTTTTTCGGCATGTAAATAATTGTATATGAAATAATAATAATAGTGTAAATATGAAGAAAAGATTTTTCCTCGTTGGACTGATTTTTGCGTTGTCGACGCTTGTTTCGCACGCACAAATCTACGAAATGTACAGCCAGGACTTTGAGACGGGCACCCCGGTCACCTATACGCCGAAGGATGCCGCTCAGACTCCGGTACAAACGACTATTGTGTCTGGTGGCAGCAGGGCTATTAAGCTGATCCACACGCAGGGTACGGACGAGTGGTTTGAGCTGGATACGCTCGACTTCACGTCGAATACAACGCTGCGTTACTTCACGTTGGAGTTTATGCATATTGCATTTATCAACCCTGGACAAGTTCCTTCGCCCGAGCGTGGTTCCATTGCCAATGTGGAGGTGAAACGCCCCAACCAAACCACCTGGATACCGCTGAACAGTTCGCACTATAACATGACCGATGGTGGGTCGGCGGATTTCCCGTCAGATGGATGCTTCCATCAGCGTTCCTATCTCGACTGGCGTACCGCCGCGGTCAGCAATACCATGTGGAAAAAAGAACGTTTCGATTTGGAGCAGTTCATCAATCCAGCAGCTCCGACCGATAAGAAACTGCAGGTACGTTTCCGCATTTGCCAAAGGGCATCGGCAACGGCCACGGATGGCTGGTATGTGGACGATATCAAGGTCCGTGCCTCTACCCAGGCCATTGTTACCCCCACCATCAATATGCTTGCCTTCCCCGACATCTCGGCCTATCCCAGCAGCCGAGGCGCAAAAATAAAACTCAAGGCAACGACCACTGTCGTTCAAGGTATCAACAGAGACTCTCTCTTTGTGGAATACCGGGTTGGCTCCAGCTCGACGGTTGAGCGTGCCTACCTCCATCCCACAGGTGTGGCAGATGAGTATGAAGGCCGCATTCCTTTCTTTGGGTTCGACACAGTGATTAGATACCATGTAGTTGTGCAGGACTCCACTACCAACCACAACACGGCCTACTATCCGAAGAACAGCAACCAGTGGGTTAGTTTCAGGTGTGTGCGAGGCAGGACTTTCACGAGTCGACCAGGAGGGACGCAAACCAATAGTGTGCTGATACCCTTCCCGAGTTATGCTACAAACCGTTCGCAGTTCATTTACGACAGTACAACGATGGCCGAAATGGGATACGGCCCTGGTTACATCAAGAGTATGCAATTCTTGGTTAACACCAACACTGTTAATATGCGTCGCAGACGATTCCAAATCAGAATGGCAAACATGCCAAATTCCTATCAGGTGTTATCGACAGACATGTCATTCGTATCCACACCGATGCAGATTGTCTATGATTCGGCTCTCTTGATGGAGCAGTGCGCTCCGGGCTCGTACAAAATGATTAATTTGCAGGATACGTTCTTCTATGCCGGCAGTGATTTGGTTGTGCAGATTCTGTATGAGAATTCCACTAACTTGACGGCTACTTCTATTAAGCATATCCCCGCCCCGACCAATAAGATGACGCTCTTTGTGGAGGGACAAGATGCCGCAATGAACGACTCGCCCTTCGGCAGCAGTACTAATTTTAACGGAGGTACCACAGCTCCTACCCGCCCGTGGGTACAATTCTTTGAGACGAAACATTTGCCGTTGATATACGACTGCGGTGTGTCGGCACTGGCATACCCGAGCTACGACCAGCCTTGCAACCAGGGCACCGACTCTGTTGTTGTGTGGCTGAAGAACTTCGGCGTAAGCCCGATGCACGGTGTGCGCATCTGGTACCGCATCGACAACCAGCCTCCGGTCTATCATGACTGGACGGGTGTGCTGAATAGCGGAGACAGTGTGCGTGTGCACCTCAACGACAACCAGATGTTCACCGTGGGCTATCACACCATGCGTGCATGGGTCGACGACAGCATCACGGTCAACAATGTGCTGTTCCGCGACCATGAACCCTACAACGACACCTCCTTCGCTCCCTTTGCCGCTTGTGACGGCCCCTACCACGGGGTACGCACCATCGGCAACAGCACGTCGGACCACTTCACCTCGTTGGAGAATTGCTTGTATGTGCTGAGCCGCTGCGGCATTGACGGCCCCTTGACCATCAAGATGCCCGCAGGCAACTATGGTGTCACCACGTTCCCCTATATTCCGGGCACGTCGGCTACCAACCGTGTGACCTTTGAGCCCGCCACGGCCAACAGCGTGGTCACCTTCCGCCGGCCTCACGGTGGTGAGGGTGCCATCACATGGATTCCCTCGCTGGTAAACCTTGAACAGGCCCGCGGCATCCATTTCCGCAATATCCGTTTCGTCAACGGCAGAAACTCTGACAACGCATGCCTCGTTCTGGCCAAGTTGGGTGAAGGGAGTAACCACTGCTTGTTTGAGAACTGCCAGTTTGTGGACAGCAACACGGTGGTTTCGTCGGGTGACGCATTGATTATGGTGAATGATGCCGACTCGGTGACGGTGACCAACTGCATGTTCTATGGCAGTGAAATTGGCGTGGGATTCAGAGGTAACGCTCCCGATAACCGCGCTGGACACAACGTGATTCAATTTAGCACTTTCAGAGAACAGGTGAACACCGCCATCAGTGTGGTGAACCAGGATGGGGTGCTGGTGGACAGCAATATGGTTTACGATGTGCGCACCAATGCCAGCTACACGGTGTTGGGACAACATATATATAATGGTAGCCGCATCACCCGCAACAAGGTGTACTCCACCAAGGGTGCAAGCTGTATCGGTGTCTCCGACATCCACGGCACGGCTAACAATTATTCTATCGTTGCCAACAATATGATTGTGTCGCTGTTTGACAACACTACTAATATGTTGACCACGCCGCTGAACATCATCCGCGGTTCATACGTAAAGGTGGTCTTCAACTCGGTGCGTATGAACTCGCCGGAATTTGTCAACGTGGCAGCCGCCACCTTGGGTGGTGATACCATCAGCAATATCTACTTCCAGAACAATGTCATCACCAGCTTCGATACCACAAACTATGCGTTCAACTATATGCCTGGTGACAATGCTTCCACCATGCACATCGACCACAACTGCTACTATTCAAAGAGTGGTGTGCTGAACAAGATGACGGGTATCAGCTATTTCAACCTGAACGGTTGGCGCAACGCGGTGCCGGGCGACCAAGGTTCTGTCTCTGGCGATCCTGTCTTCACCAACGGTTCTATTTGCGACCTGCGTTCGTTCAGCGACCTGCTCCGAAATGTGGGTACTCCTGTCCCCGAGGTTACAATCGATATGTTTGGAAGCCCACGTAATGCGACCTCTCCCAGTATGGGTGCTTACGAGGTGTCCGTCCTCGCCATCGACTTCTCTCCTGTCGAGTTTGTGACTCCGATGCCTGACTATTGCGGTGCCCCGGCCTCTATTCCTGTCGAGGTGGCAATCCGTAATACGGGTAACGGAACTTATACCTACAACGCCACTACCCCGATTACCGTATACTACAGTATCGACAATGGCCCGCTGCAGAACTTTGTGGTCTCCCGCAACTGCGGCCCGATGGATACCATCCATTTCCTCTCCACGCGCACCATGGCTCTGCCTTCCGGCCCCAACAATACCGATAAGACATACAACATCAGATGGTGGGTGAAATGCACGCTTGACCCCGACGACATGAACGATACGGCTAACTATACAGTCCTGTCCCGTTATGCCGCCCCTGCTCCCACAGCCATCAACCAGAACGTCCCCTACTTCTCGACAGCAACCATCACCCCCACGGGTGGCATCAACACGTGGCCTGTCAACTACTATACTTCGGGCAACGGACGTGTGCAGCGCAGCGGTATCTCCTGGTATCGTAGCATGGACGACTCCGCCGCCTTCTTCTATGGCCCTTCCTACACCACTGATCGCCTCTATCACGACACCACTTTCTATATCTCACAGAAACGTAATCTCCCGTTGGTGAAGATTACTGAGGTACAGGTGAGCCGTGCACCCACCGCTGTGGGTGTTACCAACCCCCTGCCGTCCTATATGCATGCCCAGACCAATTTCGCGCTTGAATTGACTAACGTGGGCGATTATCCGGCCAACCTTGAGGGCGATTCAATCATCATTCTGCAGTCGAATGCTGCTGCGAAGATTTGGGTCCTTCCCAATGTCACCATCCAGCCGGGTGCCAATCTGGTGCTGCAATATAAGAGCAACAACACTCCGTCTGACTCGACACGCACTGTCTTTGCTCCCTCAGCCTCCATTGCCACCCCGGCATACAATGCCAATTTCGCTATCATCTACCGCGATGGAAACGGTATCGCTGATGCTGTTCCTTTCAATTCAGTTATCACCGCTACTTCCCAACAGGCCATCACTTGGGGCAACCAGCAAGTGCCCGCCTCCGTATGGCAGGGTTCGGCCATCAATTTGGCTCAGGGTGCATGCCAGGTGACACCCCCTGTCAACACCCCCACGGCTGGTGCCCGTCGCATTTCCTGGCCCACCAATGCCACCAATGCTTCTCCAACCGCTACCGCCACCCTCTGGCAAGTGGCCACCAACGCAACCCCCATGCATCTCGGTGAAACGGAGTCGAATCTTATCCGTTATTTCGACAACGGGTGCGACGGTCTGCGTTCTCAGGTCAGTCTGCATATCATCAACAGACCCTCCGTCGACCTGATGATTGACAATCTCCAGATGGCAGAAGGTTGTAACCTTGACACCGCCGAGACCATCACAGTCGACCTCCACAACTATGGTAATCAGGACGCATCCTCGTTCGTGGTGAACTATAGCCTTGACGGCGGTGCAACTACCGTTTGCAGCGACTCCATCAGTGGTCTTGCCGCGGGTGCTCTTCTCACCCACACCTTCTCTGCCACTGTCAACATGCACAGATCGGACGATACAACGTTCCGTGTGTTCGCATGGATTGATGCTCCCGCAGCCGACAGCTATAACGTCAACGACACCGTGAGTGGCGAATTCCTCTCCCGCTACACTCCCGAGATTCCCATTGTCACCACGCCTGTCACCACCGACTATAATACTCGTCTCACCCTTACTGCCGGAGGTTTGAATGGGCACACCGGAACCATCTGGTACGATGCCCGCCACGATGTGGTAGACACCAACCAAGGCAGCTATCTCACTCCCATTATCTATCACCCCGACACATTCTATGTTCAGACTATTGGGTTGGTTGACGATCCCAGCACCCACGTTGGTAATTTGGCCACCTCGTCCAACAACAACTTCCCCTCGCCTTACAATCCCAAGACCCGCTATGTGAAAGAGCAGTACATCTATACGGCTGAACGTATCAATGCTGCCGGTCATGGCGCTGGCTACATCAGCTCAGTCTCCTTCTACCTGGAATCTTTGGGCAACAACGTCAGCTCCTTCAACTTCTCCTACTATAATATCAGCATGGGCACTACTACCCAGTCAACCTTTACGAATCAGGACTTCCTTTCTGGCTTGACTCCTGTCTACAGCGCAACCAACCTCTCGTTCAATGCTTCGAACCTCGGTTGGGTGCACCATAAATTGGACACTCCCTTCTATTGGAATGGCACCTCTAATATCATCGTTCAGGTGGTTCGTGCACTTGATCAAGCTGGTATGAGCGGTGGTGCCAGCACACGCTTTACCGCTCAACCCAACACGGTAATCACCAAGCAGAATGCCAACACCGACCAGACCGCTCAAGCCAACGGTTCACGTGGTGGCAACCTTCCTGACATCACCTTTGGTTTCCTTGAACCTCAGGGTTGCTTAGGCCCCGAAGCCATGATTCGTATCAATGTTACCAACGTCCCCGACACCGATGCCACCATCGTTTGGCCCGCTTCGCTTGACACGTTGTCGCTCACCTCTTGCGATTCGTTGGACCTCAGCGTCAAGATTGACAACCATGGTAACAGCAGTATCAATAACTACACGCTCCGCTACAGCATCGACGGTGGTGTTTGGGGAGAGACCACGGGCACTGCCAACAACCTACCCTTGGGCTATCAGCGTGAAGTCCATCTGTTGCGAGCCATGCTCACTCCTGGTCGCCACACCGTCACTGCGGTAATCCATATCCCCGGTGATTCTATCACTTCCAACGACACCATCCGCCGCACCTTTAACATCCGTTTCTGTGCTGGCAATTACATTGTGGGTTCCTGCACCGGCAGCATCTATCCAACCCTTGCCGCTGCCATAGACACCCTGGTTAATGCAGGTGTGGATGGTCCTGTTATCTTTGAACTTTGCAACCAGACCTTCGAGGGTCAGGTCAACCTCAATCGTCCGATTTCCGGCATCAGTGCCACGAACACAGTCACCTTCCGCACCATTCCTGGCTCAGCTGCACAGGCAATGATTCTCCATACACCCACCAATGCCAGCAACCATGTGCTCCTCGTCGAGAACGCCAGCTACATTACCTTCAATAACATTTATTTCTACGCCAACTACAATACGGGTAGCAATAACAATGTCTTTGCCAACGCCATCAAGGTCAACAACTGTGAGTCCGTCCGCTTCATAGGTTGTACAGTCCGTTCCAAGAAGACTACTGGTAGCTCAACCAATGCCAACCTCATCCTGTTGGGCAACAACAACCACTTCATCACCATTGACAGTTGTGTACTCGACAGCGGTTACTATGCTATCCGCACCATCGATAATGCCCATAGTGACAATATCAACATCCGCGAGAACATTATCACCGACTTCTGGTTCCAAGGCATCAACATCCGTAACACCGATACTCTCAACATCTACCACGACAGTATCCGTGCCTCCAGCCCGCAGCCCTCAAAGCCTCTCACGGCCATCTATGTTGCCAACGGCCAGCGCGTCAGCATCCAGCGCAACTCCATCTACCTCATCGACCAGCGCAATGGCGGTAAGCGAGGCATTGTGGTCAACAACTGTAAAGGTACCAATATCGACCGTGTTGCCATCTACAACAACATGATTTCTCTCGGTGCTACCGCCACCGCCCAACTTGTCTCCTCTGGCATCTGGGTCGACTCCCTCTGCCGTTACGTCAATGTTTATTATAACACTGCCTCCCTTAATTGTGGTACCAAACAGCCCACCACTTGCTCCTTCCGTTGCCAGAACTCGTCCAATGTCCATGTGCTCAACAATATCTTCGATAACCAGAGCCAGGGCTATGCTTACTATGTGGCCATTGACACCTGTGTCTCCAACTCGAACTTCAACGTCTACTACTCCAATGCTGAGCCCAATCCCAATACCGGCGTACGTTTCTTTGCACACTGGGGTGGACACGACTGCCAGACACTCGACACACTGAAACTCTACAACAGCCGAGACAACAACTCCAAGGAGGAGGTCCCCTACTTCTTCAATCAGAATTGTCTCTATCTTACCCTTGCCCAGTTCGCTGGCGATGCACAGTACAACCCCGATGTCACCACTGACGTCTTTGGCAAAATCCGTCCGCAGATTCCTGCACCTACCATTGGCGCTTACGAGTTCCACCGCGTTGCTCACTCCATTGCCATTGCCGAAATCGTTGAGCCCAAAATGCCTGCCATCACCACTGGTGCCAACCCCGAGGTGTTCAACATCGAGACCGACTCCATCATGGTGCGTGTCCGCTTCTACAACAACGGTGATGCTCCCGAGAGAAACGTGACGTGGTATGCTTATACGTCCGATGTCTTCCCGCAGCCTCGTTCCGAGACTCGCACCATCGACCTCCTGCCCCTCCGCACCCTGCTTGAGGACAGCGTCATGCTCCCCTCGCCCATCGGCATCATCGACACCCAGAAGGTTGTTGTCGTCCTTCAGATGCCTGCTGGTGTCACGGACAACCATCCTCAAGACAATATCGACACTGCTGAAGTCTTCCTCTATCCTGCTTACGACCTCCAGCTTGTCTCCATTGCCCTCGACAGCACTGTCAACCCGCTCCACTGCCGCATGTATCAGGTGCCTCTCCGCTACACCATCCGCAATGTGGGTAAGAAGGACTTCCCGGCCGACTTCCAGTTCAATCTGGGTTACGACTACTATGCTCAGCAGTCCGGCTCGCAGACCCTGCCCAGCTTCCCCAACATCCCTGGCGCAAATAACCTTGATGTCCGCTCTTTCGGTGCTCTTCTGCCCGTCGGCATCACCACTGAGATTGTCAACACTGCCGACTCGCTCATCCAGCCCAACCTCTATCCCACGGGCTATATCGGAGACATCACTATCAAGCTCCGTGGCTTTATCCATCACCAGTATGACCAGAAGCCGCTGACCGATACTACCAACTACATCAACATCACCTCCAACCACACGCCCGAGATGCCCATACCTCACGACACCATGGTTGACTACGGCACCTATGCCAACTTCTGGGCTACCCAGAACGCCAACCGCACCATCCGTTGGCATCGTGACACCGTCAGTGGCAATTTCTTCTACAACGGTAACAACAACTACGGACGTTCTACCCACTGGAGCTCTACGCCGCAGTACTTCCACGACTCTGTCTACTATCTCAGCTGCCTCAGCACCCGCAACTGCACCAGCTACTATTCGCAGATCAACGTCGGCATCAACCCGCCGCTGAACTACGATGTCTCCATCTCCGAGGTCCGTTCGCCCAGAGGGTCAGGCCGTGTCTATCTCGAAAAGGATACTGTCACCCTCCGTGTGGCCAACTACGGCAGCCAGCCCATCTCCAACATACCCATTGCCTTCAAGTTTATGAATGCCAATGGTCGTGTCACCTATCTCGAAGTCCACGACACTGTCCGTGCCACCATTCCTGGCCGTATTGGCGACAATGTCTCCTACTACGACTTCTCCTTCGACACTGCTCTCCTCCAGATAGGCCAGCCCCTCACCAGTGTCAACTTCACGCTCGATGCTTGGGTCTACCATCCCGATGACCAGCAGCGTGGCAACGACACCCTCCGTTATGTCCACAACTTCCGTTCGCTGTCCGAGGCAATCTACGATTCCATCAATCGGTATGCACCTTCAGGCGTCGAAGGATTCGACATCTCCAGGGTCTCCTTCAACGAACTTGACAACATCATGCCCGACATGATTGGCTACGACAACCTCTGGCTGGGTAACTACAACCCCAACCAGGCCGAAATCCCCACGCTCTTTGTCCGTCGCGGCACGCATGACACCCTCACTGTTGAGGTTGCCAACAACATGGATGAGATGGACTCCTCGACTGCTGCCAGCCTATGTATCGTCATCGACTACAACCGCGATGGTGTCTACGATTTCGAGGGCATAGAGAATATCACCAAGAGCACCGGTGGTCTTACCGTCTATGGTGCCAAGGTCCGCAGCCGTAGGGAGTTCAAGATGCCTTACACAATCCCCGATGCCGCCCATTATGGCTATATGCGCATGCTTGTATGGGTTGATGCAGACTCCACTGCCTACATGAATGGTGGCATCCATCGTGCTGCCGCCCATACCAATGGCCAGATGCAGCAGTATTTGCTCTTTGTCCAGGAGGATGTCGAACTCGACTCTGTCGATGCCGCTCTCACCCGTGTGGTGAGCCCCCGCAACAACATCGTCACTGGCAACGAGCATTATGTCAACATCATGCTGGCCAACAAGGGTCGTAGCGTACTCACCTCTGCCAACATCAGCTACAACTTCAATGATTATAACAATCCCGAACAGGCGGGTGTCATCCATTGGACCGGCAATCTCGAGCCCGGCATGAGCACCGTTGTCCGTCTGGATTCTATCAACTTCTACGAAGGAACCACCGACCTCCTCTGCTTCGTCAATGTCGATGGCGACACCTTCCACACCACCAACAACTACCTCCACTATCGCTACCACCGCTTCTATGTCGTCCAGCCTCGTTTCATCGACAGCTTCGACCAGGACATCAACAAGTGGTACATCCCTGCTGGCTACAATGCCTACACGCGCAACTACTTTGAGCGTGGCATCCCGGCCAAGTCCAACATCTCCTCGGCCTACTCTCAGCCCAACGCCCTTGTCACCAGTTGCACCGAAACCATTGTCACTGGCAAGCGTGGTAACCGCAGTGTGGCCTACACGCCCATCATCAACCTCCGACTCATCAAGGCGGATACCATCGAGTTCCTTCTCTCCAAGAACATGGCCGAAGGCAGCTTCCTTAAGATTCAGTACAAGAACTATGAGAAGCGCTGGGTAACCCTCGACGATATGGGTGCGCGTTGGTCTGCTCCTCGCGAACAGAATCCCAGCTGGTATGATGAACAAGATGGTTGGACTGGCAACACGCAGCCGGGTGAATACACTCGCGTCGTCCTTGCCACCAAGCCCAATAGCGGTGACTTCTGGCAGGATCTCCAGTTCCGTTTCGTCTACACCACTCCCACCACCACCTCCGCCTCTGCAAGCTTTGGCGATGGTGTAGCCATCGACAACTTCAAGCTTGGTCGTCAGCAACGCGACATTGATGTCGGTGTTACGGCTATCACCTACCCCGTTGCACCGCAGTTTGGCCAGACCGTCTATCCGCGTGTCATCATCCACAACTATGGCTACGACTCCATCTCCAACTTCATCGTCAGCTACATTCCTTACGGCTCCTACCTCTCGCGCGAAGCCCATTGCGAGCAGGGTATCAGTCCTCTCGGCGATATTGAGTTCGAGTTCCCCGACCCGTTCATCATCACCAGCAACTATCCCGACACCTTCCAGCTCAAGGCCTTCACCGATGTACAGCTCGATGTTTATAAGGATAACGACACCACGGTTTCCACTTTCGGTCTTGCACCTCTTGCCCACGACCTCTTCCTCCACGAACTCCTCTCGCCGCTCACCAGTGCCGTTGCAGGTGACAGCCTCGACATCACACTCCGCCTCCGTAACTTTGGCCAGCACGAGATTGAGGACTGCGACGTCTTCTATGTCTACAACAATGGCGATACGATTGCGGAGCACATTCACTTCCCAGACTATTTAGGTCGTAATTTCGCCTCCAACGAGTATTTCAACTACACCTTTAAGCATCGTGAACGTGCCACAATGGGTGTCATGGACCTCGTCACCTGGTGCAAGTATTCCAACGATGTCTACCTATACAACGATACCATTTCACGGCAAATCGTCGGTATGTCCTCCATTGTCGATGTCCGTGCCACTGCCGGTATTATCGACACTCGTGACCAGACCAAGATTCGTATGGGTATTGTTGTCGACAATGTCGGAGCCCGTGTGGTCAACGATTTCGAAGTTGGTTGCTACTGGGATCGTGACCCGGCCAAAACCCAACGTGTGGTCTTCCACCGTGCCGAAGGTCTGCCTGCCGGTGGCCACGCTGTTGTTTACATCGTGGACACCCTCTCGGGTCGTTCCGCTCCGTGGGAGTATCTCACCGTTTGGGTCAATGTGCCCGACGATGTCAACCCCCGCAATGATACTTCCTCCATTGTCACACCCCTTTCCGTCGACATCTCATACAAGAAAATCCAGATTGAGGAGAATCGTACCGACTCCTGCCGTGTCCGTGCTGTTATTTACAACGGCGGTGTGATTCCCTACGTCAACCTCCTCACCCTCTTTGCCACTATCGATGGTAAGAAAATCGAGACCACAATGCCGAAATACTCTTGGCAGCTTGACCCAGGCCACACTATCCACCGTGACTTCATCGACAAGAACACTGGCAATCTCATCAAGATTCCCAAGAAGCCCAACCGCGAGTATAAGGGTGTCGGTACCATGCGTCAGTCCAACCCCGACGATAATCCCTCCAACGATGAAACCACAATCATCGAAGTGGTCAACTACTTCGAAGGTGTTCCTCTGGCCGAAGACGCCGACTTCATCCTCGAACAGAACTACCCCAACCCCTTCGACGGTACCACCCGTATTGAGTTCTTCCTGCCTTATGGTGGCAAAGCGCGCTTCTTCGTCAACGACCTTGTGGGTCGTACACTCTACGAGTCCACAGCCGTCTATGAGCAGGGCCGCAATACCATCTCCTTCAACAAGGATGGTTTGTCCGCGGGCGTCTACTACTACGGTATTGAATACAACGGGCAACGCCGCATGCACAAGATGATTGTCAAGTAAGTTGCTCCAACAATTCATATCCCACGTCACTCAGCAGCACCTCTTCCCTACAGGGCAGCAGGTGCTGCTGGCCGTTAGTGGGGGCATCGACTCCGTGGTCCTTGCCCACCTCATGCACTCGGCTGGCTATCCCTTTGCCGTAGCCCACTGCAATTTTCATCTACGCCCCGTCGACTGCGACCGCGACGAGGCCTTTGTCCGCGCCCTTGCCGACCGCTATCAGGTCCCCTTCCACGTCGCCCAGTTCGACACCCTCGCTCATGCTGCCACCCATCGTCTCAGCGTCGAGGAGGCGGCACGAAACCTCCGTTACGACTGGTTCCGCACCCTCTGCCAAACGCATGGCTACCCTGCCGTACTTACTGCCCACCACCGCGACGACGCGGCGGAGACCTTTTTCATCAACCTTCTTCGCGGCACCGGTCTCTCCGGTCTCCACGGCATCCTGCCCGTTCAGGGGCTTGTGGTGCGTCCGCTGCTCCCCTTTGGGCGCACCCAGATTGAGGACTACGCACGCAGCAATGGTCTCGACCATGTCGAGGATGTCACCAATGCCTCGCTCATCTATCGGCGCAACCAGGTTCGCCACACCTTGCTGCCCCTGTTGCGACAGCTCCAGCCTTCGGCGGATGCTGCTTTGGCCAACACCATAGCCCACCTGCAGGGCGTGGAGCAGCTCTATGCTGCCCTGCTTCAGCCCCTCCGTCATCGGCTGGTACAGCCTCTGCCGGACGGCACCATCCGCGTCAGTCTCTGTCTCGACGGCCTTGGTGGCCTCCTGCCCAATCCAACCCCTGCTCAGCGCTCCCAGCTTCTTTTCGAGCTGTTGCGCCCCTACGGGTTCAATGCTTCCACCGTTTCGGACATTGCCGAGTGCCACACCTCGGGCCGCCGCTTCCAGTCGCCTACCCACATGGCGCTCCTCGACCGCGACCTCCTGCTGCTCTATCCTCTTTTTGCCACCCCTGTCGAAACTTCGGTGGCGCTCCATTGCGAAACCCTTCAGGCGGACGCCTGCACCATCGACTTCCGCCACCTGCCGCCCAACCAAGCCCTTTTCGACGCCGATACCCTCCAACTCCCCCTCGCTTTGCGCCACTGGCGTCATGCCGACCGTTTTCAGCCCCTCGGCATGACGAAAGGCACACAACTTGTCAGCGACTTCTTCACCGACCACAAATATAGCCTTGTCGACAAATAGCGCCAATTGCTCCTTGTCGATTCCGACGACCGAATTCTTTGGATTGTGTGACGACGCACGGCACATCCCTTCCGGGTCACATCTTCTGCCAATATATTGCTTTTGGTAACTATCTGTTAACAGGCG